>Ga0315282_10000551_pt1 | contig 73786 bp, 63 predicted proteins | sample YL17G07_20_MG_FD_203693 | JGI IMG/M metagenome (GOLD analysis project Ga0315282, IMG submission 203693) | Sediment microbial communities from Yellowstone Lake, YNP, Wyoming, USA - YL17G07_20 | ecosystem: Environmental > Aquatic > Freshwater > Lake > Sediment | place: USA: Wyoming | collected... | reverse complement strand
CTCTGTAGCTCCTGCGGCACGAACAAATGTCGGGGAACCCTCTCCATGGCGAGGCTGACCTCCGGAGTGGAGACGTATCCGTGCTCCAGAAGGCGCTTGACCATCCTCGACCTTTGCTCGTCGAAGCTCATGTTCCCTTCCTCAGGCGTACGTCGTCCGAACGGACTTCGCATATATCCGCACGATGTCCCTTGCCTGGGCGCCGCCCTCCCGGACGGTGCCGGTCCGGGTTCTTATGTTGTGGATCACGACATCGTACTTCCCTACGGTCATCAGGTCCCCCACGTAAAACTCTTCCTCTGGAACGGCGACCACCTCCGCGGGGATCGTCTTATTCACCTTGTTTATCGATATCTTCACCCGGACCTTGTCGAACTTTTTCACCCAGATCGTCCCGATCTTCCCGACCGGGCAGGTGTCCACTCTTTTGCCCTCGCTCTCGATCGAAGTGACGACCACCTGCGCGTCGCCGACCAGGAGCTCCTCCCCGACCGCGAGGACCTCGTCCGGCTCGAGCTCGATCTCGGACCTCTTCGACTTCCCAAATTCGCTGACGATTATCGGCACCTTGACCGGTTTGGGCTCGCTGACGATCTCGGAGTGGACATGGCCGCAGTTCCGACACTTGACGGTGGTCTCCATGACATCCTTCTTCCCGCTTATCCTGCCCCTAAGGACCTCGTGCAGGCAGCGCTCTCCACATGACGGACATTCCAAAAAGAGTGCGTTGGGTACTGTCATCTCCATCCTCCAAGTTCCATTCACGATACACAAAGTTATACTTATCGGTCGATCCTGAAAGGGGCGCCGTGGCCAGGCACGACGATGTCCGCGAAGGCGACGATCTCCTTCATGCTGGCGAGGGCCAGGTCCGGATCGCAGTTGAGCCCTGGTGGGACCCAATTTAGATAGTTCTCGTGCGTCGGAAGCGCATCGCCGGCGATCACGTAACGCAACCCGGCCTCGACGAACACGCTAATGCTGCCGGGAGTGTGTCCGGGTGTGTGAACCAAATGCACCCCCGGACAAATCTCCAAATCTTTCTCGATCTTCCGATATCCGCTACCTGGCCCCTCCTCTGCATGCGCCATCAGAATGACGTTCGGGAACAGGTCGTTATTCGAGCAGTGATCGCGATGCAGGTGCGTGTTGACGACGATGTCCACATCGCCGGGATCGAGTCCTATGCGATCCAAGGCGACCAGCATCTTATCCCTATATTCGAGGCTGCTGGTGTCGACAACGATGTTCCATGTGTCGGAGCGAATCAGCGAGGAGCTGGAATGCGCCTCAAGCACCATGCCCCCCTCCTTCCTTATAGATCCGTTGCAAAGCACCTCGACGATGTTGTTGCTCATTTCATCTCAACCTCGTAGCTGCAGGTGCACCTGAGCCTGTCTCCCTTCAACGTCATTGTCGATCCGCACTTCGGGCACTTCGCCTTCTTCGCGAAGTACTCGAGCCACGCTCTTCGCACATCCCCCTCCTTCTCATCGCGCATCATCTGCAGGGCATTTCTCAGCTGCGGTGTCGTTGCAAGTGGCTCGAGTGAATCGACGTTGAGACTCGTCGCCTCCGTCAGCGTCTTCTTCGCAGGCACTAACTGGGCCACGACCATCCCCGCCAGGAACCCGCCGATATGGGCGGAGTAGGCGACCGGTCCGGAATCGAGGAACACCATTGCCACCTGGATAACGAACCAGCTGCCGACGGACATCCACACTGGCACGCGGGGCAGGAACAACGGGCCGAGGAACATCGGCGTCTCGTCGCGAGGATAGAGCAGAATCATGGCACCCATGGCGCCGGATATCGCGCCCGAGGCCCCGATGATAAGGACGCCGGATCCCCACTGGACCAGGGACTCGATCAGGACGCCGGAGAGGCCCGCGATGACGTATATCGCGGCGAACTTTCCCTTGCCTATCCTGGTCTCGAGCTGAGCCCCGACGAGGAACAGGAAGAGCATGTTGACGATGACATGCAGTATCGTGGAGTGGACGAACATGTGGGTGAAGAGCGTATAGACGTTGTCGCCCGAGATCAGGTAGATCGGCCTGAAGCCCAGGTCGAGCTGGACAGGAGATATCATGAAGAATCCGGTGAACGACAGGATGGTGATGAAGTAGATGACCAGGTTCCCCATGATCAAAAGATACGTAAGGGTGAAGCGCTTCATCATCCCCAGGACGAGGGTTGCGGCAATGACCAATATCGAAACGATCGAGAAGATGTCCATTTGCCCACTTTGACTGGGACCGATAATCGGTTCGCATGTTAAGTTTGTTTCGGGTGAGCTAGGGGGCGAGGGAAGATTTGATAAGGAACTCGGCACTACCAGAGTCTCGGGATTGGTCCCTTGAGATATGATCCCCATCTCAGGATAGAGGAATACCCAGGTGTGTATCCGCCGAGCGATGATACGCTACTTCTTCTCGGCTCTCTTGAGGTCGAGAACAGCGAGGAGGTCCTCGAGATGGGATGCGGGTCGGGGATAATCAGCGTTCATTGCGCGGCCGCAGGCACTGAAGTCACCGCGGTCGACATCAATACGGCCGCGGTCCGATGCACCATGGAGAACGCGAAGAGGAATGGACTGGAGGTCAAAGGCATCGTCTCGGACCTGTTCTCCCATGTATCAGGAACTTACCACCAGATACTCTTCAATCCCCCCTACTTGCCCGCAGACGAGAAGGACCAGCTCGCCCTTGCCTGGTCCGGTGGAAAGGGGGGGGTCGAAGTGCTTCACAAGTTCCTCAGACACGCGCCTGGTTTTCTCAAGCCCGAGGGCCGTGTGACAATAGTCGTGTCATCCAGAATGGACGGCGACCTGCTCCGAGCCTCAATCTCACGGTTCGAGGCAGAGATTTTGGCGAGGAGACGCTTGTTCTTTGAGGAACTCGAAGTCCTGTCGCTAAGGGTCCACTAGGACTCCATGAGCTTCTTGACCTCTCTCTTCAGCAATTCGCTCGCGGTCTTTCCGTCAATCCTGCCTTTCAGCTCTTCCATGACCGCGCCCATCAACGGCCCTACCGCGCTCACACCCTTTTCTCTGACGAAAGCGGCCCTCTCCCTGACAATGCAGGAGATGATCTCCGCCGCCTCCTCGGACCCGACGGTCCTTATCCCAAGCTCGCGGACCGCATCCTCTACCTTCTTGCCCTTCGCCACGAGACGCAGGAGATCGGGTATGGCCTCTTTCGCGAACTTCCCCTCGGACAGGGATCGGAAGACCTCCTTCATCGCGACCTCATCGATACCGTATGGGTCCAGTCCCTCTCTCTCAAGCTCGGGGAATGTGTTCAGAAAGGTCTTGGCTGCGATGGCTCCCAGTCCGCGCGATCCGGCGACCTCCTCGAAGAGATCGTCGAACCCCTCCTTGACCAGCTGGCCCGCTTGCTGCTCGTGGATCCCGTATTCCTTGACGAGCCGCCTGACCCTTTGATCTGGGAACTCGGGCAGATTTTCGCGCAAGGCCGCTAGCTTCTCATCCGTGACGGTTATCGGTCGGACGTCCGTCTCTGGATACATTCTTCTAGCCCCGGGGAGCGGCCTGCTGTAGGAAGTCGTTCCGTCGGGGAGCGGGTCGCGCGTCTCCTCCGGGACCCCTCTCAATGCCTGATTCGCCCTGGCGAGGACAGTTCTCATGACGGATTCGGCCTTGGATTGGATGTCCGCGCAAAGCACAAAGGCGTCCGTGTCGCCGAGCCCCATCGACATCCTGAGGGCGTCGACCGTCTCCTGTTCAATTCCATAGCCGGGGAGTTCATCCGTGTGGAATATCCCCGCAACGCCCTTCGTCCTCGCATACTGGGCCAGCTCGGAGCCCAGCCTCAACTTGCCATCCTTGCTCTTGAGGACGCCCACGAACCCCCTAAGCGGGCACGCCAGGACTTTACCGCCCTTTGACATCGCGGACTGGATGACCTTGGACTTCGTCCTGTCGAAGATATCGGAAACGTCCCGAACATCCAATTTCAGCTCTGATACGCCCCTCTCAGAGAGAATATCCCTCACTTTGAGGAGCATCCTCTGCCTCTCGATCTCCTTCTCGACGTAGGAAGGCAGCATGCGGAGCTGCTGCACTCCCTTGATCTCCACTCTCGCGCCGCCGGGGATGGAGATGTTCAGATCCTCCCTTATCGTCCCCAGGCCCCTCTTGACGCGCTTCGTCGCCCTCATCATCGAGCCGAGCCGCTGGGCCACGTCCCTGACTTCATCCGGCGACCGCAGGTCCGGCCCGGTCGCAACCTCGACCAACGGGATCCCCAGCCTGTCGATCTTGTACGTGACCTCGCCCCCCTTCGTCTCGACCTTCCTGGCCGCGTCCTCCTCCAGGCAGATCGTCGCAATCGATACCCTCTTGCCCTCGACATCGAGCTGACCGTTGAGAGCTATCAGGGCCGTTCTCTGGAATCCCGTGGTGTTCGAGCCGTCGATGACTATCTTCCTCATGAAATGGATCTCGTCCACTGGGTTTGCCCCCAGCAGACACGCCATGACCAGCACGGCATCTATCGCATCGGAGTTGGCGTCGTGCGGCGGCTCCTCGTCCGCTTCCACGAGACAGGAGACCCCCTTCGGCGCCTGATACTTGAACCTCATGTGCTTCTCAGCCTCTGCGAGGGCGGCCCTGTCGACCTCGCCGAGCTCGCTCTGCGTCGGCCTCAGACGGCGGAGCAGGACCGCGCCTTCCTCCTCCACAAGTTCAGAATCGCAGGAGCAGAAGAGCTTCTTCGTATCCAGCTGCTGGTGCAGCTCCAGACCAACGATGACGTCGTCAGCCATCGAGCTCCCTCCTCTCGGACAGCTCCCCGCGCAGGTCCTTCTGCATCATCTCCCTGACCTCCTTGTCCGACCTTGCCTGGGCCAGCACCCACATCAGCTTGACGTAGGCGGTTTCCGGCAACATGTCGCCGCCCGGGATGACTCCCGCCGACAGCAGGTCCCTACCGGTGTCGTAAACATTAAGGTTGACCCGTCCGCTGAGGCACTGGGATGTCATGACGACGCTGGTCCCCGCCTCGACCGCCTTCTTGACGGACCCGACCATCTCCGCGGAGACATGTCCGAGACCGGACCCTGCGATAACGACGCCTTTGTGCTTTAGCATGACCTCTCCGAACACGTCAGCACGCAAGCCCGGATAGAAGCTGATGAGCGCGACGTCCTCCTCCATCTCGGTCCTGAGCCTCACCTTGCCGTTTGACTTTCTCCGGTATGGGGCGAGGTATTCGATCCCGCCCTCGAAATGGATCTTTGCCACTGGCGGCGCGTTCACGCTCTTGAACGCGTCCCTCCTGCTCGTGTGCATCTTCCTGGCCCTTGTCCCCCGATGCACCAGGGTCGCTAGGTCTGAGGGGCCTTCGTGCATCAGCAGGAACGTCTCGGCGGCATCGGACTCGACGATGAACCTCGCCGCCGACAGCAGGTTCGTGTATGCGTCCGAGGACGGCCTGTCCGAGGACCGCTGGGCGCCGACCACGACGACCGGTCTCGGAAGGTCCTCGAGCATGAATGAAAGGGCAGCGGAGGTATAGCCCATTGTGTCGGTCCCGTGAGGTACTATGCAGCCCTCCGCACCCTCGTCGATCTTGTCCGCAATCCTCATGGCCAACTTCTGCCAGTTCTCCACCTTCATGTTCTCGCTGAAGATCGAGAAAAGCACCTCCGCCCGGACGTTGCATATGTCCGCGATCTCCGGGACCGCCATGACAAGGTCTCCTGCGGACAGAGCGGGATGCACCGCGCCGGTGCGGTAATCGACGTAGCTCGCGATCGTGCCGCCAGTTCCTATGACGGCCACGTCCTTCTTCGACTCATCAGCGACCCGGGGAGCGCGCGACTCCTTCTCTTTCCTTGCAGCTTTCTTCACGACCTCCACAGAGACGGATCCGGACACCCTTATCCCGACGTTGTAGCCACTCCTCAACTTGATGACGAGAATGTCCGGCTGGCTGAACTCGTGATGCGGCATCAGAATGCCGGAGTACTCCATGTCGCCGGACTTCACGCGGAGAAGGTCGCCCTCACCAGCGCCTACTCGCTTGAGCAACGAAAGGACGTTCGAAGAATAGCTCATCAAAGGCCACCATCGAGAAATACCCTTCTCCGTTTAACTCTTTTTGCCTGGGTACGCGGCAGGGTGAGACCCAAGACAATCCACGACAATATCACTGGCAAAGCGAGAGAGCTAACGCTCCTTCCGTAGTAAGATCAAAAGAATAAGAAAGGAAAAGGTTTAGGTTTTGTGCCTAGGGTCTGCCCCTGACCGTCAACAGTAGCATGACCATCAGGACGATGGCCAGCAATGTTATTGCGACGATCGGCGCCATATCGATCGGCTTGACCTTCTCGACCGGTATCTGCACTGTCACTTCTGTCGGGCCGTCCACTGTCACGCTCTTCAAGACGGATCCCTGGTCGAAGGATGCGTTCACGAGGTAGGGGTTCATGGCAGCGCTCTTTCCAGCGCTGGTCTGAACATATCCGACGACGTATATGACGAACATGCCGTCATCGCCGGTCGCGCCCTCAGCGACCTCCTCATTGGCGGCGTTCCAGACCACGATCCATACTCCGCCGACAGGCTGGCCGTCCTGATCCACCGCGATAACGGTGAGCTTGTAGTTCACCGTCAGCACGGACGTGTCCTCGACCTTTGCCGTGTCGAAGGTCACTTCAGTCGCAGATGCGGTCGACCCGTCGACCAGGTAGAAGTCGAAGTCCGTCGCGTTCAGGACGACATTCCGCACGTCCGCGGTCGACGCCTCGAGGAAGATCGCGTCATCCAGTACCTCTATGTATCCACCGTTGATGGTCACAGACGAACCGGACGCGTAGATACCATCGTAGACGTATATCGGGACTGTTATGTTCCAGAGCATGCCGAGACTGTCAAAGTACGGGATTGTCAGTTCGGTCGCCTTCACCGAGTCATTGAAGGTCAGCTGGGAATCGACCACATACACCGCGTAAGTCAGCATTCCGTACACGTTGTCGCTAGCGCTGACCGTGGAGTTCTCGGCGTATATGCCGATGTGGTCCAGCATCATCATCGTCATCAGCTCAGGCGTTATCTCGAACCCATCTGCGATCGGCACTTCGAAGTCCATGCTCAGGAGCGGCAGGTACTTCGCCATCACATCGACGAGCATTGAGTAGCCTATCTGGTTGTTCTGGACCGACACGATGCTGTCCTTTATCCAGATCTCTCTCTTGTTGAACAGCATCACGTTGTCGTGGATCTTGCCGTCCGAGTCGTAGGCGTAGATACCGGCGACATCGTTCAGGACGATCAGGTTGTCCACAACATTGGCCAGGTTGGACTTGTAGGCGTACACACCGCGCACGTTCATCGCGATCAGGCAGTCCGTAATCTTCGGCGCGGCGTTGGCGCCTTCAATGAAGACACCGTCCATGCCGTTGTAGATTATCGTCGTTCCTGAAATCGCAGGTGAGCAGTCGTCGATGTGGATACCGTTCCTGAAGTTGTAGGCGATCGTGCTGGTCCTTATGCTGGCGCTCGAGGTCGGTCCTAGGTACAGCTCCTTCGCATCGGTCACGGTGCTGCTTTCCATGTCAAGCGTCCCGAAGACGTTGAACTCGTAGTAGTCGAAGCCGTCAGGCAATGGTCCTATGCCGTCCATGTACTCCTCGCCGATCACAGAGTTCATCACGACGAGCTTTCCGCCCTCTTCAACGGTGATCTTCGCCCTTCCGTCGCGGTAGTCATAACCCATGACGAAGTCGTTCACAGTGTCGAGCGTGAGCACGCCACCGCTGACAATCGTCACATCGCCTTCGAAGTACACGCCGTTGTTCCTGACCTCGGACGCAGCGTCAACGATCCAGTCAGCGCCAGAGTAGTACGATTCGACGTACAGACCCTCGTAGGTGTTCTCAGCGTATTCGCCGTTGTAGATAACCAGAGAGGTCTCGTAGTAGTTGTACGCATCCAGACCGTATCCTGAGTTCTCATTGGCGGTGTTGTTGCCGAAGATCACATAGTCGCAGTAATAGATCCAGACACCGTCCCCTCCGTTCTCGCTGAAGGTGTTGCCCTCGATGATCAGGTCGTCGGACGAGTAGAACTCAGCACCACCGTGCATGTTGCCGTTCACGGTGTTGTTTCTCACGAACACCAGGTCAGAGTATTCCACATACATACCGTACAGGTTACCGGTGATCTCGTTCTCCGTCACTGTGATGTTGTAGCAGTAGTAGAGCACGAGACCATACGTGTCGCCACCTTCCGTGAGCCCGTTGTTCGTAAGAGTGTTGCCCATCACGGTCGAGTCCCACGATTCGTCTAGGTACACTCCGTCTCCGCATCCGTCCACGACGTTGTTCTCGATCACAAGGAGCCAGCAGTACTCTGCGTAGATGCCCTCATCGCCCGCTCCAGTCACTGTGTTGCCTGACACGGTCCCTATGCAATCCGACAGGTATATGCCATCCGATACTGCACCGATGATCGTGTTGCCCGATATGGTGACGTTGCAGTCCCAGACGTCTATGCCGTTTGTGACATCGCCAATGGTGTTGCCGGATATAGTGAACACTCCGAGCAGCTCAGACTCTCCGCCGACCTCGATGCCCTCGCTCCAGTAGTCGGCGATTCCGGTCACGGTGTTGTCCACTATGTCTACGGTCACATCTGCGGTGAGATACATCCCGTCGAGAGCCCAGTCATCCCAGTACACTTCCGCGATTATGCCAACAGGGTATCCGTACTCGGTCACCCAAGATACGACGTTGTCCGATATCTCTGCAGCGGACACGACATCAAGCACCGCGTTGGTCGACTTGTCGTAATAGGAGTACTCAGAGACGTAGTATTCTCCATAGTAGTAGATGCCCCATTCGTAGACGTCGCTGACCTCGTTCCCGGAGACTACGACCGAGCTGTCAAACGTCGCAGAGGATTGCCCGTATTCTGAGTAGGCATCCGCCTCGACATATATACCCCGGTAGAAGCCAGACACCATGTTGTCCGTCACTTCGGCATCCAGCATCGCGACGGCCATCGGAGCGTCATCGAAGCTCAGCTGCTCCGTGGATGCCCAGACCTCGTCATCGACATATATCCCATAGCCTGAGTAGCCTTCGTCCGCACCGGATGCTATCACCGTGTTGCCGGAGATCAGCAGTTCGGTCGCGGTCGTGGCCTCGGCCATGCCGTACTGAGCATACGAGTACAGGTCAGCCATTATGCCGTAGGAGCTTGGCTGGGTCATGTTCACCGTGTTGTCGCTTATGTTGATTGTTCCAACAGCATCAAGCACCGCATGGGCGAACAGGCCGTAGTAGTCCTCCTGCGCTCCGAGATCGTTGTAGACGTAGATGCCCTGGTTCCAGGAGTCGACCCAGTTCCCAGTCACATCGACACTGAAAGTCGTTGTCTGCGTAGAGGTGATGGCCGTCTCATACGGCGTGAAGTAGCTGTTGTACCAGGCGTACGACTCGATGTCCACATAGATGCCAAGATATGTGTTCTCTCCGATGATCTCGTTGTCGGCCACAGACAGGACGATATCAGAGACTTGTGTCCCCCACTGTTGGTAGACCCATTCATAAGCCCAGACGTAGATTGCCCGCCCGGCGTTCTGGACCATGTTCCTGTCGACAGTCACAGACGCCGCCATAGTGCCATTGCCGACGCCATACTCGCATATCTGCTCCACGCCCACGGCTATGCCGTAGCTTGCGGAGTACACCTCGCCCAGCAGGTCGTTGTCGGAAACGTCGACAAGCATGGTTGAGTTGAGCTCGCCGTCCGAGACTATACCCTCAACATCCACCAGGATACCCACATAGAACCAACCGTCCCCTGCAGTCAGGATGTTGTCTGTTACGGAAACCGTCTCCTGCCAGTCAAGTGCTCCCATCTCAGCGTATACGTAGCTCTCGACCGCGATGCCGAACACACCGCCTTGCAGCGGCGCACCCTCGGGGCCGCCGAATGACCAGGCAGGCGCTTCGGCGCTGTTGCCAGAGATCTCGGTCGTCTTCTCAAGAGACGAGCCGTCAGCGTATGAGGTCACGTCGCTGATGGATGCCATCATGCCGAGCCCCATTCCGTCAGCCAACGGACCCGCCGAAGGCGCCCCGAGGAACCATGCGAACGGTGGTGTCCCAGCGAACGAGTTGCCGGTCATCGTCTCGGTCACCGTTATCTCCCAGACCGAGTCCACGGCTGTGATCTCGGTGTACAGCAACGCACCTCCCGCATTCGTAAACGTGTTGTCCGTTATCGTGCGGGTCACTCCGAGCGTGACGACTTCGTTGAATCCGTCGTCGTAGACGCTAGTGTACACAATTATCGATTCGTACCCGACCTCCTCGAACGTGCAATTCGCTATCGTCACGGTCTCCTCGCCGCCAAACATCGGAGATGATAGCAACGCAACGCCCATCTCGCGGATGAATGCGAACGTGCTGTCCTCCAGCGTCGCGGTCATCGTGCCGTTGTACGTCCAAGCGACCAAACCTGCACCGTAAGTGTCGTTGCTCATGATGTACTCGATCGTCGAGTTCATGACTTCCACGGACATCGAGCCATCATCAGACATTAGCAAGACACCGCCCTCGAAGAAGTGGCCTATCGTGCTGTCAGTCACCGTCGCCTCGACATTGCCTGAAGCCTCGACATAGACGCCCCAACCGCCGTTGAACCTCTCCATATCGAAGTACACGCTAGTCTGGTCCATGTCGTAGACGTTCGGGCTCATTATGTCGTTCAGTCTGACTGGATTTGAGCTCCCCGCAAGCCCGTAGTCATAGCTATACTCTGCGGCAAGAACGGTCTCCATGTCGGCATAGTTGAACTGTATGTCACCGCTCGGGTACAGTACCACCTCGAAGACATCCTTCAGGTAGCTCGGTCCCGAGTTTGCCCACACGTACCACTGGAACACGATCCGATCGTCGTACACCTTGTAGCCGTAATAGGGCCAGGCATCAGCATTGAAGTAATCCTGGCAGGGTATGATCATCCTGTTGGACGAGGAGTAGATGTCAACCGGGAACGGTCCGCTGGCCGGAGCACCAACCGATATGACTCCGACCTCGTAGACCCACACTTCATCGTAGACTCCTCCAGCATACGGGAAGTCGAACGGTAGCACGACATACATTTCAGATCCAGACGTGTAGTCCGCAGGGTTTATTATGTCGTACTCAGCCTCGACCTCCTCCGGGTAGTAGTTCACGAACGCACCATTCAACTCGCCGTTTATGACGGTCCCCACCACGTTGACGATCGCGTCCCCGTTAGTCACTTCCACTACCAATCCGTTGTCACACCCTTCCATGTCGACGTTCGTCAGATCAACGGTCGCCGGGCCAACATCGCTGTACACAGAAATCCCGACGTAGCATTCAGTGAACGTTGTGTCCTCAACCGTCAACTCGACGTTTCCCAGAACCTCGACCTGTAAGCCGGAATCGTCTGTGTTGCTTACCTCACTAGGATCGACTGTGACAGTCGCGTCACCGTTCGGCGCCCATGCGAGAACGCCGAAACTATAGCTGTAGGCAACCTCGATATTCGACAGACCGGCATTGACGTTGCCAGACGTCGAATACAGAAGCACGCCGACGTTCATCGTATACATCACGGTGGTGTCGCTTATTGTCACATCCACGTCACCAGTGGCCTGGACAACGATAGCAGAGACCCAGTTGTACTCTGCCAGGCTGTCGGCTATGGTCACGGTGGCGCTTCCGCCGTCAACCATGAAGAACATTCCAGTGCCATCGTAGGTATCGCTGGCATTCACATTCGAAACAGTAGCGACAAGGTCGCTGCCGTCATCGATCAACCAGAACATACCATACAGGTAGTTGTGAACCAGCTCAACGTTCGATATCGACACACTGGTGTTGACTATGTCAACTCCGTCCCATGCATATTGCACTATGACATAGCTCAGGATTGACCCGGAGCTATCGGAGTCAAAATATAGTCCATCCCAGTCTCCGTACGCGGGAGTGGTGGCGTTCGAGGTGAAGTTGATCCACTCGTCAGCTGTGCCTTGCGCAACCAGTGTCCCGCTGACTGTGATGCCTTCACCCGCGTCAACCATCACGGTGACGTTCGGTCCTATGGTCAAGGTTACATCGGGAAGGATCTCAATCGAGTCGTTCACTATGTAGGGGCTGTCCGCCTCTGTCCACTCGGTATCTGTAGAGATATCCTCGTAGACGTAGGTTGGTCCAGCGGCGCTCGCGCTTCCGCTGTTGGCGTTCAATACCAACAGCAGCACAAAAGCGAACGCGAGTATACCGATGTATACCAACGCTCTTTTTCCCAGAACGTGTCCCAATGAGTCACGTTCGTTCATACAATCTGAATTCACAGCTCTTACCCCCTAAAGGTTCTAAATCCTTCCTCCCGAACCTCAGATAAGGATAGATATTGGTATGAGATTTTTGTTACTTAAACATTGTTGCCATATGGCTGGATACTGGCCCCGCGGTTTTTTGCATGCAAATTTAACGGGGTTAATAATCTTCGGCAATCAACGACAAAACGATGTCAAATGAGCGATATAGAATGATTTCGAGGCACGTGTGCTAGGTTGAACCGCTGAGAAAACCACATCTGTAAGGCCTCCCAGTACGACATCCCAGCATCGTAACCCGGTTCAAATCCAAGGAGCGCAGAGGTCCCGGGCAAACAGTTATGGAAGACCTCGGACCATTACGGTGCCGTGCACAAGACAAGAGACATCGAGATGGGAACGGACATCCTCGCGGAGAACCGCCGACTCTCAAAGGAGAACCTGAAACGCCTCCAGTCGCACGGGATACGATCGGTCGACGTCATGGGCTCGATAGGTTCCGGCAAGACCGCACTGATAGAGAGACTGGCGGTCCAGCTGAGGGAAAAGGGGATCAGGGCCGCGGCGATAGCCGGAGATGTCACTGGTCAGGATGACTATGATAGGTTCAGGTCAGTCGGCCTCCTATCGGTCAATGTCAACACCGGAAAGGAGTGCCACCTCGACGCACACCTGATAGAGCACGCGCTGGACGATATCGAGCTGGATGCCATCGACTTCCTGTTCATAGAGAATGTCGGAAACCTCGTGTGTCCCGCGGATTTCCCACTGGGGACGGATAAGAGGGTCGTGGTGATATCCGTTACCGAAGGGGACGACATGGTAAGGAAACATCCGATGATTTTCACTGGCGCCGACATCGCGGTCTTGAACAAGATCGACCTCCTCCCGCATCTAGACGTGGATGTCGAGCGATTGAAACAGGATTACAAGAAAATCAGGAGCGATGCATCCCTGCATCTGATCAGCGTAAGAACGGGAGAGGGTCTCCCGGAGCTGCTTTCATTACTCGGTGTTTAGACCTGAATCTAGGGGAGGCCAACCTTCATCGATATTGCTCGATTTGACGAACCCATGCCAGCGTGCCCGAGACCAATTATTATTATCACGCAAGCCTTTCTCATTCGGGGGGCTTTATCATGAAGGTGCTGTCCGTAGGAGGGGGCGGTAGGGAGCACGCGATCGTGAAGGCGCTGGCCAAGAGCGGCGCAGGGATCTATGCTGCCATGGGCAACAGGAACCCAGGCATCGTCCGTGCGAGCCGAGGCTTCAAGCTGGTGAAAGACACAGACGTCGAGAACGTGGTGAAGTTCGCCGTGGAGTCGGCGGTCGAAATGGCCGTCATAGGCCCTGAGGCGCCGCTCGAGATCGGTCTGGTGGACGCGCTGGTCAAGGAAGGCATCGGATGCGTCGGCCCGACAAAGGATGCCGCCAGGATAGAGACCTCCAAGGCCTTCATGAGAGGGCTCATGAGCAAGTACAAGGTCCCCGGCAACATCGAATTCTGCACATTCTACGACTTCAGAGGAGCGAAGAAATACGTTCTGGACGCTGACATGGAGCTCGCGGTCAAGCCGATAGGCCTCACCGGCGGAAAGGGTGTCAAGATGCAGGGCGAGCACCTCAAGGACAAGGAAGAAGTGATCAAGTACGTGAAGGAGATCTTCGACAACAAGATCGGCGGCGGGGGTGTCGTCCTCGAGGAGAGACTGGAAGGAGAGGAGTTCACCCTGCAGGCCTTCTGCGACGGCCGGACCGTCGTGCCGATGCCCCTAGTCCAGGATCACAAGAGGGCATTCGAAGGGGACAACGGGCCGAACACCGGGGGGATGGGGTCTTACTCGATGGAGGACTATATCCTTCCGTTCATGACGAAAAAGGAGTTCGACCAGGCGATGGACATCATGAGGAAGGTCGTGGGCGCGATGGCCAGGGACGGCTGTCCGTACGTCGGGATACTATACGGCCAGTTCATGCTGACAAGGAACGGACCGAAGGTAATCGAGTTCAACGCCAGGTTCGGGGACCCGGAGGCGATGAACGTCCTGCCGGTCCTTGAATCGGACTTCGTGGGGATATGCAAGGACATAGTCGCGGGGAAGCTCTCCCCCTCGAAGGTCAAGTTCGAGAGCAAGGCTACTGTTTGCAAGTACGTCGTGCCGGAAGGGTATGGAACGAAGTCGAAATCTGGCCATGAGATCAGGGTGGACGAAGAGGGTGTGATGAATGAAGGCGCGCACCTCTTTTACGCTAATGTGAATGAAGAGAACGGGAGAATACTCACCACCTCATCAAGATCGATAGCGGTCGTCGGCCTCGAAGACACTATCGAACAGGCAGAGGAGGTGTGCGAGAAGGGTCTCGGGCACATCTTCGGGGACGCGGTCTACGTCAGGCATGACGTGGGGAAGAGAGAGCTCATCCAGAAGCGCATTGATCACATGAAGAGGATCAGGGGAGCGGGCTGAGCAATCATATATAATCAATGATTCCATTCATCCCATCATGAAGAACCTGGATGAGATAGCAAACCGCATGCAGGCCCGCCTTGACGAGAAAGACACTGTCAGGGAGATCGCTATCAAATCCTCGCGGGCGATACTCAGGCTCTCGAGCGGCATCGTCCACGCCATCCACAGGAGAGAGGACGTCGGCGACATATATTCAGAGACGCTGGACGAGGCGAACAGGCTCCGAAGCCTCCTGGAGGACCATCCAGACATCTGGGGCTCGGGACTGGTCGAGGACGCGTTGGCCGAGATGGCCGAAGCCTCCATACTGATGTCCATCGCAAACGGACAGGACCTTCCTGACCCGGACGAGCTGAGCATCCCGATGACCTCATATCTCATGGGTTTCGCGGACTCGATCGGGGAGCTGCGCCGGTTCTCTCTAGAGGCCCTCAGGAGCGGCAAGATAGATGCTGCGACGGAGTACCTCGAGATGATGGAGGACATGTTCATCGTCCTGATGCGTTTCGATTACCCGGACGCGCTCGTGGCGATAAGACGAAAGCAAGATATCGCCAGATCGGTGCTCGAAAAGACGAGGGGAGAGGTCGCTGTGGCGGTCAACTCAAAACAGCTGCAGGACAAGATCGCCGACCTTTCCCGCAAGCTGTAAAACAATCAGACAAAGAGCGAGCGCTCCTTTCAGCGGCTTAATAGTGCTTCTTGATCATCTCTTCGATATCTTCCTTCGGGACAACGCCGACGATCTGATCCACAACTTCCCCGTCCTTGAAGAACAGCAGCGTGGGGATCGCCATGATCCGGAACCGCTTGACAAGCTCGGGGTTCGAGTCGCAGTCCATCTTGCCGAACACGACCTTGCCTGAATGCTCGCCTGCCAGCTTCTCGACCACCGGGGCGATCATCCTGCAGGGCCCGCACCATTCAGCCCAGCAGTCGATAACTACCTTGGCGTTGTCCTTCTTGACCTTCTCGAAGTTGTCCTTCGTGACCTCGATGAGATTCACGCCCATGATAGGGCTTATCTACCATCCTCTATTTAACAATTCGAGAGAACCCGCGGCTGCCGACGAACGATGCCATCTCGCCCCGCTGCCGAGGATCAGCGCATCCGTCTCTTCTTCGGCCTGCTGTAGACGACGAGAACGAGTATCACCGATACCACGAAGAGTATTCCGAGCAACGCGTCCGTTGTCCCGAAGCTCGATTTGCCGACGTAGATCGTCATCGTGTAGACGGACCCGCCGCTTTCGAACTCAACGAACTTGTTGTCCGGATCGAGCATCACGGTAATCACTTGTTCCCCGGATCTCATCTCCGGATCGGTCCAATTGTACGTTATCGTCTCGGATGACAGCGGACCGATATCGACCGTGGTCTCGTACACCTTTGCGCCGTTCGCATAGATCGACACTGGCACGCCCTTGACGCCGAATTCCCCCGTGTTCTTCACCGTCGCCTGAACCACCACGGGCGTAAGGACCTTGATCGGGAAGATCTTCACGGTCTTCTCCGAATCGAGATTGGCGGACGAAGTGATGTTCAACCGCAGAATCATGTCCTGAGGCTGGCTCGGTGCCGTGACGTTTATGTTGAACACGCCGGTAGAAGAGACCCCGTTCGACGGAGCGACGAGGGAATCACGGACATCCGGCCCTATGAGCTCGGCTTTGTAGCTGAAATTACCTCCAGCTTGAGCTCCGGGGCCTCCGATAACTTTCACGACGTACTGCCACTTCTCGCCGGTGGCCACGATGTTCTTGCCTTCGATCGATACGTAGATCGGTCCCCCTTCCGCCGCGGATACAGGGCCGACGAGAAGGATGATCGACATCAGCGATAGGATCGCAAAGAGGGAGATCAGCGCTTTCTTCGTCTGAACAACCCCCTTTGCAGAGAGAGCAAGATCAACACCGCGAACGATGCGATGCACATTCCCACGAGGACTATCGTCTCGATTGGTACCTTGTCCGGCTCGGCAAAAACGTCCTGGCCAGTCACGGTCACGCCGTCCGATGGGATCCCAATCTTGGGCATCGTCGGCTCCAGATCGAGGATTGAGTAAGTGTCAGAAGACTTCTGGGAAGTCGCAACAACGTTAACCTCTATGTTGGGATCTGGGTTCGCCCTCATCGGCGTGAGTCTCAGATCGATGTCCTGTGATCCGCCGGACGATATCGACACCGTGAGGTTGTCGCCGTACCCGCCCACACCGGTACTCAGTTGGGCGTCCCAGCCGAGCGTGGCGAGGTAATCCATGTTCGCGATGGTGATGTTGTAAGTGTCATCTGCGTTCCCGGTGTTGTCCAGCCCCAGCGTATACGTGTAGTTCGCTCCCGTGGTCTCGATGGGCTTTTTGTAGCCGAGCTCGACGGAATAGACCGGGAGTATCGTCGCATCGAGCATCACGCTATCCCTCACAGATGCATCCGATGACGAAGTGACAGATATCTTCTCCTCATTATGGACGACCTTGACGTTCGACAGGGCGGTGAGGCGCACTGTCACGAGCTGCGAGTTCTGATAGCCGAAGCCCACCGCGACCTCGTCCTGTGAGAAGCTGACAGACCAAGTCCCTGTATCCGCCTGCAGCTTGAAGACCTCCGGAACGTTCCCGGTGTTCACGACCCTTACATTGTAGGTAGCTGTCTCTCCGGGCTTCAGAGTCATCTTCTCCTTCGAGTCCCACTGCAGATCGACCCCATGTGTCGCAACCTTGCCAAGGGATATGACCTTGTTCAGGTCGGAGGTCAGAGTGATATTGGTAACCGTCTTGTACTCCACGGACACGCCGTTCTCCACGCCGGAAGCGCTGCATTGAATCTCATATCCGCCTGCGGGAAGAACTATCTCGTAGGAACCATCCAGACCGCTGAGGATTGTCTTTTGAGCTGCGCCGGAGAACTCCACCGACGCCGTACCGGGGACACCGCCGTTGAGAGTCGTTCCCATCATCCTGATACCCGGTGCGAGCGTGATGTTCAACGCCTTGTTCGCGTACGGTTCCACTTCCAAGGCGGCGAAATAAACCCCCATCCCACCGGTCTCCCTCACATAAAGGCTGTAGTCGCCCGGTGCCAAGGATACCGCGTAGCTCCCTAGATCGGAGGAAATCGTGGCATTAATCGATGTCTTGCCGCCCGAGATGAACTCGAGCACCGCGCTGACTGGCGTGCCGTCGACCCCCACTATCGACCCGGAGACGGTCGAGTTGTCGTAGTTGCGCTCAAGCACGAGAGTGTTACGAGCGGTCGAAGGGACCGTCATCGTCCCGTTCGCGGTGTACCTGACATAGCGCTCCTGTGTGGCGATTCTGGTCGTCGTGCGATAATCGATCGAGATGTTGTAGGCGCCCGCCGGAAGCAACGTCTCGAAGGAGCCGACCGCGGTCGTGTTCACGACGATCGACCCGCCGGTCTGCTTGCTGATGACCACCGGGACGACCGATATGAAGGACCGGCCGTCGTACTCGACCGTGCCGACGACCGAGTAGGCCTGAACCGTCGTCAGATTCAACGGAGATGCGCTTGTGTCAATCTCCACCTCGCCCACGAAGGCATACCTCGACGAGTGATCGTCATAGACCGCATAGACCGTGTAATTGCCAGCGACGAGGTACAGATCGAAAGAAGATGAGACAGTCAGTTCGCGGTTCTCTGGCCCCGTGAAGCTGAGGCGGACCCCAGAACTCCTCTCGGGCAAGACGTGCCCGTAAACCCTGACCCTTTCCGTCACCAGGATATTGAGCGACGAGGGGTCCTGACCAATCGCGATCGTCATGGATGATGAATACTGATACTGCGTGACATTACTCCCGGCTGTGACATTCTGGTCAACCAAGATTCTGTACTGCCCGGGGCGCAACGAAAGAGAGAATATTCCTGAGGAGTTCGTCACGGCCGAAGCCGTTATCGACCCGTACCCGTTCGCCTTGAAGGTGACCGTAATCCCTGCAAGAGGGCTGGTTCCGAGCATGACCTTCCCGGTCGTCGTCCTGTTCAACGGAACGAGCTCGATGTATTCCGTGATAGGCGAAGCGACGTTCGTGTAGCTGTATGCCCTCGGCGCGTAGCCATCCACGGCCACGCTGAGTGAATAGCTCTTTCCAGCGGGGAGCACGATGTTGAAATCCCCCGCACTGTCCGTAATGAACCTCACCATCCTTCCGTCCCGGTCCGAGACCTCAAGAGAGACGTTCGCGACGCCTTCTCCCTCATCCCTGGTTCCGTCGAAGTCAGAATCGAACCAGGCCTGCCCAGACACGGTCACGGAATTTGAGAGTTCTATGTTGATAGATTCCGAAGATGAGACAAGGATATCGTCCCAGTATGCTTCCGCAGTGCCCTGTGTGTAGATGAAGTAAGTATCGGCTGGAACCACTACCCTGAAGCAACCGGTCGAATTCGTCACAACGTTTATGAGCGCTCCACTAGCCCGGGCCTTCAACATCACCGTAGAGTTAGCGACCCGGTCCGTGCCTTCGACCACGGTCCCAGAGACTATTCTCCCGGGCTGCAGAGCGATATCCACCTTTCTAACGCCGGTGGTCCCCTCCACTCTCAAGACGGCAACGTACTCTTTACCGTCCCTGACTGCCAGACAATAGACGGTATAATCTCCCTCCGGAAGCGTGACTGTGAACCGACCGCGATCGTCCGTCGTCGTCAATACCCTGGTCTGGTCGGATGTCAGGACTATCGTGGCGTTCGCGACGACCAGTGCATCAAGCGTCACGCGCCCAGACAATGAGAAGGCCGCGTAGACGGTAATCTGCTTCTGCAGCTTCGCGCCCTTTGTGACGCTGAACAGCTGCGAGCCGATGCTGAGGCTTGAGTTCACTACCTTTAAGGAGTAGTTGCCAGGCAACAGCTTCTCGAAGCTGTATCCGCCGCTCGAGTTCGTCACGGTCCTGTTGAGGCTCCCGCTTGTCATGTCCCTCAGGACCAACCCCAACCCAGCCACCGCAACCCCGGAAGATGTGACGATAGTACCGCTGAGCGTACCCGGCTTCACACCTATGTCGACGGTCCTGTCCCCCATCGGGAGCAATATCTGGTCAGTACTTCCGAACTCGTGTCCGTTGTAGGATCCGAACAAATCCGCTTCGACGGCTGGCAAGCCTACGAAGCTGTAGCCGCTCTCATTATTGCTTGCTTCCCGCTGGAAGCCGCTGGACTCGTTCTTCAGGACGGCAGAGGCGCCCCGTATCAGCTCATCGCTGGAACCATACGTTCCGCTCCCGTCGTTATCCCAGTATATTTTGCCGCTCAGGTCGCTGCCCTGCATGGCGATATCGCCATCTATGTAATAGTCCCACTTACCGTCCCCGTCGGCATCGGTCTTCTGTCTCATCGCCTGCTCGTAGGTTATGTTCAGGGTCCTCCTCGATATCTCGCTGGCGATCTGCATGCGAAGGTCAAGCGTTCCGTATGAATAGACGACGTCGACCTGGCCGAAGGGGGCAATAACACTGTACTTGCCGTCCCCGTCCGTCTTCACGGTGTCATGCGGAATACCATACTCGTCGAGTACTGTGACCCACACATCAGGATAGGGCTGTCCGCTTTCGGTCCTAACCGTGCCCTCGATTATCGCACCTTCGTAGTACTGTATGAATACGACCCCGCTCATAAGAGAATATGAAGAGGCGTCGACGGTGCCAGTCGCTGTTCCCGCTTTGATCTGATCCCGGAGTATGAGGGCCTCATCATAGCTTATTGCCCTCCAGGCATCAGTGTGGTTGCTCACCTGGTCCTCCGGGAAGGGATTGTAGTATGCCGTCCGGTAGACCATCCTGAAGTGGCTCATGTTCCAGCCCTGCATTGCCGGGAGATTCGCCAAGGACCCGGACAGCCCAGGCAATCCCTGAGAGGTGTAGCCGATATCCTTCGGCCCGTATCCCAGGAAGGCCCGGTAGAGCATCGAGTCGTAGAACATATCCTTGTAGTAGATCCTGTAGTCCACGATCTGCATTTTCGAAGTCACATTCACAAGGTCGTACTCTTGGCCGTAGGAGTCCACCGCCTTGGTGACGAAGAAGTCGATGGGGTTCTTCGACACCTCATCGACCCTGCGGTCCGAGAGCTTTGCCGGAGCGTAGAATATGTTAGCCCCTGTCGCAGTGAACGGGAACAGTCTGCTGTCTATGGCGAAATATCCAATCTCGATTCCCGTCATCTCGCGCAGCGCGTGGTACAGGTCCACCAGTCCATCGGTCCCGATCTTCGAGAGCTCGACCCTTGCCGCGGCATACTCAGCGTTCTTGACGCTCAGATCTGAGTCGTAAGGCCCGTATGTCTCCGGGTTGTTCTTCACTATTTCGACATATCTCGCTGGGTTCTCGATGATGTCGCGGAGCTTCGGATAGTCGACACCGTGATCCTTGAGGACCTGGGCTATCGAATCGTTCGCCACCCCACTATCCTCAAGTATCCTGACGACGAACAGAGCGATGGCTTCCTGCTCGCTCTGGCAGGTGATCACGCTGCCTGCGAATTGATATGCATTCTGGAAGTTGTCAGCCACGGTAGGATGTTTGCCCTGCTGAATCGCCTCGAAACCGTAGTCCCACCATGAGAGGAATGCGGGTCTCGACACTATCGGATTCAGTTGACTGTCCCTCTGGCTGAACCAATCCCACGCCGCGGGCCAATAGTCGCTCGGCATCGGGAGGCTGTAAGCGAACGCGCCGAAGTACCAGTTCGACCCGTTCTTCTCATCGTATCCCGACGGTTTGGCGATCCCCTTCATTAGGTCATACACCTGCTTGTCGTAGCCGCGCTTTAGCTCGGATGGTATCGCTGCGTCCACGGCATTCCAGGCATTCGGCAGTAGGATTAGGAAAATGAGGAAGAACGCACCGAACACGTGCCTCAGTTTCACGGCCTTCCTCAGCACGGTCAGGGGGCTTCCCTTGACGCCTGCAATCGTCTTCGAGATGTCCCCGAAGCGAAGCTTCTCGATTATGAGCGCGATTATCCAGCCACCGGTCATGGCGAAGGCCGGGGCTGCGTTGAACATGAATCTAGCCGCGGATACGGCCATGAACATTGAGACCGCGGTCCAGACGACGACGAATACCAGATAGGGGCTGAGGTTCTTCGGCACCTTTATCGCAGCCCAGATGACGCCTGCGAAGGAAAGCCAAAAAGTCACAACTCCGAAGGAGAGGGCGAGCGTGGAGAACTCGGGCGCCTGGGCCTCAGATATCGTCGAGTACAGCTTGCTCTTCACTAGATAGCCCTGTCCGGATATTATCGCCTCGAAGATGTTCGGGAAGAATGACGAAAGGGCGAGTAGAGCTATTGCAGCAAGGATTATGAACGACGGCATTACGATTGTCCAGGGGTAGTCCCTTGTGACAACGAAGATGAGACCGACTGCCATCGCCACGAGGAACAGGTACACAGGCACGTCGAACCACGTATACCAGTAGTCCATCTGGTAGTATACCGGCGCGGTTATCGCGAACGCGACCGATAACATGACTCCGATGGTGATGAGCACCCCCATCGAGTCCAAGTTCCGGAACCTGTTGATGAACACCTGAACTAGGAAATATACAAGAATGATGACGAGGAGATAGGTATACCCGGTCCAGATCATCGCCACTGCGGACAACGAGACTCCGGACAGGGCGGCGTAGATCACCGACGCCCGGTTGGCTCTGAGGTACGAGGCGATCCCGCTGCTGATGGCTTTGCGGTTCTTCCAGCCAGAGACCCACTTGTCCCCCTTCACAGACATCAACGCCATCAGTAGGAAATAGAATGACCAGACGGCAAAGAACAGGACCATGGCATCGTGATCAGCGTCAGAGAATACGCTTCTTGAGATGTTGCCGGCCATGATGGCGAACAGCAGCGATGCGACTATCCCCGCCTTGTTCCCGAATGCCGCCCGGGTCATAAGGTAGACCGGTACGACTGTCAGCGCGCCCCACACGGCTGTAGAGAATACCAGCGAGTAGCCGACGGCGGTCGACGTGGCCATGCCTGTCACGGAAGACATGAACATGCCGAAGACGGCAACCGACCAGTCATAGAGCGGCGGCCTGGCATTCCTCATCCCGGACGGATAGTTGAGCAACGGGTCGATCACAAGATGATGACCGGTATCGGTCACGTGGTCGATGACCCTCATGTGGTAGTATGAGTCGGACCCTCCCGACACGAGGAATCCGTTGTCCACCGAGACGGAGTATACGAAGTAACTCCTGATGAAGAAGGCTATGAAGACGATCATTACGAGAACGAGCAACGTGTGCCAGTTGGATCCAATCCATGAATCCCTGAGGCGACTTCCCAAGTTGCCGACGCTGCGGAAACGGTCCTTCATGGGAAGTGGTGTTGCTCCTCCCTCTGTCCCTGCCATCTCAGAGTCCCCTCGGCAGAATCGTGCCAAGTCGATAACGGAGCCACTATAAATAATTGTCCACAGTCAGCGTCCAAAAATAGGCGTATCTGGGTCGATTTCAGATTCCCCTCTTTTTCGCCGCACTTAGGACCGCGGCGACCTGCTCGCAAACGCTTCTCGCCGCATCACGGGGATTCTGCGCATTGTATATCGAGCGCCCGATGATCACCGAGTCGGCACCGTTAGCGATCGCATCCGCCGCGCTGCCTCCCTGCGCACCGACACCCGGTGACAGGATCTTGAGCTTGCCTACGATCCCTCTGATCGCCCTGATCCTCTCGGGCCTGGTCGCCGGGGCTATGACGCCGGAAGCGCCACATTCCACGGCGAGCGCTGCCAGCCTCTCCGCGACAGGCGCGGTGAATTCCTCCCCGCCGGGGTGGCTCATCTCGGTCACAACGAACACCTCCGCGCCGCGGGCTGCCTCCACTGCGGCTTTGACCGAATCCCGCCCGGTGAAGCCGTGAACGATCACCCCCGAAGCGCCGAGGGCGACAGCTTGCTGGACGATGAGCCTGTTCGTGTTCGGAATGTCAGCGACCTTGAAGTCGCAGATGACGTCGGATAGCTTCGAGATCCTCGTGATTATTCCGGGCGATGCGGAGAGTACGAGAGGCCAGTTTATCTTAATCGCATCCGCATAGTCCCTCACCTGCTCCACGATGGAGAATGCCTTGTCCTCCCTCGTCTCATCGAGCGCAAGTATCAGGCGCGTTCTGCTCCTCATATCATCTTCCCTCCGAGCGACTGCCGTGCTCATAATCTACTCCGTGCCTGATAAAGTCGTACCATAGGTCGTGCAGAATTAGAGTAGTGGAGATGCGCCCGATCCGGAACAGAGTCGTCTACGAGATCGGATTGAGATAAGCTTAAAAGGTCGGTCCACGTCCAATCCTCCGAATGAAAGTCAGGTCGATCGAAGCAGGATCGAAGTATACGGGCCGATTGCCGGACGGTTGCACGCTCTGCAGGAGGGGAGCGAAGATGGTCCTACTCGTCACTGGAAGATGCGAGACTGGATGCTTCTACTGCCCCCTCTCCCGGAAGAAAAAGGGAAGGGAGGTCACATACGCGGACGAGCAGAAGGTCCGGGACGATGAGGACATCTTGAGAGAAGCGCGTTCGATCGACGCGGAGGGCACGGGCATAACCGGCGGGGACCCGGTCCTTGTGCTGGACCGGACGCTTAAGTACGTTAGTCTTCTGAAATCGACCTTCGGCGAGAAGCACCACATCCACCTTTACACCTCCTCGATATGCCAAGATGCATACGGAAAACTCGAGGCCGCAGGCCTGGACGAGCTGAGGATACACCCCCCGATCCCGATGTGGGACAGACTCGAGAAGACAGACCTGAGGGAGGCCGTCGCAAGATCGAACATGAAGACCGGAATGGAGGTTCCGGCGATCCCGGATCATCGAAAGGGCCTCTTCGCCCTGATCGAGTACGCGGACGACATAGGGATGGACTTCGTGAACATCAACGAGCTCGAGTTCTCCGAGACGAACTGGAGGAGGCTGAGATCGAGGGGGTTCGACGTCAAGGATGACGTGTCCTCGGCCGTGAAAGGAAGTGAGAAGCTGGCGTTGGACGTGCTGGAGTTCGACCTCTCGATACCGATCCACTACTGCTCTTCGAGCTTCAAGGATAGGATCCAGCTGAGAAGGAGGATAATGCGGCGCGCGAAGAATATCGCCAGGCCGAGCGACCTGATCACCGATGACGGCACCCTGTTGAAAGGCGTCGTCGAGACAAGGAACAGGCGCAAGGTCGTCGACATACTGACTGGCGAGTTCCAGGTGCCTCATGAGCTGATACACATCGATTCGGAGAAGAAACGGGTAGAGGTGGCGCCGTGGGTGCTCAAAGAGATTGCGAAAGAGTTGCCGTACGACAGCTATCTAGTCGAAGAATACCCGACCGCGGATCGATTGGAGGTCGAAAGAGAACAGCTCGGGAGCAGGCCTAAGCGATGCTGATACTCTGTATGTTGTGATGCCTGTTTACGATGTCCCGCGCGATCTTCAGGTTCCTTCCGTTCTTGCCGATCGCCCTTCCCTTGACCTTCGGGTCGACGGTCACGGTCGCGTGAACGATGTTGCCGCGGTTCTCGATCGTGACGTTCTGGACATTGTAGCTGTAGAACACGTTCCTGATGAACTCCTCCGGCTCGTCCGAGTACTCGATCACCTGGATGTTCTTCCCGGTCGTGTTCTTCATCCTGATCACGTTCTCGCCGCCCTTGCCGACCGCCCTGTTCGCCTGTCCGGGATCGACCACGAAAACAAGCTTGTCCTCTGTCTCCAGGCAGTCCTTCACATGCGTCCTCGTCACGTTCTCGAACAGGGAGATGTAGCGGAGGGTTTCCTGTGTAAATGTAATGTCCGGCATACTATCACAATGAAAGGATGTTAGAGGAGCCCTTCTCGATTACAGCAAGCGCCGACACCGAGAACGGTTTCCCGCATAGCGCTCCCAGCTCCATGTTCGTTCCTTCGTACCTATGCATCTTCACTCCGTGCGCCGTTGATATGAGGAAATCGCTAGGGCAGTTCTGGGAGAGTATCACCAGCTTTGCCTCGCCACTCCTAACGGCCTTCTCGGTCTGTTGAACGCCGAACACCACCTTGCCGGTGGTCACGGCTGCTTTCAAAGCCCTTCCCAAATCAACCATTCTCTTGCCCCCTGCGAACGGGTTTGTAGACCAGATTAACGGCTCCTGTCCCGAGTGTAACCGGTTGCCCCACTATAATATTTTCTGCAACGCCATCGAGGTGGTCCACCTCTCCGGTTATCGCCGCGTGCAGCAGGTGCGTCGCGGTTATCTCGAACGCGGCTCGAGCTAGCACGCTCGACTTCCGCCCGGATATGCCGTGCCTTCCGATCGCCTTCACGTCCCCGTCGTTAGTCATTAGGTCCGCGACCAGCATAATGTGCCTGATGTCCACGGTCAGACCCTGCTCCTCCAGCGTCCTGGACGCCTCATTTATGATCGCGTTCCTCGCGGCCTCGACGCCAAGCACCTCGTATATCTCCCATACGGCGTTGGTCGTGGTGCGGGTCTTGTCGACCTGGTCGATTTCCAGCACTTTCTGGAGATTCGATCCCTCCGTGTAGATGACGTGCTCGTCGCCGTCCCTCCGTATGATCGCCCTTTTGATGTTGTCGATTCCCTTGATCTTGCAGTCCCTAACGGAGTCGACGATCACCTGGAGCTTTTTGAAGGACGGTTCGTCCGATGCGATGACGAGATTCCCGTCGCCCATCGTGACCGGGCCCTTCAACCCGCGGAGCTTCGTGATCCTCTTGTAAACGTCATCGAGCGTGATGCCCTTCTGCACCATCTTCCTGTCGTCCGGGTGCACCACCACCTTCATGTTGACGATGTCCGTCTCGATGTCCGCGATATCCAGGAGGGTCGTGGCCTCGATCTCCGAAGCGATCTTCCTGACCCTGTCGACGTCCCCGCGGACCTTCGGGTCGATGTGCACCGTCATCATCGGCGTGCTCGGCACCCGCCTCGCGTCGACGATCTCGATGAGCCTCGGCAGACCGAGGGTGACGTTGATCTCGGCGACACCTGCGTAGTGGAATGTACGCATCGTCATCTGCGTGCCCGGTTCCCCGATGCTCTGTGCCGCGAGGATTCCAGCAGACTCGTTCGGATCCATGGTGTGCGCCTCGTAGCGCTCGTGGGCCTTCATGAGTATCTTCTTGAGGGTCGCCTGAGGGACATCGATCCCCTCGATGCGGCTCGCGATCCCGGATATGACCTGCATCGGGACGTTCAGCTTCAGGTCCTGAGCGAGCTTGAACATCTTCGTCTCGATATCCGTCGGCGGCTTCGACTTGACCGGCACATAGAGCTCTAGCTTCGGCTTCGGGGGCGCCGCCTCTTCCTTCTTCGAGGCTTTCTTCAAGATCTTCTTCGACTTCCCCCCGATCTTGGCCAGTATCTCCTCCGCTTCGCCCTTCGAGAAGCCGAGGGACTTCATCGCCCCCACATCCGCGTTGGAGATCTCGGTGACGGTGCTGAACTTGCTCAGAAGCTTCGTCACAGTCTCCTCGCTCAGACCCTTTCTCACGAGGGCGTTCATCGTGTCCTTCCGTGCCATTTTACTCCTCACCTCCACCCTCGAATTCGGGCTCCTCGAGCTCCTCTTCATCTTCCGTCTCCATGAGGTCCTTCTCGATCGTCGCGTAGCCCGACAGCTTCTTCTCCTCGATCTTCGCCAGCAGCTCCGCCTCGTCCCCGAGGACTTCCACGAGCAGATCGTCGACATCGACTGCGTCCCCCTGGACGCTCCTGCACGGATCGACGCCGTCCTCTCCGTACTTGAACTGGACGACCATGTCGGCTGTGTTCCTGACCGTGCCGTCCTGCTTGAGCTTCAAATCCTCCAGCGCGTTTATCAGCCTGCGCTGCATGTAGCCGGACCTGGATGTCCTGACCGCGGTGTCGACGAGACCCTCACGACCTCCCATGCTGTGGAAGAAGAACTCGGTCGGGGTCAGTCCGCTCTTGTACGAGTTCGTGACGAATCCCCTCGCCTGAGCCCCCAGGTCTCCCTTCCGGAAGTGCGGCAACGTCCTGTTCCAGTAACCTCTGGACAACCTTTCGCCTCTTACGGCTTGCTGCCCGATGCAACCGGCCATTTGGCTCAGGTTGAGCATCGAGCCCCTCGCGCCGGACCGGGCCATGATGACGGCCGAGTTCTCAAGACCCAGGTGGCGGCCTGCGATCTGTCCGGCCTCATCCCTTGCCCGCCCTAGAACCTTCATGACCTCGACTTCCAATGTCTCTTCGAGCGACCTCCCCGGCAGCTGCTCCAGTATGCCCTCGCGGTATGCCGCCACGAGACCGTCGACCCTTCTAGTCGCGTCCTGCAGGACGTCCTCGATCTGGCGCCTCGCCTCATCCGGTATGTCCTCGTCGTCGATACCAGTCGTGAAGCCTCTGACCATGATCGCTCCTATCGCCAGCCGGGTGAGGTTGTCGATGACGTTCTTCGCCACCTCCGAACCGTAGTCTCTCGCCAGCTTGTCGACGATCTTGCCCTTGAAGGCCCCGATCGCCTTCTCGTCGATCGTGCCGCAGACGAGCTCACCCTTCCTTATGCGGACGTAGGCGTCGAGATCGCACTTCTCCTTCTGGCACTCAGGGCACTTCCTGCAGATCGACGCCCTGAACGTGATCCTGAGGTCTTCCGGGAGCACGAGGGAGAAGAGCTGCTTGCCGGTCCAGTATTTGATCCCGTTGACCTCGATGGGGTCCGGTACCTCCCGGTGCTTGACCCTCGACAGCATGAATAACGTCTCGCCCCTGGTGAACTTGGAATCCCTGTGGGTCAGGAGGAAGCATCCGGTGATGTGATCGTGTATGGCGCCGATGACCGGCCCGCCGAACCTTGGGGAAAGGATGTGCTCCTGCACCTTCATCAGGATGAGGGCCTCGGCCCTCGCCTCGTCGCTCTGTAGAACGTGAAGGTTCATCTCGTCGCCGTCGAAATCGGCGTTGTAGGGCGGACAGACGCAGAGGTTCAGCCGGAATGTCTTCCACGGCATGACCCTGACGCTGTGCGCCATCATCGACATCCTGTGCAGCGACGGCTGCCTGTTGAACAGGACTATGTCGTTGTCCATCAGGTGCCTCTCGACGATGAAACCGATATCCACGGTCTCGGCGACGCTCTCAGCGTTCTTCTCCGTGACCCTGATCCTCCTGCCGTCCGGGCGTATGACGTAGTTGACGCCCGGCAGATATTTCTCTCCGGCTGGGTTCGGCCCGCGCTTCACCATCTCCTTCAGGATCCCCATGTTGCTCTTGGTAACGTAGACTGGAATGGTCAGCTCCCTCGCGGCCTCGTACGGAACGCCGACCTCGTTGATCGACAGTCCCGGGTCCGGGGAGATGACGGTCCTTGCTGAGAAATTGACCCTCTTACCTGACAGGTTCGACCTGAACCTGCCTTCCTTGCCCTTCAGCCTCTGGACGAGCGTCTTCAGGGGCCTTCCGGACCTGTGCCTCGCGGGCGGTATGCCGGAGGTCTGGTTGTCGAAGTATGTCGTTACATGATACTGCAGCAGCTCCCATAGGTCCTCGACGATCAGTTGCGGAGCGCCTGCATCCCTGTTCTCCCTCAGTCTCTGGTTGATCCTCAGCACATCCACGAGCTTGTGGGTCAGGTCGTCCTCCGACCTGTCGCCCGACTCGAGCGTTATCGACGGCCGGACGGTCACTGGCGGGACCGGGAGGGCCGTCAGGACCATCCACTCGGGCCTGCACGCCTTCGGGTCTATTCCCAGAGGAACAAGGTCCTCGTCCGGTATCCTCTCCAGCCGCTCTCTCACTTCCTTCGGGGTGAGCTTGTGCCCGTCTTCCCTGAAGGTAGTGGGCTTGTCGAGTGTGATCTTCAGCTGCTCTGCGCCGCAGTGCGGGCAGATCGGTCTCGATGCGGCATCCTTCGCGGTCTCCTTGGAGACGAGGCGGACGTCCATCGTGTCCCCGCCCATCTCCTCGACCATCTCCATCGCCTCCTTGTACTCCTTCGCCTGCTCCTCCGTGAGGAGGAGACGGCCGCAGGACCGGCAGGTCGATTGCAGCAGCTTCTTGATCTCCTTGACGAAGCCCACGTGTATGACTGGCATCGCCAAATCGATGTGGCCGAAGTGACCCGGGCACTCGTCGACCTTGTGCCCACAGGTCTTGCACCTCAGACCGGGCTCTATGACCCCCAGATGCGGGTCCATCAGGCCCATGTCGATCGGGAAGCCATCGTCGTCGTATGTGTCGGCGGTGATGATCTTCGTCGCCGACATCCTCCTGATCTCGTCAGGAGACAAGCATGCGAACTTAACAGATCCTATCCTTTTAGATACGCCTCGCATCATCACAGGTCCTCCAGTTGTAGGCGCACGGCGACGCCAAGCGACAGAAGTTCATCCAGCAGCAATTTGAATGCGTATGAGGTCTGCACGAGGTTGACGTTCGTGTTGTTCCCGCAGACCGGGCATCTGAGCGCCCCGCGTCTGTCCATCATCGCGATGTGACCGCAGTTGGGGTTGCCGCAAACGTACTGGAAAGTCCCGTCCGATTCGTCCAAGAGCCTGTCCTTTATTACCATCGCTGCCCCATGTCCTATCAGGCAGTCCCTCTCCATCTCACCGAACCTCAAGCCGCCCTGTCTTGAGCGCCCCTCGGTCGGCTGTCTTGTCAGTATCTGCACCGGCCCGCGGCTCCTGACGTGGAGCTTGCCGGACACCATATGGTGCAGCTTCTGGTAGTAGATGACACCGATGAATATGTCCGCGCCGATCATCTTGCCCGAGAGGCCGTCGTACATGACCTCCTTCCCGGTGTGCTTGAACCCGTTTCGTACGAGCGCCTCTCTCAGCGACTGCTCGCTCTCGCCGCTGAACGGCGTCCCGTCGACCGTCCGAGCCTCCATCGACCCGACCTTGCCGCCGATCATTTCCAGGACGTGTGCGACGGTCATCCTCGACGGTATGGCGTGCGGGTTAATCACCAGGTCCGGGATGACCCCGTCCGATGTGAAAGGCATGTCCTCCTGCGGAGCGATGAGACCGATGACGCCCTTCTGCCCGTGCCTCGAAGCGAACTTGTCGCCGAGCTCCGGCACCCTCTCGTCCCTCACCTTCACTTTGACAAGACGGCTGCCGTTCTCCGACTCGGTCAACATGACGCTGTCGACCCAGCCGCTCTCTCCGGGCCTCACAGTGATCGATGTCTCCCGGCGCTTCTGCGGCGTAAGGAAGTCCGTTTCCTCTTCAAGGAATCTCGGGGGAGATGTCTTGCCGATGAGGACGTCGCCTCCGTTCACGGCAGTTTCTGGGCTGATCAGCCCGTCCTCGCCGAGGTTGCTGTAGGCGAGGTCCGCCCTCGCTCCCCTGACGTCCGGGCTCGGGATCTCGAAATGATCCTCTTGACCTCCTGGATATCTCCGCTCCTCCGCCCTGTAAGTCCTCATGAAAGTCGAGCGCCCCAATCCCCTCTCCACGCTCGCCTTGTTGAGTATCAGGGCGTCTTCCATGTTATACCCATGAAATGAGAGTATCGCGACGACGAAGTTCTGTCCAGCCGGGCGCTCGTTGAACGCCACGAAGTCCATCGGCTTCGTCTGCACCAGCGGCTTCTCCGGATAGTGCAGCAGGTGGCCCCTCGTGTCCGGCCTCTTCCTGTAGTTCGTGGCGCTCAGTCCTAGCGACTGCTTGGCCATTCCAGAGCCCATCGTCACACGCGGGGATGAGTTGTGCTCCGAATACGGGACCAGTCCGGCGCAGACACCGAGTATGACGATCGGGTCGACCTCCATGTGGGTGTGCTCCTTCGTCGTCAGTAACGGCGTCTTCATCTCGCCGTCGCAGTGCAGGCAGCGCAGCAGAGCGAAGTTGTCCTCGGTTCCGGGGTTGATCCAGTCCACGTCAGTCTGGGAAATAGCTCTCCCGCAGCTGTTGCACCGCTCCGGCACCTCGTATGGCTCGACCGCGATGTACGAGTCCTCTTCCTCCTCCGCGTCGACCCACTCGATCACGCCTTCCCTCAGAAGGTCGGACCACCTTAGCTTGCCCTCCCTGATATCGTCGAGATGCTTCTTCGTCAGAACTGTCTTGCCGTTCTTGAGGACGATGAGCGGCCGCCTCAACCTGCCTTCGTCGCAGTTGATTATGACCTCGTCCATCTCCTCATCGTATCGGATGTTGATCTCGTGCGAGAGGAGACCGCACCTGCGCCGGTGCCTTATCTCCGCCACGAGCTCCTTGGTTTTATCGTGAACGCCAACGAGGTCCCCGTTCACGAAGACCCTCGTCCCGGTCTTCTGCTGCCCCTTGACCTCCTTGACCCCGAGGTCCTTCAGCAGCCAGTGGACGTTCTCCTCGCGGAATCCCTCGGAGACGTCGATGATAAGGGCCGCGTTCTTAACGAGGCCGCAGTTCTGACCTTCGGGGGTCTCGTTCGGGCAGAGCCTTCCCCACTGTGTCGGGTGAAGATCCCTTGCCTCGAAATGAGGCTGGCTCCTAGTGAGGGAGGATGTGATCCTCCTCAAATGACTGATAGTGCTCATGTTGGACGTCCGGTCCAACAGCTGGCTAACGCCCGCCCTGCCGCCGACCCAGTTCCCCGTTGCGAGGGCGTGGAGCAGTCGGTGGGTGAGCAGATCCGGCCTGATGGCACTCGATATCCTGAGGTCCTTCTTCCTTGCATAGGACCGCTCGAGCTGGTACTTCAAATCCTTCATGAGGTTCGTGAACGCGACCCTGAAAAGATCCTCCATCAGGTCCCCGGAGAGCTTGAGACGCTTGTTCGCGTAGTGATCCTTGTCGTCCTCTTTCCTGAGCCCGAGCGACAGCTCAAGGACCGACCTTGCTATCCTTCCGAGGAAGATCGCCTTCTTCAACCTGTCCTCGGGCGTGTCGCCCAGGTGGGGCAGGAGGGACCTGTCGATGATCGACTCGACCTTCTTGACCCTGTACTCCTTAGCCTGACCGGTAGCGAACTTCCTCTCGAGATAGAGGATCGCGTCCTCGGTCGTGAATATGCCGTTCGGCGGGAAGATCTTCTTGTCCTGGCATTCCTCGATGTTCGCGTAGACGATGTTCGCCATCTCCGGAACGCTGACGATCGCGTCGTAGATATCCTCGTCGCTCTCCATGCTGAGAGCCTTCATCAATGCGATAAGTGGAATCTGCCCGGATGCCGCGGGGACGGTGACCATGAGCATGCCGTCCTTCTTCTTCTCCACGAGCGTCAGGGCGCGGTAGCCTTCCTTTTGTGAGAATACCTTCGCTACCTCTATTTTCGTGCCGTACCGCTCGTTGAACTCGACCATGACCCTGTTCGGCGCTAGGTCTTCGAGCGATATCAGGACCCGCTCGGTCCCTCCGATGATGAAGTAGCCGCCGGGGTCCTTCGGGTCCTCCCCGGCCTGTATGAGCCCGTTACAATACTCCGCCTCGGTCAGCTCCCTCTCTTCCTCCATGTTCTCTTTGTAGAGCGTGCAGCGCTTCGACTTGACCATGATTGGCAGGTCGCCAATGTGCACCTTCTCCGGCTCCTTCTCAATGCCGTCCTCCACGATGGTGAATTCGAGGGCGATAGGAGCGAGGTAGTTCAGGTTCCTGAGCCTGGCTTCCATCGGTGTGAGGGAGTGGGAGGCGCCGTTGGCCTCTCTTACGACTGGAAGCGTCACTTGGATCGTCGGTCTGGCCTGGGGGTCAATGTTACCTGTCTTCTCCTCCCTCCTGCGGCCGACCCTGATCTCCACGATCCTTCCTTCGGTCTTGTCCGAGTCGAGGCGGATTATTCCCCGGTCGATGTCCTCCGCGGACACACGCAAGTTGTCTACGATCTTCTGCATCCTGCTGTTCGGATTGTCAAGCGTGGAAAGGAAGTCGTTGAAGCTTGAAATGTGATGGTTGACTATGCTTCGCTCTTTGAAATAGACCTCAACTAGATCGCGCAAAATATCACCCTCTTATTACCAGACGATACGCCACAAAGGTTTCTGCGGTCGGACTTCGCCTTACAATCTTTACTATTCTGCCCTCTTCGATCAGGCCGTAAATGTTTTCAAGGACTCTTATGCACGCGTCGCTCCGTCGGATCTTCGGAAGCTGGTCCATCGTTATCTTCATCGACTTCAAAACCTTCTCAGCCTCTTCCTTCGTGACCAAATAGTGTTCTGGAACGAGCTCGTGCTCTAGAACATTAAACTCTACAGTATCGACCAAAGTTTCACCTTGCCCCTACGCCTCGGACCGTCTGGGATACTACGTATTGGAGTTATAAAAACCCATCGCAAACCGCTGCCGGAGACCTCGACACGCATGTCTTCTTCACCTACCCAAGCGGGCCCGCGGGGATTTTCGGAGGCGACGGCGGGTAACCGAGGCCTTTTCGAACCCCGGGCCATCTGGTTAAAAGCCAGATGCTCTTTCTAGGGATACTTGTTGTCAAGAATCCTACCTAGCTGAGCTACGGGCCCTTTGGCAACAAGCCTTGGCGTTGTGGAACTGCGAGTAATCACTATGATTATTTAAACTTTACTGATGATAGACCTTCCGCGACCGCCTGGACGACCGAAACGACATCCACTCCTAGGACAAGAACGCCTCTCTGACAATCTCGTGACAGAAGGAGGTTAGCACTAGTCCATTCGCTGTGACAGCATCATTTCTGCACGACCGATTGCAGGTCACGTATAAATATGCGAACCGGTATCCTGCTTCCCGGCGAGGAGCATGGAAAACAAGAAAGTTTGCAGTTCATGCGGTGTCAGGCTTACCGACAAGGGCATCACATTCTTCTCCTGCCCGATGTGCGGGGAGAGTCAGATAGGGAGATGCACCAACTGCCGTGACCAGAGCGTGCCTTACGTCTGTCCGAAGTGCGGTTTCAGCGGACCGTAGGTGGTGTCGATGGGAAAGGTGGCTGCCGTCTACAATCTGATGCCCCAGGACACGGACGTATCGATGGAGGACATGGCAAAGCGCATACCCGAGGTCGTTCCGCAAGGCGTCAGGATCGTCAAGGTACAGGCGAAGCCCTTCGCCTTCGGCCTGAAGGTCCTTGAAGTGACGTTCCTTATGGAGGACATCGCGGGCATCACGGATAATCTCGAGGCCTCACTTCAGACGATCGAGGGCGTCCAGACGGTAGAGCCTGTGTCCGTCAGCCTCATCTGAAACGTTCGGTCCTGCTCTTAGGGAGCGATTCTCTCGATTGCGTCGTGCATTCTTGAGAATAGAAATTAGAAGAAAGCGCCGAGAACGTGAGAACACGATACGGTGCAACTGTTCTCGATGAGTGTGATCTGCCGGCCTATGCCGGCGGGGGCTTGATGCATCCCTTCTTCATGAGCAACTGGGTCATTCCCCTGGCCCTGCGGATCATCCCTTCCGCGGTGGCGTAGAGATCACTCCTGCTGACCTTGATCCTCGCAACGCCCTGCTCCATCGCTTTCGTGCCGACCGCGAGCGCCTCTCTCGGGAACACCTCCCAGTCGTCCATCGTCGGGACGATGTAATCCTCCCTCAAGCCTTTGTCCTCCGCAGTCTTGGCGACCTCGAGCGCCGCTCCGATGCACATCTCGTCGGTGATCGTCTTCGCCCTGACGTCAAGCGCGCCCCTGAATATCCCTGGGAAACCGAGGGAGTTGTTGATCTGGTTCGGGAAGTCGGATCTTCCCGTGGCGACGACCCGCGCCCCGGCCCCCTTCGCGTCCCAGGGCCATATCTCCGGGATGGGGTTCGCGGTAGCGAACACGATCGCGTCATCGGCCATTCCCTTGACCATGTCCTTTGTGATGACGTCCGGACCGGGCCGCGAAGCTCCGATCACCATGTCCGCGCCCTTCATCGCCTCCTTGATCCCTCCGGTCTTGCCCTCCCGGTTCGACTTCAATGCCACCGCCCACTTCTCTGGATACTTCTCCTCCAGGTCCGTCCGCCCCGAATGCAGAATGCCCTTGCTGTCCACCATGACGATGTTCCCGGCATCGATACCCGTTGCGATGAGCACCCTCGAGATTGCGATGTTGGCGGCCCCGGCCCCGACCATCGCGACCGAAGCTTGGTTCATCTTCTTGCCGACGACCTTCAACGCGTTGATCGCACCGGCCGTGACGATCGTTGCCGTCCCTTGCTGGTCGTCGTGCCACACTGGGATTTCGACGTCCTTGCGGAGCTGGTCAAGGATCGTGAAGCATTTCGGTTGGGAGATGTCCTCGAGGTTGATCCCGCCGAAGGACGGCGTGAGCCATTTCACCGCCTGGATGATCTCATTCGGATCCTTCGTGTTTAGACATATCGGGACGGCGTCCACGCCACCGAGATACTTGAAAAGGAGCGCCTTGCCCTCCATGACCGGCAGGCCTGCCTCAGGACCGATGTCCCCAAGGCCAAGGACTCTTGTGCCATCGGTGATGATGGCGATTGTGTTCCACTTGTTGGTATGATTGTAGACCTGCTCCGGATTCTTCTGGATGTCGCGGCACGGCTCTGCCACGCCGGGCGTATACCATATCGCGAAGTCCTGGAAATCCCTGACCGGGCACTTCGGAATGACCTCTATTTTGCCACCGTAGAACGGGTGGTACTTCATCGCCAAGCGTGCCGGCTCGTACGCCTTCTTCAGCCGCTCCTCGTCAGCTTTCTTCGCATCTTTCATCGTACACCTTCCTCGCCGTGTAGACATATCTGGACAGCATACAAAGAATCTTCCGAATGTAGTATGCTAAAGTTTAGCATACATAGAGCATCCATTATTAATAATTGACGAACATCACTATCAGAATCAAGTTCCTCCAGACAGTGGTAGATATGACGCATGTATTGATCGTGGATGGCTACATAGACGAACCGGCCTCTCTCGGCGTCCCTCCCTACATCTCCCCACACGTGAGGGCGGTGGTAGGAGCGGCAAGGGACGCTGGTGCTGAGACCTCCTACGTCACCATCGACGCCGTCAGGAAGTCGGGAAGCTTGCCGAGCTCGGACCTGAGCATCGTCATGGCAGGGGCAGGGGTACCGGGCCGCTACCTGAGGTCGCTTCCCGCTTCGCTCAAGGAGATCAGAATGCTGGCGGAAAGGTTGCCAGGTACCAGGATGCTGGGAGGGCCGGCTTCGCTCGATCCGGGATACAGGTCCCTTCCGTCGTTTGAGGCTGTGGCAAGAAGGGATGCCGCAGCAGCCGTCTTCGATCTGATCAGAACTGGGGAGGTCGCGAACAGATGGCGCACCCTTGACGAATGGAACCGATGGATGGTGTTGGGAGCGGACATCGTTCGCTCGCACCCCGATTTCCCCCAGCCCCTCATCGCTGAGATCGAGACCTACAGGGGCTGCATGAGATACATGACCGGCGGATGCTCGTTCTGCATCGAGCCGTTGAAGGGAGCGCCGGTCTTCCGGAAACCGGAAGACGTCATAAGGGAGGCGGAGGCATTGAACAGACTGGGAGTGAGGAACTTCCGCCTCGGCGCTCAGACCTGCATCGTCTCCTACAAGGGTCGCATGTCTGGGGACGTCGTCCGTCCGAACCCCGATGCGATAGAGAAGCTGCTCTCGGGCATCGCGAAGCTCGACATCGATATCTTGCACCTCGACAACGCCGATCCTTCGGTCATTGCCAACAACCCTGACGAATCGAGGAGGATCCTCGACAGCATGGTCGAGCACTGCACGAGCGGGAACGTGCTGGCTCTTGGCATGGAGAGCGCCGATCCGAAGGTGATAGAGGCGAACAATCTCAACTCCACCCCGGACCAGGTCCTCGACGCGATAAGGATCATTAACGAGATGGGAGGGGAGAGAGGGGAGAACGGCCTGCCTCGACTGCTGCCCGGCCTGAACTTCATAGTCGGTCTGGACGGCGAGAACGAGGGGACCCTCGATATTAACCTGTCATTCTTGAGGAGGGTTCTGGGAGAAGGCCTCCTGCTCCGCAGGATAAACATCCGCCAGGTGATGCCGATACGAAGGAAGTTCAAGCCAGGGGTCTCTCACTCGAAGTTCGTCAGATTCAAGGATGGGGTACGGGAGGGCATCGACAACCCGATGCTCCAGCGACTGGTCCCCCAGGGTACGGTCCTCCGGAGGATCTACACCGAGCTGAGAGAGGGAAACAGAACCTTCGGGAGGCAGATCGGCACTTACCCCATACTCGTAGGATTCCAGTACCCGATCGACAGCGGGAAGTTCATCGACGCGAAGGTAGTCGGATGGGGCCAGCGGAGCGTCACCGCGGTCGAGTTCCCGTTGCCCGTGAACACCTGCCCACTTGCGGCCCTCGAATCCCTCCCGTCAGTCGGAAAGAAGCGCGCGGCGAGGATAGCGAGGAAGAGACCGATAAGGAGCAGGGGAGAACTGGCCGCTGCGATCGAGGACGAACAAGCGGTCTCCTCGATCGCTCCCTACCTCGACCTGAAGTGATACGAAGGCCGAGAGAGATCAAGAGAATAAATATCACGAACGACCTTAGCTCGAACGATGGACCCGCTCCACTTCGCACGATTCCCCTTCATCAAAGGCGCGACTGAGTACGTGAGGTCGAACGGCGCCGATCTCCAGGAGCTCCTGACGGCCGAGGCATACGCGCCAGCGAGGCTGAGGGGCAAGCAGCGGATCCTCGACGCCTTGAACGAAGGGGAGATCGCCAACTGCCCGACGTCGGGCGAGCAGGAGCGGCTGGTCGAGGTGCTCAGCTATCCGGTCGCCAGGATACTAGTCTCCTGCGTCGGGGACGGGTTCCTGATAAGGCGGTATGCGCTCGCGGAGGCGGCGACGATGAACCGCCGGCTCCAGCAGGAGAGCCCGGAGTTCATCGTCTCGGTCGCCGACGAGCTCGGAGTCCCGGCCTCGATAACGGACGGCATCATCAAGACGCATTTCTCCAGCTTCCTCAAGTTCACTTCGAGGATGAGGAGCAAGGAATGGAAGCTCGTCAACACCGAGGTGAAAGGGGGCTACGTGTTCCTGACGAGGCAGCGCTTCTCGAGAGTGCTCCAGCAGGCGCTCCAGGAGAAGATCGAGGACGAGCTGCCACTGGAGGTCTCGGAAGATATTCTGAAGGTACTCCGCCCCAACATTGTCGAGATCAGGAACCTCGTGGAGACGAGGAAACAACACTACAAAGCAGAGGACCTCGGGAAGATTACCATAGTGAAGTTCCCTCCTTGCATGAGGAGGCTGGTCGGAGTGGCGCAGGCTGGCGAGAACATGCCCCACAGCGGCAGGTTCGCACTGACCGCCTTCCTTCATGCTGTCGGACTCTCGCAGGATGACATCCTGAGCCTGTTCTCCTCGTCACCGGACTTCGACCCTTCGAAAACGCGATACCAGATCGAGCACATAACGGGAGAGATATCCGGCACGGAGTACACGCCTCCGGAGTGCTCGACGATGAAGAGCTACGGCATATGCTTCGAACCGGACGCGCTATGCAACAGCGGGAAGCTGAGGCATCCCCTGTCGTACTACAGGGTCAAGAGCATGAAGAGAAGACGAGCACCAGCGCCTTCAAGAGGAACGGAACAGGCGAAGAAGGAACAAGGCGCATGAGGACCGTCTGATTCGACGCCGCCTCCAGGACCATCTACTTGATTTTCTTCCACACCTCGACCGCGCGTTGGACCGCCGTCACGTTCCCGACGATCCCGAACCACAGCATCATGAGCTCAAAGACCGACAAGCTGAACGGTCCGAAGTCGATCCATCCACTGCCAAAGAACATGAACGCCCACTGGACCAGCGGGACGACGAACATGAGTACGACGCGGTCCGCCCTGCCGAGCAGACCACTGTACAACCTGCCGGCCCCGACCGCCTGGGCCTGCGTTCCCATGTAGCTCGTCAGGAGGACACCCAACAAGGCCAGGATCCCTATGTACGGATTGCACCAGGAGCTGACCGCGACCGCGCCGACCATGACCACGTCCGCGTACCGGTCTAGGACGTGGTCGAGGAAGTCGCCCCTCCTCGACGTCTTCCCGGCAAGGCGAGCGACCCTGCCATCGACCGCGTCGAAGAACCCGCTGACGATGACCAAGACAGACGCAAGGGGAAGCAGTATCTCCCATGACCAATAGCTGAAGTAGAGCACGATTCCAGACAGAATAGCGATGAGCAGGGCGACGAAGGACAGTGTGTTCGGATCCACCTTGAGGAGCGCCTTCGCTGCCGGGTCAAGAACGGAGCCGGCATCGTCTCTCATCGAGTCTAGTACCAGCTCAATACCTCCATGCTCCAATCGATATTGCCGAACGCGTACTTTTCCCTTTTCCCCGCCAGTATGTCATCCACGGCCGCCGCCACTTCCTCAAGAGATAGATCGGTGGTGTCGATCTCGCAGACGTCCTTCGACCGCTCGAGCGCCTCGATGAGGATGACGTCGCACGCCTCGGCCTCAATGTTCTCCTGGATCTTCCGGGCGCTCCACCTCCTCTTCTTGAGCCTATCGCGCAGCACCGACGGGTTGCACCTCAGGACTATGATCAGATCAACGGTGAGAAGGTGAGAAAGGTGGCCGACCAGGAATACCGCCCCTGAGGGCAGCTCCTTCCTGAGTGCCAGATCGAGCTCTTCCACGTCCACCTCGAGGCTCCTCCTCTTAGCGTCCCGGCCAGAAACTATCCCCATTTCCTTGGCAAAGTCCCCGACGTCGACCACGCGGTGTCCCTTCCGACCGAGAGTTTCGGCCAGAGTGCTCTTTCCGGTCCCGGGAGTGCCGCTTACGGCGACGATCACGTTCCGGAATAACCAGAGCGGCGTCTTAAGGTTGCCGAGGTCGAAGCGAAAAAAAATGGAAATAAAGGGGCGAAAAGGCGCCCCAGGTACGAACTAGGTCCCCGTTAGGCCTTCTCCTTCTCAGCAGGCATAAGGGCAGAGATGACGATTTGGTTACGTTATATAAAAAGGGTCTTTGAGCATGCTACAACAACTATTAAATACGATGATTCTCGGCGGAAGGCGACCTCGCCGAGTCCAGGATTCCAAGGTATGACCCGGGGGCCCGCTGGCTTCTGCTCACTGCCGCCCGTCGCTGCATCGACCCACAAGATCGTCGAAGAAGGCGAGCTTCACGAACGAGAAGTCTCTTGCAAGCCTGATCTTCCTCTCGAGAGTGGAAGGGCATTCCGTCTCGAATTGGAAATCGTAGACGACGTCGATCAGGACCAGATACTCTGCTGGTGCGAGCCCGAATGATACATCCCTTCCAGACAAAGCCTCCCTGACTCTCCGAACGGCGACTCTCCCCCGCCCCACCTCAGACATCGCCGCGACGATCCGTCTTACCATGTTCCAGAGGAACTCCCGAGCTCGGAAGTCCGCGACAATGAAGTCCCCGACGCGGAAGACCTCGATGCTGTCGATGGTCCTTAGCGTGCCCCTCTCCCCGCCTTTACAGAACATGCGAAAGTCATGCTTGCCCCCAAACTCCGAGGCGCATGCCAAGACACTGTCGAAGTCCAGGCCGCGATCCGGAAGGAAGTAACGGTACCACCTCTGACGAGCCCTCCTGGGAGAGAATCCTAAGGGGACCTCCGCAATGCCGTAGAAGTAGACGTCCTCGGAGACTGCGTTCAAAGCGCGAAGAATCTCATTCTTGCGAAAGTCGGTATCGAAGGCGACTACGTTCCCGAGAGCGCTCACGCCGCTGTCGGTCCTGCTCGCTCCCTTGAACCTCGCATCCTTCGCAGACCCGATCGCGCCAATCTCCCTGAGCGCCCTGAGGACCTCCCCCTCGACTGTCCTTACTTCTAGCTGGCGCTGGAAACCGTTGAAATCATCCCCGTCGTAAGCGAGCTTGACGGCCGCCCTCCAGACCACGACAGCATTAAGTAGAAAACGCCTATTAAGACTTCCGAGAAATCCATATGCCCCGGTTCAGAGTCGTCCTGGTCAATCCGAAGAACGACGGTAACATCGGAGCCGTGGCCAGAGTCATGGGGAACTTCGGATTCGACGAGCTCTTCCTCGTCGGCCCCTGCGAGATCACCGATGAAGCGTTCAAGCGGGCGAAGCACGCCGGGGACGTCCTGAGGAATGCGACAATAACCGATTCCTTCAAGAGGTCCCTAGAATCGTGCTCGCTCATCGTCGGCACCACCGGGATCATAACCGACAGCGAGAAGCACTTCATCAGGATACCTTTGACCCCAAGAGAGTTCGCCGAGAAGGTGAGGGAGAGCGAGGGGCTGATAGCCCTCGTGTTCGGGAGGGAGGATATGGGCCTCTCGCAAGAGGAGCTCGCTGGATGCGATGCGTTGCTCCACATCCCTGCAAGTGAGGACTACCCAGTCCTCAATCTGTCCCACGCCGTCGCGGTCGTCCTGTACGAACTGCACCTGCTTGCGACGAGAGGGTTCTCCCCTTCGGAGGCGACAGACGTCGAGAAGGAGAAGCTCTTCGAGTTCTTCTCCGACCTGCTGGAGGCGATCGGGTATCCGGAGTTCCGAAGGGAGAAGACCGAGATCATGTTCCGAAGGATGATGGGCAGGGCAGTCCCGACGAAATGGGAGTTCTACACGATCATGGGCGTGATCGGAGACGCGGTCAAGAAGATAGAGCGCTCAGAGAGGCAGAAGAACCATGAAGATACGGACTGAGTCACTCGACGGCCTCAGCGAGTGTACGTCACCGCTACTTCCTCGATCTCGTCCGGAATGTCATCGGCTACATCGATTTCCTCAACGTCGTCATTGACCGTGCTGATGCCGGTCAGTACCGCCATGACCCTGATCAAGCCCTCGCAATCGTCGTCGATCCTTGCTCCGAATATGACATTCGCGTCTGGATCGAGGGATTCGGTCATGCCTTCGACGACCTTCGTCGCCTTTTTCAGCGTGAGGTTCCTTCCGCCGGTCACGTGGATCAATGCGCCGGTGGCGCCCTTGTAGTCGACGTCCAGCAGCGGGTTGTCCAGAGTGTCCCGGACGACGCTCTCTGGATCCGAGTTCTCACCGTAAAGCACGGTGGATATCCCACCGTGACTCATGATCGTCTTCAAATCCGCGAAATCGAGATTGATGAGTGAAGGCTGAGTTATCGCCTCAATCAGTCCCTTGACGACTTCGGAGATCAGCTGGTCCATCACTCCGAAGGCCTGCTCTATCGGCAAGTTCGGGACCATGTCCAGCAAACGATTGTTGTCGAGCAGCATGAGAGTGTCCGAGACCGATTCCAATCGGCGGATCCCTCTCGCGGCATGCTCCTTCCTGGCCCTCTCGAAATCGAACGGGGTAGTGGCGATGGATATTACTACAGAGCCGTAACGTCTCGCCGTCTCGGCGACGACCGGCGCCGTGCCAGTGCCGGTTCCTCCGCCCATCCCGACCAAAACGAAAGTCAAGGCTGTCCCATGAATTATCGCGTTCAACGGCTCCCAAGCGTTCTCGGCGCACACCCTACCTATGTCCGGATTCCCTCCGGCCCCAAATCCTCTGGTGACGCCGGCCCCGATGAGGAGCCTCTTGTCCGCCTTTATGTTGGTCAGGTGCCTTCGGTCCGTGTTGATGGCAACGGTCTCAGCTCCTCTAAGGCCGAGACTGCTCAGTCGGTTGATGCTGTTGCAGCCGCCTCCGCCACATCCTATCACAAGGATCTTTAGCTGCTGGGCTTCCTGTTCGAGGTCGTCGTCCTCGATGTACTCCGATCCCACCTTCACACCCCGGCCCATCCCAACCGGATTAGGTCACTGCATCTCATTCATGGCCTTCGAAATCCTTCTCCGAACATATTCCCGAACCGCATTCCTAATCGCGTCGTCGATCGACACCGAGTCGCCGTCCTTGACCAGCGCTTCCAGCTCCACGACGTTTCCTTTCGGCAGCTCGACCGTCACCCTTTCTATGTACTCAGGAGTGAAATGCTTCTCGACGAAGGTGTCTATGGCGGTACGTATCGCGTCGGATATCGTCGGGAAAGTCCCGTTATCCACTAGTGCCTGCAGCGCCTTGACTTTCTCAGCAGGAATCCTTACCGTAATCCGCTCGGTACCATTCATGGCACAGACTCTTTTGCCCTTATTCGTCCGACAATTTGGGCTATATCGTCGGACAAATGTCATTATATTGATTACAGTATTTAAAGATTAGCGGGGATGGGTACCGTGCCGTTAGTTAGGATATTCTCTCGATTCTTGTCTGACTGGATGATGACAGGAGAATTACCTGAAATCTCTGATATTTTGAGTCTCTTGGAAGGTTGTCTAAGTCGTGATATTGTGAAACAGCGACACGCTACATGCAATAGAGGGGCAGAGCATCGTCCTGTCCTTGCAGTCCATCGTGGACAAAAAGATATTCGTACAAAGCGACATTATCACAGGGAAGCCGATGAGAACGAGTGCGATCTACTGTGGGGATTGTCAGAGAGTCTTGGGCGACACAAATGAATTCCCTGATGGCTGTGTGGATCTCATCTACTTGGATCCACCATTCTTTTCGAGCAGACAGTATGAGGTGCTCTGGGAAGATGGTTACGAACTTCGCGCGTTTGAGGACAGATGGAAAGGTGGGATTGAGAACTACATCGCCTGGATGGAGCCGAAACTTCGTGAGTGTCATCGGGTTTTGAAGAGAACTGGCACGATGTACCTTCACTGTGATTGGCATGCATCCCATCATCTGAAGTTGTTAATGGACAAAATCTACGGACAAAGCAACATGATTAACGAGGTTATCTGGAAGCGGTCATCCGCCCATGCCGATGCCAAGCAAGGAGCTAGGCACTTTGGACGGGTGCATGATGTGATTCTGGTCTATGAATGTGGGGATGAAAAGGGACGTGTCTGGAACACACAATATGGTCCTTATGACGAGGGATATACAAACGAGTTCTACAAGTACGTTGAGGAGAGCCGGCCACCGATACCAGCCTGGCACCCGTTTCGAGGACCTGCCAGCGGATTGGAGATGTGGAGACGGGACATCGAAGGGGATCTCAAGCCGCTTGTCCCGAGTCTCTCTCCCAGAGGCAGGGGCGGATACTACACGCAGAACGGAATCGAGGAGATCAAGTGCTGGGTGGAACGGGAGTCGGGGATCAAGTTCCAAGCCCGGACCCTGCGCCGTTCATTGCCGCGATCATCTGCGTGGCCTTTACGATCATGAACTACGTCGGAGTCCGCCAGTCGGCGACGCTGAACAACGGCTATCGCTTGAGATGTCGCTCAGAGATCGGTCGGAAAAATGAGGTCCAGGCGAAGATCTCGATGTTCAATCTGTTCTTACTGGCCAGAGGAGGTTTCCTCTGGAACGATTAGTTTAGCAACAAAGCCAATGTCATTTCCTTGATGAAAGCAACACCAAAGGAGCATGTCGCTGTTGACAATCGATTCTCGACCCTCAGGCGTGTTTACCATACGGGATCGTCAGAAGGGCTCATGGGAAATGCTCGTTACTTCAAATCCCCGCTGCGAGGACCCCCAAGAGACCCCACCAATTTTGCATCCTGGCGCGGCATTTCTGTTCGTCTAAGTCAAATGCTACAGTGGCTGTCATTCGTCAATCCAGTTCTTATCCAGTCTAAACGGTACTATAAAAACCTATATAAAGGGGTATTTAAATAACCGGGCTCAGGTGACCCAATGGCCAAGATAAGAATTGAGAACGTTGTGGCTTCCACATCACTGGGCGAAGAGCTGGATCTGCCATCCATCGCGCTCGCACTTGACGGCGCTGAATACGAACCCGAGCAGTTCCCGGGACTCATCTACAGACTGAAGGACCCGAAGACCGCGACACTGCTTTTCAGGAGCGGGAAGGTCGTGTGCACAGGCGCAAAGAGCCTGGAGCACGTCAAGGTGGCGATCAACAAGGTCGCGAAGCAGATCGAGCGCGCAGGCATCAAGGTCAAGATGGAGCCGAAGATCGAGGTGCAGAACATCGTCGCTTCCTCGGACCTCGGCACCGAGATCAACCTCAACGCCATTGCGATCTCGCTTGGCCTGGAGAAGGTCGAATACGAGCCCGAGCAGTTCCCCGGTCTCGTCTACAGGATCGACGAGCCGAAAGTGGTCGTTCTTCTGTTTGGCTCTGGCAAGCTCGTATGCACTGGCGCGAGAAAGCCCCAGGACGTAGAGGCCGCGGTGAATAAGATAACCGAGGAGCTCAAGGCGGCCGGGCTGCTGCACTGAGCCATGAGCTTCCCGATACTGGACAACCACATTCACCTTCAGCCTTCAGGCGAGAATATCGAGGCCCTGAGAGAATTCTCGAAGGCCGGGGGAACGCACGTCGTCCTCTCTCAGCTGCCTTACAAAGAGGTCCGAATCAGAGAAGGGAAGGACTTCAGAGCATCATATCAGATCACGATCGACATCGCGGAGAGGGCGAGGAAGGAAACGGACGTTGGCGTCTTCGTATCCGTCGGTCCATATCCCGTTCTGCTGATAGGCCTGGCCGAGAAGCACGGGCTATCGAAGGCGACAGATATCATGAAGGCGGGAATGAACATCGCCGGCGAGCTGGTGGAAGAGGGAAGGGCCGTCGCGATAGGCGAGATCGGCAGGCCGCATTTCCCGGTGTCGCAGGAGATCCTTCAAGCCTCGAATGAGATCATGCGTTACGGCATGGAGGTCGCATCGGACGTCCAATGTGCGGTCGTGCTGCACACAGAGAGTGCAACGCCAGAGGCGATGAAGGAGATTGCAGGAATTGCTGACGCTGCGAGATTGGACAGAGGCAAGGTCGTGAAGCATTACTGTCCTCCTTTGGTTCTGGAAGAGGAGAATCACGGTCTCTTCCCTTCCGTGCTCGCAAGCAGGACCTCGATTGCTGAAGCTCTAAGCAAGGGCACGAGGTTCATGATGGAGACGGACTACCTCGACGACCTATCGAGACCCGGCGCCGTCATGTCGATCACGACCGTACCGAAGAGGACGAAAGCCCTGATGAACTCTGGGTCCGTTTCAGAGGACACAATACTGAGGATTCACAAAGACAATCCTCAGAAGGTATACGGGATCGAAATCGACTGAGTGCAAGATCGCTGTCCCCTAATCGGAATACCGTATCTCGAAGCAATCGAACTCGCCCTTGTATTCAAACCAGTTGATCTCGACGCTGTCGACCCTCGCGGCAGGGTGCTCCGTCCTCAGCTTCCTCACGGCCTTTTCGATGTCCTCTCTTTCCCCTTCGAGAACCGCCCGGACCGAGCCGTCGGGCATGTTCATCACCCAGCCGACGATTCCGAACTCCGTGGCGAAGCGCCTGGTATAGTCCCTGAAGTATACGCCCTGGACCTTGCCAGTGAACCTCGCCTCCGCCCTGACCCTCATCGGACCGTGCATCGTTCTTCTGCAGAAAAGGACTTCGCATTCTCGAATAAGACAAAGGCCGTCTTCCCCAACGTCACTAGCATGTTCCTCCCAGCCGCGCGGAATCGGTAAACCTTATATGCTTGAATGCGACATAATAACTCTTCGGGATGCACGTTTCTGGGATGGGAGCGGGCATTGGGTCAAGGATGGTGAAGGAGGATGAAATCTTCATTGGCAGAGTCCCTCAGTAAAGGTATCGGTGGGGGGACTGGGGCACCGGGGATGGAGGCCTCGGGCGAGATCGCGTCGGACGCGGAATTGATCGATATCCTGCAGAAGCTGAGGACAAACATCACAATCGTGGGGATCGGCGGCGGCGGGTGCAACACGATCGCAAGGATCTGCGAGGAGGGCATCACAGGCGTCAATCTCTACGCCGCGAACACCGACGCCCAGCACCTTCTCACACTCAAGGCGCCGAACAAGATACTGCTAGGCAGAAGGAGCACGCGGGGACTCGGAGCCGGGGCGCTTCCGCAGGTCGGAGAGGAGGCCGCACGCGAGGCCGAAGAAGAACTGAGGAAGGCGCTCACTGGCGCGAACATGGTGTTCGTCACCGTTGGCATGGGCGGCGGAACTGGCACCGGAGGAGCGACCGTAGTCGCCGAAATCGCAAAGGAGGTCGGAGCACTGACGGTCGCGATCACGACGATCCCGTTCAGAGGTGAGGGACGCCTAAGGATGGAGAACGCCGAGTGGGGCCTGGAACGACTGAGGAACGTTGCCGACACCGTCATAGTAATCCCGAATGACAAGCTCCTGCAACTCGTGCCGAGGCTTTCGCTCAACTCCGCATTCAAGGTGGCGGACGAAGTGCTCATGAGGGCGATCAAGGGGATAACCGAACTCATCACGAAACCCGGCCTCGTGAACCTGGACTTCAACGACGTGAAGACTATCATGAAAGGGGCAGGAGTGGCGATGATAGGTCTCGGGGAATCCTCTGGTCACATCGACGAGCGTGCCGAGGAGGCATTGGAGCAAGCGCTGAACTCGCCGCTGCTCGAGGTCGATATTAGCAACGCAACGGGCGTGCTGATAAACGTCGTCGGCGGACCTGACATGACGATCTCCGAGGCGGAGAAGATGGCCGAGGAGGTCCAGAAGAGGGTCAGTGCCAGCGCAAGGATCCTGTGGGGCGCTGCAATAGACCCGACGCTCGAGCACAAGATGAGAGTGCTCCTCGTCATGACCGGCGTGCAGTCGAAGCAGATACTTGGAAGGGCCGAGGACTACACCCGCGTGAAGGGTGCGGACATCGATCTGATAAGATAGAGACGCAACGCTGCGAGCGCCTTCCACAGGACGGACTATCCTTCCCCTTGACCCGTCCCCGGGAATCCCGTCCCGACGCATACGGCGTCCACCGCGACAGTGACGCGGACGCCGAGCACGTCGACGTCTCGCCATTCCAGACGTGATTTATCGATGTTGATTCACCGAAACCTATTAAAACACAAATGCACGTAAGGCTGTAAACAGAGTGAATCGATTCAGTGTTAGCTTGCTGAATGACGCTCCAGGGAGGCCTTGTCGTGAAATCGTTCATCAGTGACGCATTGTCTCGTGCCGGAACAAATGCCGCGGAAATGGCGCCTGCGGCGATGACGCCACCGTTTAAGGAATACTCTGCCGAGGACGAAGAGCTCGAGAAGATACTCGCCAGTCTGAAGACCAACATCAAGATCGTAGGTTGCGGCGGCGGAGGATCGAACACGATCGACCGCCTTGTCGAGTCCGGCATCATAGGCGCGGACCTGTACGCCGCGAACACCGACGCCCAGCACCTCTTGGTGGTAAGGGCGCCGCACAAGATACTGCTAGGCAGAAGGAGCACGCGGGGACTCGGAGCTGGGTCGTTGCCGCAGGTCGGAGAGGAAGCTGCACGCGAGGCCGAAGAGGATATCAGGAAGATGCTGACCGGAGCGGACATCGTTTTCATCACTGCCGGGCTCGGAGGCGGGACCGGGACAGGCTCTGCGCCTTTCATCGCTCAGATAGCCAAGGATGCCGGGGCGCTGACCGTCGCGATCTGCACCTCGCCGTTCAAGGCGGAGGGCGCGATTAGGATGGAGAACGCCGAGTGGGGCCTTGAGCGATTGAGAAACGTTGCCGATACCGTGATAGTGATCCCGAACGACAAGCTGCTGGAACTCGTGCCGAGATTGTCCCTGAACGCCGCGTTCAAGGTCGCGGACGAGGTCCTTATGCGGGCGATAAAGGGCATCACAGAACTGATCACAAGGCCGGGACTGGTCAACCTCGACTTCAACGACCTCAGGACGATCATGAAGGGCGGAGGCGTCGCGATGATCGGACTGGGCGAGGGCGAGGACGACGACCGCATAGACCAGGCTGTGGATCAGGCGATCAACTCACCGTTAATAGACGTGGACATAAGCGGGGCGTCCGGGGCATTGGTCAACGTGACCGGCGGAGAGAGCATGACCGTCACGGAGGCGGAGAAGGTCGCGGAGATCATCCAGTCGAGGGTCAGCCCGAACGCAAGGATAATCTGGGGTGCGGCCATAGACCCGACCCTCAATGACAAGGTCAGGGTGATGGTCGTCATTACTGGCGTAAAGTCGAAGTACATCCTTGGTCCGAAGGAGACTCAGACCGCGAAGACCATGGACGTCGATTTTATAAGGTAGAGGTGCTTCACCCCTTTACACTGACCTGCAACAAGAGTGCATAGAAATGGACGTAGTTGAGAAATCCTGGGAAGTCCAGAAGGACATAGAGGAGCGAGTCAAGCACGTCGGCAAGGGCAAGTACGGCAGAGTGCTGAAGATGGCCCGCAAGCCGAACAACGAGGAGTACGTCCGGACGGTCGAGATCACTGGCCTCGGTCTGATCCTCATCGGAGGGCTCGGCTTCCTGATCTACTGGCTCATGGTTTATCTGCCGGGTTTCTTCAGCTGAAGGAGAGGTTGCATTTGGAACTGTCTGGAACCAATGAAGGTAATAAAGAGCCCGCCCAGCCTGAGACGACTGCGAGCGGCGGGCTCACTTTCCAAGGTGAGAGCACCGAGAGGAAGCTCCCCGCCGGCGGAGAGACGAGCTGGAAGATCCAGCTGACTCCGAGCGAGAGTGGGAAGAAGAAGGTCAAGATCAAGATCGATGTCGCTGTGCAGGGCGAGGTTGAAGAAGCCCCGGAGTGGGGCGTGACGCTGAGGGATGCTCGTTCGGTGCTATGGGATAGCGTGTCCCAGCTCCCGTCTGAGGTGGAAGTCACGGTCGAAGGGGGGAAGGCAAAGGAGTTCACGCTCGATCTCGAGGCACCGAAGGGAGGGCGTTTCGGGGACCAGGTAAAGGTCGCTCTGCAAGCATCCTATGGGGATTCTCCGACTGAGGTCGCGCGGATCGAGTTTTCGGCCGCGGCGAGGCAGTCGATCCTCGCTTTAAAGACGTCGATAGGGCACGAGAGGAACGTCGCGGACAGCGTCGCGAGCAAAGCCAAGTCCGGCAAGGCAGGGATATTCGCCATCCTTGCGCCGACCTCATTGCGCGGTTATGTTCTGATCGAGGGCATGAACACGGACGTCCTGCGAGAGAACGTCAGAGGGATAAGGAGGACGAGGGGGCTCGTCGACGGCGAGACGAGCTTTGATGAGATAAACCACTTCCTGACGCCGAAGCCATTGGTCTCGGGGATCATGGAAGGCGACGTCGTCGAGCTTATCGCCGGGCCGTTCAAGGGAGAGAAGGCCAGGGTGCAGAAGATCGACGAGGGTAAGGAAGAGATCACTGTCGAGCTGTTCGAGGCCATGGTCCCAATCCCCGTTACGGTCAGGGGTGACCACGTGAGGGTCCTCGAGAAAGAAAGGTGATTGAATGGCAGAGACTATTGAGGTTCTTGTTGAAGGTGGAAAGGCCACACCAGGCCCTCCCCTGGGTCCGGCATTGGGTCCTTTGGGAGTGAACGTCATCCAGATAGTGAACGCGATAAACGAGAAGACGAAGAGCTTCGAGGGGATGAAGGTCCCGGTGAAGGTCATCATCGATGCGAAGACGAAGGGGTTTGACATCAAAGTCGGGACCCCTCCGACCTCGGCGCTCGTCCTCAAGGAGATTGGTGTAGAGAAGGGGTCGGGCGCGGCGAAGACCACCAAGGCGGGCAACATCACTATCGACCAGGCGATCAAGATCGCGAACATGAAGGAGGATTCCCTTCTCGGCAAGACCCTGAAGAAGAGGGTGCTGGAGGTCATAGGGGCCTGCGTCTCGATCGGAGTGACGGTCGAGAGCCGCGAACCGAAGGACGTCCAGAAGGACATGATTGCCGGGAAGTTCGACGACAAGTTGACAAAGTGAGTCCCACAAAGCTTATAAACGGAAGGGGTGTTTAGGGGACTCCGCCGCTGTAGGAGAGCAGAGCTCGTCAGCACTACAGGAGGAATTGAATTGACAGAGAAGGCAACAATACAAGCCGTCAAGAAGGCGCTCGAGAAGGCGAAGAAGCGCAACTTCAAGGAGACGGTTGACTTATCAATCAATTTGAAGGATGTCGATCTTTCCGTACCCAAGAACAGGATCCAGGACGACATCATTTTGCCGTACGGACGCGGGAGGAACGTCAGGATCTGCGTGATCGGGGGCAGCGAACTCACCCAGAAGGCGAAGGCTATCGCCGACAGGGTCGTGACCCCTGAGGAACTTGCGACCATCGCGGACGACAAGAAGGAGGCGAAGAAGGTAGCGGCGCAGTTCGACTACTTCATCGCCGAGGCGCCCCTCATGCCCACCATCGGTAAGAGGTTAGGTGTCGTGCTGGCACCGCGCGGAAAGATGCCGAAACCCATACCGCCCGGAGTGGACCCGAAATCGATGATCGAGAACATGCGCAAGACGATCACGGTCAGGAGCAGGGACAAGAGGACGTTCCATGCGACGGTCGGTTCTGTCGACATGCCTGTCGAGCAGATAGCAGAGAACGTGGATTCCATCATCAAGAGGGTGGCGTCCAAGATGGAAAGGGGAATGATGAACATCGCCTCGGTCTACGTGAAGACGACGATGGGCCCCTCTGAGAGGGTGAAGTAGGAGGGTCGATATGGCACACGTCGCGCAGTGGAAGAAGGAAAAGGTCGCCGAGTTGTCCGAGATGATGAAGAAGAACCCCGTCGTGGCGGTCGTTGACATACGCGGCATTCCTGCCCCTCAAATGCAGCAGATGAGGCTGAGGCTGAGAGGGAAGGCCATAATGATGATGACCAGGAACACCCTCATGAGCATCGCGATCGACGAGGCGGCGAAGGAGAAACCCGGCCTCGACTCACTCAAGGGCATCGTTGGCGGTCAGTGCGCGGTCATCGCCACAACGATGAACCCGTTTAAGCTCTTCAACGAAATGGAGAAGACGAAAACGAAGGCCGCAGCGAAGGCTGGAGACATCGCTCCCGAGGACATCGAGATCAAGGAGGGCGAGACGCCTTTCAAGCCCGGACCAATCGTCGGCGAGCTTCAGAAGGCTGGCATCCCAGCAGGCATCGAGAGCGGCAAGGTCGTGTTCAAGAAGGACAAGGTCCTCGTGAAGAAGGGCGACAAGATCCCATTCGAGATAGCCAAGATCCTGCCGCGGCTCGAGATACTCCCGATGACCGTCGGTCTGGACCTCAAGGCAGCGTACGAGGACGGCATCATATTCAAGCGGGAATTGCTGCAGATCCCGCCAGATTACTATCCATCGATGTTGGCAACGGCGGCGAGGAATGCGATGAGCCTCGGCGTCTCGATAGTATACGCGACGCCGCAGACGATCGCACCGCTCCTGGGAAAGGCATATCGCGAAGCATCCGCGCTAAGCGTTGCGGCAGCATTCCCGACGAAAGACAACATCAAAGCGCTCTTGGCGAAGGCGGATGCCAACATGCTAGCCATCGCTTCCCGCATGCCGGGATTCGAGGACGAAAGGCTCAAGCAGAGAATGACCGCAGCGCCGGCACCACAGCAAGCTGTGACGCAGAAGACAGAGGACAGCAAGGAGAAGAAGGAAGAGAAGAAAGAGAAAGAGGTCAGCGAGGAAGAAGCCGCCGCCGGCCTCAGTGCTCTATTCGGATGAAAAAGGAGGTAGAAGAATGGAATACATATACAGCGCATTGGTTCTTCATGCCGCTGGAAAGCAGGTAACGGAGGATTCTATTGCCGGGATCCTTAAGAGCGCGGGCGTCGAGCCCGACGTCGCGAGGATAAAGGCGTTGACCGCCTCCATCGAGGGAGTCAACATCGACGAGGCGATCAAGAGCGCGGCAGTAGCAGTCTCTGCCCCCGCCGCAGCCGCAGCTGCGCCAGCCGGAGAGCCGAAGAAGGAAGAGAAGAAAGAAGAAAAGAAGAAGGAAGAGGCAGTTTCTGAGGAAGAGGCCGCTGCAGGCCTTAGCGCTCTGTTCGGCTGAAGCCGGAGCTGAGCGCGATCCTCTTGCCTCGTCTCTAGGAGCAGAGGCGAAGAGGCAGTAGCAGGTCGCGCACTACATCTTTTCAATGACCTGCGAAACCTCTTTCTCGAGCAGCGAGGCGATGTCCTTCCCGACCTTTTCTCTCAGGTCCTTCGGAATCATGGTTAGGCCGAGTTCCGCCCCGCACTTCGTCAACTTCAATAGTGCGTAGGTCTCGTTCATCTTCGCGGAGATGAACTCGCCCACCGCTTGCTTGATCTCTTGCTTGAGTTCCGGATTCTCATCAAGTTTCTGGCGGACGTACCTCTTAATCTCGTCTTTGACAAGATCTCTGAGGGCTTCCACCAGCAGGTCCTCGGAATGAATGACGCCCAGCTGGCTCCTCAATAGCGATGCGATGTTCTCTTCGGGCATGTTAAGCAGAGAAAACATGTTGTGCCGCATATAACTATTTTTCAGAACTCGTGCCTTCTCAGCACCTGGGCGTTTACCCAGTATCGATTTCACTGCACCTTCGTTTGATATCACTGGATGGACTCAATCCCTCCCTGCAAAGAAACATTAAATAATCACACGGACTACTTTGCCCGATTATCATGAAATTGAAGGACCTCTACAGGATGGCTGTCGAGACTGGTATCAAGGCGGACCCAAGGACGGCGGAAGAGATCGGGGCCGAACTCAAGCGCGCCGAGGAGAAGATGAACAAACTTGAGGAAAAGGAGAAGAAGTGGTTCGACCCGGACACCCTGTGGAACCCATATGCCGACACGAGGGTTCTTTACGGAGACCCGGACACTGAGATAAGGAGCGTTCTGTGGGGCATCGACGTCATGCCTGCCGAGGTCGTTCTCGCCGACCGTCTGAAGGAAAAGGGCGCACAGGTGGATGCGATCTTCGCCCATCACCCGAAAGGAAAGGCGGCGGCGAACTTCTATGACGTCATGCACGTCCAGGAATACATGTTGCAGAATCTGGGCGTCCCGATCACTGTTGCTGAGGACATACTCAGCTCGAGGATCAAAGAGGTCCAACGCGGGGTGCATCCGCAGAACTTCAACCAAACAGTGGACGCATGCAGACTCCTCAACTTGCCTCTCATGTGCGTTCACTCCCCCACCGACAACCTCGTCCAGAAGTTCCTCCAGAACCTCATGGATTCGAAGAAACCGGAGAGGGTGAAGGATGTCATGGACATTCTTTCTGACATACCGGAATACGACTTCGCGCTCAGGCACAACGCAGGACCGGAGCTCTTCGTCGGCGACAAGAACAGGAGGGCGGGCAAGATCGCGGTGAAGATGACCGGAGGCACCGCCGGACCGAAGGAGATGTACGAGCAATTGGTGCAAGCCGGCGTCGGAACGGTGATCTGCATGCACGTCCCGGAGAACCACATCGAAGAGGCGAAGAAGTACCACATCAATGTCGTCATCTCGGGCCATATGGCGTCCGACTCCCTCGGCATAAACATCTTGGCGGACAAGCTCGAGAAGGAAGGAATAACAATCACTCCGTTCTCGGGGTACATAAGGGTGAAGAGAAGTTGAGAATGATACCTCAGCCCGGTGTCCACTCGAAGATATTCAAGGACATGTCGAGACTCTCTTTCGACTACGTCCCAGAGAAGCTCATCCACAGAGAGAAACAGATGGAGAAGCTGTGGATGCTCTTCCGGCCTGTGCTCGAGAGCGGCGCATCCCAGACCGCATTTTTGATAGGAAGTGCCGGGACCGGTAAGACCGCACTGTCAAAGCGCTTCTGTCTCGAACTCGTCAAGGCCGCACAGGAGAGGAAGCGAGCGATCGACTTCATCGTTGTGAACTGTCGGCAGAGGAACACCGAGACGAGCGTTCTGTTGAGGCTGGTGTCGCACTTCGACGAGGGGTACCCTGACAGGGGATTCTCATCGGCGGAGATGCTCAGCTCTCTCCGGAAGCACCTGGAGAAAAGGAAGCTACACCTCGTTATCGTCCTCGACGAGGCGGACGTCCTTCTGAAGAAAGGAGCGGGCGACCTCATCTACCACCTCTCGAGGTTCGACGAGGAGAAGGTAGGAGGACGCGCTTCGATCTCCCTCATTCTCATCTCCCAGAAGTACGTGCTCGACATGCTCGACCCCGCCTCCCTGTCGACCTTCAGGCGGGCGAACGCGATCACCTTCGATAAGTACGCATGCGAGGAACTTAGGGACATCATCAACAGCAGGGTCGAGCTCGCATTCTATCCGAACATCGTTAGAAGCGGCTCAGTGGAGCTAATGGCCGACATATCCGCCGACTGGGGCGATGCACGATTCGCCATCGAGCTCCTTGAGAGGTCCGGCATGCTCGCGGAGGAGGAGAATATGGACAGCGTGACGCCGGAACACGTCAGGGCGGCCAAGGCGCTCACCTACAGCGTCGTGACCGAGTCGAGAATCGAGGGCCTCGACACACAGAGGAGGCTAGTACTCCTCGCCATCACGAGGGCGATGAGGGACCAGGCGTACGTGACGACGGGCGAGGTGGAGAAATCGTACGCCGTCGCGGCAGAGGAATACGGGGAGAGACCGAGAGGGCACACCCAGTTCTGGGCCTACATACAGGACATCTCGAATGAGGGACTGATCGAGACGAAGGTTTCGAGCGACGCTGCCGGCGGAAGGACCACCTACATCTCGTTGCCCGACATACCGGCGAAGATCCTCAGGCAGAAGCTGGAAGAGATACTGAAGGGACGCTGAGCTGTCTGGCCATTCTTTCGGGAGTAGCGACCAGCATCGAGACCCCCTCCTTGCCTTCCAGCACAAAAGTAATTTAGTCCGACGCATGGTTATCAAGCAGAGGGATTGAGCAAATGAAAGTGACTCCCTTACACGACATCCACGTCAGCATGGGCGCGAGGATGATCGAATTCGCCGGGTGGGAGATGCCGGTCCAATACACGAGCATAACCGAGGAGCATCTCGCAGTCAGGAATGCCGCAGGAATGTTCGACGTCTCCCACATGGGTGACATCATCATCCGTGGAGAAGGGGCAGAGGACCTGCTCAGGAAACTCCTGACGAACGACGTGAAGGGGATGCCCGTCGGCCAGGCCATGTATGCCCACATCCTTGACGAGAAAGGCAGGATCATGGACGACACGATAGTGACCCGCGTTCGGGACGGCGAGTACCTTATGGTGCCGAATGCCGCCACGACCCCCAAAATCGTCTCGTGGGTGCGCAGGCATGCCACCAAGCAGGAGATCGTCGACGCGAGCGACCGCCTCGCCTGCATCGCTCTTCAAGGGCCGAAGGCGCAGGAGATCCTTCAGAAGATGACCACTTACGACCTCTCCACGATGAAGAGGTTCACCGGGGATTTCGTCGACCTATCCGTCGAAGGCAACCCGATCCCGGTCATACCTCAGGACTTCAGGCCGCAGGGCTTCGTTACAGAGGTCTTCTCTTTCGAGGTGAAGCAGAAACCGATCAAGTCCGCAAAGACCCATGTCGAATTCGCGGAGAAGTGCTACATCTCCCGTACTGGATACACCGGCGAGGACGGTTTCGAGATACTGTCGGAGAACGCGTCCGCAAAGGTCCTTTGGAGCATACTCCTGTTCATAGGAAAGGAGCACGGCCTTCTTCCGGCAGGGCTTGGGGCCAGGGACACTCTCCGCCTCGATATGGGTTACCTGCTATCAGGCACCGACTTCGACGGTACACAGACATCGCTGGAGACCGGCCCAGACTGGGTGATAAAGTGGGTCCATGACTTCATCGGGCGCTCGGCCCTCCTCGATCAGAAGCGGGAATACGACTACCAGAGACTGGTGGGAATCGAGGTCCTCGAAAGGGGGATTCCCCGCCACGGTTATCCGATCACGAAGAACGAAAAGGTAATTGGCAGAATCACCAGCGGAACGATGTCCCCTTCGCTGAAGAAGGGCATAGGTCTGGGATACGTCAACCCTCCGCACAACATGACAGGTACGGATGTTCGGATACAGATACGGGACATGAGCGTGCCAGCGAGAATAGTCAAACCGCCGTTCCTCAGGAAGTGAGGATGAAGATGATGCGACAGTCGTCTCAAGCCCGAGTGGTCAAGAAGACGACCGGGACTCTCCTGGAGCTCTTACAGATCGACAGCGACAACCGGGCAGACAAATCCGATATCGTCCGATACGTTGTCGGGAAACTGCGCGAATGCGGAATGGAGGTCAAGATCGTTGGGAATGAGGACACCCCCGCGATATTTGCCGCAAATGGCCCGGGGGGTGTCATATTCTCAGGTCATCTCGACACCGTTCCAATCGGGAACGGGTGGAAAAGAAAACAAGGAGAAATCGCGAAGGGGAGAATATATGGTCGAGGCACGGCGGACATGAAAGGCGCGGTCGCTTCGATGCTCCACGCGGCAGAGACCTTGACCGAAGACGGCGTCCCATGTTCGATCATGCTCACGACGGACGAAGAGGAGAAGATGTTGGGTGCTCTCGAGCTCAGCAAGATAGACGCGCTGAAGAAGGCGCCCGCGATCATCATCTGCGAGCCAACGGGACTGAACGTCGCCTGCAAGGAGAAAGGAGTCTATCGCTTCAGACTGATCACACACGGGAAGGCCGCCCACTCAAGCCAGAGCTGGCTCGGGGAGAATGCTATTCTGAAGATGCACTCTCTTCTCGGAAGACTGTCAAACCTGGCCAAGATACCGCGAGGTCCCACCGACGGCCTCACGATGTGCTTTGCCACGATAAAGGGCGGGACGAAGAACAATGTCGTGCCGGACAGGTGCGAAACGGAGATCGATATAAGGTTTCCTGCGCCCCAGACCCCCGATGACATTGCCAATCTCCTGCACAAGAGGCTTGGAGGAAAGGGATACGAGATCGAGGTCATCTACGGACTCGATGCTTTCGAGGCAGACCCGAAATCCTGGGTTGTCGACGAAATCAAGCGCTTTCTGGGCACCAAGGTCATTAGCGTTCCTTACGCGACCGAAGCTCCGAGGTACGCGAAGGCGAACAGCTCGATCTACATCTACGGTCCCGGAGAGCCTAAGATGGCCCACGTCATGGACGAATGCGTCGAGATAAAGAAACTGGAAAAGACATGCGAAATGCTCGTACACCTAGCGAAGAAGGCCTCTCAGGGATAGGTTCTGGCGACAGTACGCGGGAACGGAATGACATCCCTTATGTGCTCGAACCCGCAGATCCACCTCACGACCCTTTCGAGACCGAGCCCGAAGCCCGAGTGCGGAACGGATCCGTACCTGCGCAGATCCAGATACCATTGGTATGGCTCCATCGGGATGCCTTGGGCCTCCAGTCTCTCAACGAGCTTGTTCAGGTCCGTCTCCCTCTCGCTGCCCCCGATGATCTCGCCGTAGCCTTCCGGGGCAAGGAGATCGGCGCACTTGTATGTCTTGGGGTCCTCTGGGTCCTCCTTCATGTAGAACGCCTTGCACTCCTTCGGATAGTTCGTGACGAAAACCGGGGCGGTCTCGCTCGCGGTCATTGCCCTCTCTTCCGGCGCGCCGAGATCGCAACCATACTCGACCTCGAAACCCTCGGACTTGAGCTGGTCTATTACCTGGGAGTACTTCAACCGCTTGAACGGAGGGGCCACGGACCTCAGGGGCTCGATGTTCCTCCTCAGAAGCTCCAGCTCCTCCTTCCTGTCGCTGAGGACCCTCTCCACCATCGCCGTCACGAGCTGTTCCTGGAGCTCCATGTTGCCCTCGTTCTCCACCCAGGCCTCCTCAAGCTCCAGATGCCAGTACTCGGTCAGGTGCCTCTGCGTTCTGGACTTCTCGGCCCTGAAGGACGGCGTCAGGGAATAGACCCTCTCCAGTGCGAAGATGAGCGCCTCGAGGTACATCTGAGCGCTCTGGCTCAGATATGCTTCCCTGCCGAAGTAGTCCAACTTGAAAAGCGTCACGCCGCCCTCGCACGCGTTGGTGGTGAAGATCGGCGGTGTCACCTCGATGAAGTCTTTGTTCTTCAGCCAGTCTCTCGCCCCTTCCATGGCGGTCGCCTTTATCTTCATCACCGAGTTCTGTTCGCGGGACCTGATCCAGAGGTGCCTGTTGTCGAGGAGGAGCTCCTCGCTCTGATACTCGGTGATCGGGAAAGGGGCCGCGGGCCCGACGACCCTGAAGCCGCTCGCGCGTATCTCGTATCCGCCCGGCGCGCGCTTGTCCTCGTGCACCATGCCAGTGACAATGACAGAGGATTCGATGGATGCAGCGACCGCGCTCTCGAAGTCCGCGTCGGGGAGGTTTCCCTTCTTGACCGTCACCTGGACTATGCCGGACGAGTCGCGTATTACGGAGAACACGATCGAACCGCTGCTCCGTGTCCGGTAGACCCAACCCCTAACGGTCACTTCCTCCCCGATCGGGAGAGAGGTGAATATCTCCTTTGTTCGCACTGGAGACCTCATCAGGTGCAACGAACTGCATTCAACTATCTTTTCCTTTCGGTTTATCGAGGAGACCGCATCTGGAAGTCCTTACCGCCCAACCGATGCGTACCGCAACAACGATTTATCGCCGCTGAGCGATTCGCTAGTCGTGAAGCTGAGAACGGCGTCCGCCTCGGACCTGGAGAACATCGAGATTATCGAGAAGGGATCCTTCGATAGGGAGAGATACCAGAAGGAGGTGCTGAAGTTGCTCCTGACGGGCGAGGACTTCATGACGATTGTGGCCGAGGAAAACGATTTGGTCGTCGGATACGCGACCGTCTTCTGCAGGAGGGGTTGTGACTCTGCGAGGATCGTCTCCATAGCCGTGCTGCCGGATTTCAGAAGGCGCGGGATCGCTGAGGAACTTCTTGCAGGGATCGAGGAATGCGCAAGTGCCGCGTCGGCAGAGAGACTCGTCCTCGAGGTCGCGCAGGCGAACGTTCCTGCCATCAACCTATACCTCAGGCACGGATTCGCGGTCATGTACGAGTTGCCCGACTATTATGGGCCAGAAAAGGGCGCGTTCTATATGGAGAAGGCGCTGAAGGAAAAAGAACGAAAGTAGCGCGCGTGGGAATTGGAGGCGAGGATCCTTCAATTGAAGGTATTTTTTATTACATCCCGCAGCGATATACGGCCCCGAAGGGGGAGGGTTAATGGACTTCGGAATCACAGATGAACAGAGGACCCTGTTAGAGAACGTGAAGAAGTTCTCAAAGGAAGAGATCGAGCCGATAGCCGCTGAGATCGACCTCAAGGGGATATTCCCCGATGATGTGATCCACAAGATCGGCAGCATGGGTCTGAACGGGATGATCGTCTCGAAGGAGCTTGGTGGGATGGGGCTCGATACCGTGACCTATGCGATGGTCATTGAGGAGCTTTCCAGGGCTTCCGCCTCGGTGTCTGCAGCTGTGTCTGTAAACAACTCGCTGGTGTGCTACTCTCTGGAAAAGTTCGGGAATGAGGCGCAGAAGAAGAAGTTCCTCGTGCCGCTCGCCAACGGCACCAAGATAGGGAGCTTTGCCGTGACGGAGCCGACCGCTGGAACGGATGCCGCTTCGATGCAGACGACAGCGAAGAAGGAGGGGGACTTCTACATACTGAACGGGACGAAGATATTCATCACGAACGCGGGAAAGAGCAAGACCGCCCTCATATTCGCCATGACCGATAGGGAGAAGGGTGTCAAAGGCATCACCTCGTTCATCGTCGATACCTCATCCAAGGGCTATGTGGTGGGGAAGATCGAAGATAAGATGGGGATAAGGGGCTCGCAGCAGGCCCAGATATTCTTCGAAAACCTTGCCGTTCCTGCGGAGAACATGCTCGGGAAGGAAGGGGAAGGGTTCAAGATCGCGATGTCAGCAATAGACTGCGGCCGCATCGGGATCGCAGCCCAGGCGGTAGGTATCGCCCAGTCCGCGTTGGAAGACTCGGTGAAATACGCGAAGGAAAGGCAACAGTTCGGGAAGCCGATCGGTGAGTTCCAGGCGATCCAGTGGAAGATCGCCGAGATGGCCACCCTGACGAATGCGGCCCGGTTCCTGACGTACAGGGCCGCCTGGAAGAAGGACAAGGGAGAGAGGTTCACGGCGGACGCCTCGATGGCGAAGCTCTTCGCCTCGGACGTGGCGATGAGAGTGACCAGGGAGGCCGTTCAGGTGCGCGGCGGACACGGCTACATGAAGGGCTCGAACGTCGAGAGGCTGTTCAGGGACGCGAAGATCACGGAGATATACGAGGGGACGAGCGAGGTGCAGAAGATCGTCATAGCCAGAGAGATGCTGAAGTAGGGAACGTGAATTGAAACTGGCAGGGATCCCGTCGGCGCCCCCTGGAACCCAACAGGTCGAACATCTGGTGTCGCGCGAATATCTAGCCAGCATCCTGCGATCTGAGCCGCACACATACGAAAATCATTAAATACCAAACCATGTATTCGCCGAGTGGTGTCAACACTCGCGGGATGTTGGCTCGAGGTGTGTGAAAAATGGAAGAGACCCTGTGCAATGTCGAATTCCTGAAGAGCAACTCGACCTACGTGGCAAGAGTTCAGAGCGATCTCGGCGGAGTGAGGGAGTACAGGAGCTCAAGCCTAGAAGAGGTCCTTGAACAGGTCATTATCGATCTGCAAGAGGAATTCGAGACAGCGGCGTGAGCCATTTTCCACACCTGGATTGACTTTGCTGCCAAAATTCTAAGGAAGCAGGGCCTCCCGACGATTGGATCCGTTCCGACTTGGATAACATGATCTGGGGGGTTTCGCATGCAAGAAAAGGATAAGTCAGAGTACGAGACCGTGATGGTCCACTACTATGGAGATGACCAGGTCACCGCGCTCATCACGCTCAAGATAGACACTAAGGATGCTGAATCGGTGGCCGAAAGGATATCGGAGTACGAGGTCGTCGAAGACGTCTTCCTGGTTACTGGGGACACGGACGTTGTCAGCAAGGTAAAGTTCCAGAACTACAATCAGTTGAAGAGGTTCCTGGTCGAGAAAGTCGCGAACATTCAAGGAGTAAAGGACATCAAAACATTGATGGTCGTGATGACCTTCAAGGAGAGAGGGGAGCTGAAAGTGGAGCCGGTCGCCGAGAAGATCGCTGAGGAGGAATGAGGGGGCACCAAGCACCCTACTGATCACATGAGGAGAGGTGGTAAGATGGAAGGCAACGTCAAACTCAAGCAGATCATCGAGGTGCTCGACCAGCTCGCCGAGGACACGTCGGTGCCGAGGAACATCAGAAGGGGTGCGACCGACGCCAAGGAGCGGCTGCTCCACCAGAGCGAGGCCTTTGACGTCAGGGCCGCGAGCGCCATTTTCATACTGGATGAGCTGGCGAACGACCCGAACATCCCACTGCACGGCCGAACACTCATCTGGAACATCATCAGCCAGCTGGAAACGGTCGGATGATGAAACAGTCTGGTGATTTCCTAGGTGACCAGTCATGCTGAAGACCTCTTCGTATTCTCTGGTTTTTGTTTTTCCAGTCGAAAAGGTTTAAAACGCCGATTGCGGATTTAGTGCGGAAGCGGCTGTAGTCTAGTGGTTAGGACTGAAGCTTCCCAAGCTTCAAACTCGGGTTCGAATCCCGGCAGCCGCACTCATATGTCTATCCAGACCGTCACGAATCGTCGTCCTTTTCTCCCCGTTTGACTTTTCCGACGGGGGCAAGGTAGATTGTAAATTCCTCATTTCCATCCACTCCCAACAAGGCATCCATCTTCTCCTGATCATAAGCCGCAATTGCGCAAGTGCCGGCCCCGATGGCCTCGGATGCAAGATAGAGATTCTGACAAACATGACCCGCATCCAATGCGGAGACTTTGTGTGCTCGAATGAGGTAACGCCATTCGGATCGATACGGGACCACGGTCCAAATGAAGACGACGGCACCCTCGCCAACGAAGCTCTGCCCCAATGTTGCATCGATGAGCCTTCTATGGAATTCCGCATCGGACTCAGACAGGAAACACAACTTGTGATACAAAGGAAGATACCTGTAGAGCCCCGGTCGAAGCCCCACCACACGGTAGGCGAAGACATACGTCTCGAAGGGGTGGCGCGCTCCGGCGGACGGGACCATCCGCAACGTATGGACGTTTCCTTTGGACACACTCCTTACTCCCTGAGTCGCCCAGAGCAGGAATGAGAGTTCCTCCATTGTCAGTGGTTCCCTAGAATATTGCCTATGACTCCTTCGTTTCTTGATGACATCGATCAGAGGCATGCTGCCCGCGGACAGATCATCGGGTGGGACCAGATCGATCAGTTCAGAATTCTCTGGACACCGCTTTTGAAGAGGCGGAGGCGGAACCCCTTTCTGTTGGTCCGATCTCACTCTTTCCAACTCAGACGGTATTGTATGCTTGAGGAATTCGCGATGCTTTTCGATGGATCCCAATCAACCTCACCACTCTCAGATTAGATGATTGAAGCTCTACTTCTTAGCTACACCTCTTCCAGCGAGATTTCGTGAATACGCATTTCTCATCCCTTGAACTGCACGAGCGTGAACATGTTCCCGTCCGGGTCTGCGAAAGTAGCTGCCCGACCGCCCCAAGACTGGTCCTCGGGCTTGGTAAGGAACTCGACGTTCCTGCTGACCAGGTCCTGGTATTGCCTGTCCACATCGTCAACTTGCAGGAATATGCTTTGCTTTCCGCCGGGCTCCAAGCCGAACTCAACGCCCCCGACGTCGAAGACCGCGTAGTTGGACCATTCACCAGTTTTCTTGAGTCCGAGAACTTTCTCATAGAAGGCAATCGCTGACTCCAGGTCTGAGACAGGGAACGTGATATAATTCACCTTCTTGATCACGCCTCTCACCCCCTTCCGTCATGATTCTATTGCCTGTCATGCTCAATAACGTTTGCCGTCGAGGCTCTCGACGATAATCCGGACCGCGAGTGCTGGCTTCACAGCCATTTCCATCGGTTCTTCTTGACGACGCGGTCCGATACGACAGGGACATCGAACGTCCGCTCGGGACTTGAGACACCGTCGGAGAAGTAACCCGCCGCGATCGGGAATGAGCCGAAATTATCCCTGTAGTTCTTTCTCATGAGCATCAGCACTCCTACGAAATAGACCAATAGAACTATCAGAACGGATTGCCAGTAATACGAGAACAGGAAGGAAACCAGCACGATCGCCAAGAGATTGATGAAGACGAACAGAGAGACGAATCTCTCCGTCTCATTGTGGCGTTTGACCTGGGCGCCGAGGTTCGAGTAGTTCGTGTTCCTCACGATTGAATGCAGTTCGGACCCAAGAACGCGCCATACGGCTGCGGTCACGGCGACAGCGACGGCGAATGCAATCAAATGGGCAAGACCCGATGTCACGATGACCGAGGTCAATACGATGAAATATACAATAAGCGAGATGCCGATCTTCCTCGTCGGCTCATAGAGGTGGAAGGACGAAGGCATGACGAGTTTTCCGAGCGTTCTTGAGATCACGGCCCCGCTGAACTTGATCGATTTCGGAACGACCCTGCTTCCCCTTTCCGCTACCACGTTGCTCTTCTTCATCAGGAACGGGGTAATCGCGCTCATGATGAAGCAGAACGCCCCAGCGAAAGGATACAGCTCTGCCCCCTTCGTAGCCCCGACGGATCTGCTCCCCACGGTGGCGTACATGACCGATTCCGCCCCGCGCCCGCAGAGCGCCGAGCTCATCGACGTCGAAGCCTTCGCGGAGAAGCCGAGGAAGTAAGCCAGTATAGCCGTTATTATGAGGTCATTCAGAATGACCAACGGCACCGCAATTGCGACAATCCACCACACCTGCGTGAACATCGCCGGGTCTATAAGCATGCCGAAGGAGACGAAGAATATCGCAACGAACGCGTCCCTGAATGGGACGATCTTCTCCTCGAACCTCTCAGAGACCTTAGTCTCTGCGAACACCATGCCGATGAAGAACGCACCGATGATCGCCGGCACCCCACACGCCTCAGCCAGTGCGGCCGAGAGGAACACGAGACCGAGGGCGAACAGGATGAACATTTCATCGCTCTTTATCTTTCGAAGGTGCGAGACTGTCCTCGGTATGACAAATACCGCAAGGAACACGAAGAAGGCATAGAATGCGACTATACCCACGGCGAGCTTGATCAGACTGACGGAGGAGGATGCCCCCCTCACCATCATCCCGCCAATGACGGTTAGGAGGATCATAGAAAGGAAACTCTCAACTATGGCCATCCCAAGCAGAAACTCGGTCTCTGGGTTCGCCAGACGCTTCAGTTCGATGAGCGACTTTGCGGTGACGGCGGTGCTGCTCATGGCGATCACGCCGGCAAGGAAGACCGTGTCGATCAGTGACCACCCTAGCGCCGTCCCCAGGAGAATCCCTGTCAACATGCCGATTCCGATATTCATCATTGCAAGTACCGTTGCCGGGGCCTTCGTCTTCTTGAGCTTGCTGACAGAGAACTCGAGCCCGACGAAGAACATCAGAAGGATGAGGCCGAGATATGAGAGATATTCAATGAAACTTGTATCTTGTATGACCCCATCATAAGAGAGCGATCCGATGGCGAGATGCATGTTCGGGCCGATCAGGATCCCGGCGAGGATGTAGCCGAGGATGACGCTTTGCTTCGCCTTCGAGGCCAGCGCCGCCCCTATGAAGGCGATGAGCATTACAGCTCCTACCTCAAACATGACGCTCTCCGTCGTTACCATTCTCTGATCTCAGTCTCCTAAGGTAGGTCTGCTTCCGACCATCATCACAGGACTGGTCATGTTTGCGCCTTTGATCGATATCGAAACGCTTGCTGCATATTCAGGTGCTACCAGCAAGCCGATCCGGCCCGACGTGCCCTCTGGGTAAGATCACCCCAATCGAAGGCCTATCGCATTTGATTGACGCTCCCATACCATCCCATCCGAAGCAGGAACAGGCCCAGTGCATCCCTTGCTGACTATAATTAACAGACGATACAAAAGCTTTTCTGGTTCTTCCCCGCGTTCCAGAACAAGGTCGCCGACCGTCCATCGACGCAAGTTCGTAGAACTGAAGGGCAGAATGAATTGTATTCTCCTGAGGTCAGTTAATTACTTAGCACATGATGAATATCGTGGACGACACTTCTGAGGACAAGAAGATGGATGATGACAGACCCTGGCATTCAATCGACGCCAAAGACATCGGTAAGGCATTGGAGACCGATATAGACGCGGGCCTCATCTGGTCTGAGGCACATGCGAGGCTCGAGAAATACGGTCGCAATGTCCTGGCTGAAAAGGAGAAGGCCTCTGCCTTGAGGGTCTTGATCAAGCAGTTTATGAATATTCTCATCATAATTCTGTTGATAGCGACAGCGTTGTCTGCCAGCATGGGGGAGGCAATAGATGCGATCGTTATCATTGTCATCATCGTCTTTGTGGTCCTCCTCGGCTTCTTCCAGGAGTATCGTGCGGAGAGGACACTGGACGCGCTCAAGAAGATGCTCAGCCTGACGTGCATCGTCAGGAGAGAAGGATCCGAATCCGAGATTGCCGTCAGCGATCTTGTTCCTGGCGACTTGGTGATTCTAGGCGCCGGAAATCGAGTCCCAGCCGACATGCGATTGGTCGATTCAATCGATCTCCGGATCGATGAGGCCCCTCTCACTGGTGAGTCTATTCCAGTTACGAAAACGCTGGCAACCCTACCGGAAAACACCCAGACGGCGGACCGTACGAATATGGTCTTCGCCGGGACGACAATCGTATACGGGAGAGGGAGGGCGATTGTAGTCACCACAGGGATGAAAACCGAGTTCGGAAAAATAGCGCAGACGTTGAAAACCGTGGTCAGCGAGAAGACGCCTCTCGAACGTAGAATGAACGAAATCGGCAAGAAAATCGGCTTTCTAGTCCTCGCCATCATTTTCATTGTGGTTACAGTGGAACTTGTTGAAGAATATCTGATTGCAGGTCATTTCGATCCTGACCTGATAGTCAAGGTTCTTCTTTTTGGCATAGCCCTCGCAGTCGCTGCAGTGCCAGAAGCTCTGCCTGCTGTCGTTACAGCGAACCTCGCAATCGGAATGCGGATACTCGCCAAACAAAACGCACTCATCAGGAAGATGCATGCAGTTGAGACGCTAGGATGTACGCAAATCATATGCTCCGATAAGACCGGCACACTCACCAAAGGAGAGATGACGGTTCGAAAGGTGTATTTCGACGGGAGATTCTTCGACGTATCCGGTGCTGGGTACGAAGCAATTGGTCAAGTCTCTCTAAACGGAAGACCGATTCAGGAGGCAGAGAAGAAATCAATGCTTAGGGTCGCTTCTGCCGCGGTCTCGTGCAATGACGCTCGTATTGACGTCGTAGAGGGCAAGAGAAAGATCGTCGGTGATCCAACGGAAGGCTCATTACTGGTATTTGCAGAGAAGCTCGGTCTGAGCCCGATGGATATTGGAGCCGCCTATCCGCGCAAAGCCGAACTGCCTTTTAGCTCAGAACGAAAAGTGATGACTGTCATCAATTCTGGTCCGAATGGCTCTCTCATCGCGAGCATGAAAGGTGCGATGGAGATGGTGATCAAATCCTGCACTCACGTCTTCGATAATGGTATGAGCGTGGAACTATCAGACGAGAGAAGAAAACGTATCATGGAGATAAACGACGAAATGGCGAGCAACGGCCTCCGCGTTCTTGCGATAGCCGACAGAGACCTGCCATCGAACACATCGTTCTCGGACAAATCAAACGTCGAGAAAGGTTTTGTGTTCCTGGGGCTCATAGGGATGATCGACCCGCCCAGGCCGGAAGCAATAGAGGCAATCCGAGTGGCCAGGGAAGTCGGAATGAAAACGGTAATGATTACGGGCGACCACAAACTGACTGCAATGGCGATTGCGAAGGAACTCGGAATATTCAATTCGGGCGATCTCATTCTAACAGGTGAGGAGCTTGAGCGTCTCGGCGACGAGGAATTTGTGGGAATCGTCGATAGAGTGACTGTTTATGCTCGGGTATCACCCTCTCACAAACTTAGGATAGTGAACGCTTGGCAAAGACAGGGTCGCGTTGTGGCGATGACGGGAGACGGAGTAAACGATGCTCCCGCCTTGAAAAGCGCAGACATAGGAATCGCGATGGGCATAACGGGAACTGATGTCACAAAGGAAGCTTCCGCCATGGTGTTGGCTGATGACAACTTCGCCACCATAGTCAAGGCCGTGGAGCGCGGTCGTTGGATCTACGACAACATCAAGAAGTATCTGACATACCTTCTTCAGGCGAACCTCATCGAAATCGCCGTCATTAGCATTGGAGCACTATTCGTGATGCGCCTGCTGGGGTATGAAGGGGAAGACGCTCTTCCACTTCTCCCGATTCATATTCTATATATCAACCTTGCCACAGATGGGTTGCCCGCGCTAGCTCTCTCCTTCAGCCCGCCTGACCCCGACATTATGCAGCGTCCTCCTCGCAAGAAGAACGAGTCGGTCTTCACAAGAGACGTGAAATCGTTTCTCGTCACGGCTATACTAGTGCAGACACCGATACTCCTCGCTGCCTTCGTCACTGCATTGCCAGAGGGAGTTGATGCAGCTAGGACGAGATTGTTCCTCACACTTGTATTCATCGAACTTGCGGTCGCGCTGAATTGCCGTTCGCTCCAGTTCACGATAGATAGAGCGAAGCCTCACAAATGGCTGCTCCTGGCGATCGTCTGGGAAATCATCCTACTGATCGTTCTACTCGCGATTTCTCCTGCGAGAGATGCGCTACACCTCACAATTCCAACAATCATCGACGTCGCCTGGATAATCAGCGGAACGGCCATCACATTCATCGTAATGGAATCAATAAAGCGTTTCGTCCTTCCACGGAGAAGTGGTTCTTCCGCATAATCAAAGTGACCACTGAATGGTCATCACGACCAGTGATGAGTCTTCAGAATTACCAGGCTTGTCTAATTACCGCCAATACCTCTGGCTCTCAAGCATGTCACAGCTGCGAGTTCGTAAGAAAGCACAATAAGCCCCCGCCTTCGATGGTCCCATGCACCTTCACTCCATTCTTCCCAAGCACCATGCACACGCAACGTCATGTCCTATTTGACTTGAATACTAGAGAAGTAAGACATGTCCCTCCCCGAGAAGATCTTGTCCCTTACCAGATTCTCTTTTTGGACCCTGTAAAACAGATTTGCATCAGCCATTCACTCTACAGATTTCGCTTTCCGTCCATGACCTCAACGAAGGGCAGAGGACGAGCGCCTCCAAGACAAAAAGATGAATGAGTGTAAGGCCCTTATCGACCACGTCTGAATCACCACTGAGGGATGTTGTTGATAGAAATCGACGGGTCTGAGGGGGAGGGGGGAGGACAACTGCTCCGATGCAGTGTTGCACTCTCAGCCCTGACCGGCAGGGAGGTCAGAGTATTTAACATTCGAGCTAAGCGACCGAAGGCTGGACTTGCCCATCAGCATTTAGCAGCCGTGAGAGGGGTTGCCGCGCTTTGCGAAGCGAGAGTGAGGGGCGATTCCATCGGCAACAGAGAACTCGTTTTTTCGCCGGGAGCCATTATCGGGGGGCGGAGAAGGTTTGATGTTGGAAGCGCTGGGAGCGTCTCCTTGGTGCTGCAGGCATGCATCCTCCCGGCGCTGAAATCAGAGAAGAATACGGTGTTGGAGATTACTGGAGGCACTAACGTCAGATTGTCACCCCCGGTGGACTACTACATCAACGTGCTCTTCCCAATCTTGAAGAAAATGGGAGTCGAAATCCATATGCGAATCGATGCGAGGGGGTTCTATCCAGAAGGTGGAGGTAAGGTCACTGTCGAAATAGAGCCCTCGACGGGGATCTCCCCGCTCGAGCTCCGAGAAAGGGGCGCATTGAAGGAGCTGCGGGGCGTGTGCTTCTCCCAGAACCTGCCCGAGCACGTCTGCAAACGGATCTCGCACTCAGGGAAGAAGGCATTCCTGGACAAAGGCGGGATGAGTGTAAGAACCGATGTGTCCAGCGGCAGATCCACAGGAGCGGGCATATGCTTGTTCGCGGAATATGAGAAGACCGTTCTCGGAGCCGACGCGCTCGGTGAGAGGGGCGTCCCTGCGGAGAAGGTCGGGACTGATGCCGCCGAGGCGCTCAGGAGGGAGATGACCGGAGTCGGGACGCTAGACGTCCACTCCGCGGACCAGCTTGTCCCTTACATGGTGCTGGCTAAGGGCAGGTCGGTGTTCAGGGTAAGGGAGATGACCAGGCACTTGAAGACCCAGATGTGGTTGATAGGCAATTTCCTCGACCCGACGTTCGATGTGAAGAGCGTCGACGGCGGGTACGAGATCGTCGTCGTTCCCTAACCGTACATGATCGAACGCATCTTCGTCAGTTCGTCCTTCTTGCCGGCCTTCTTGTAGATCTCTTTGAGCCTTTCCTCAATTCCCGCTGCCTCGGCAAGAAGTGGTTTCGTATCGAGTTCTATGTGCAATAGAATCTTGTCGACAGCAGCTGTCACCGCCGCAGCGGCCCTCGCGTCCGGATACTCGGCGTGCGCCTCCGAGAGGAGTATCACCACGTCATAATTCCGGTTCACCGCTTCATTCAGCAGTACGCCGGCCAGACCGACGATGACTCCGTTGTCGAACAACGGTATTTCGTTTTTCTTCAGTATGTCCATTGCGTTCGGAGTCGAGCCGATGCCATAGACCCTGTTCTCCGGGGGCGCCTGACCGACCCCTTGAGGTGACTCCCCGGTCTCCATGACCAACCCCTCGGGCGATATCAGCATCTGGCACCTGTTGTCCTCTATCCAATCCATCATCGTCTTTGCCAAGGGCTTGGCCAGGTTGGACGGCGGGGGGAACTCTGAGACGAAGGCAACGACCTTGTCCTCCCCCTTCTGACCCGCATAGATCCTCACGGGGCTGTGAGGCCTCCCGCTCCTGACCAGAGACATGGCCGGGAAACTGACCGAATCCACCACCGCTATCTCTTCCAGCCCGAGGAAGCTGACGAGATAGTTCGCCGAGATCGACCCTACCAGACCCACGCTCGGGAAACCGTCGATCACATAGGCGTCCTGGATGTCCCTCCTCTTCCTCTCGATTATGTCGATTTCTTCCATCGGGATTCGTATCTGCTCAGGGCTAATTAACGATTGGGAATCGCCGGCGTTCGGGTTCAGTCTGCGGAAGTATTATTGTGCTTTCACGAGTATGCTTGGCCACGATGAGGCCCTTTGTCATCGTCAACTGTGCAATGACACCGGACGGCAAGATAGCAGGCCGGAGCAGGAGACAGGTCAGGATATCCTCTCAGGAGGACCTGGAAAGGGTCCAGGCGCTGCGCGCGTCCTCGGACGCCATCCTTGTCGGCGTGGGAACGATACTCGCTGACGACCCGCACCTCACCGTGAAGGGCGCCGGATCTGGAAAGACCCCGCGTAGGGTGGTCCTGGATTCCAAGGGCAGGACGCCAGAGAGCGCTAGGGTGCTTGACGGCAGAGCACCGACCCTAATAGTCACCGCAGAGGAGTGTTCGAAGACCTGGAAGAGAGCGGAGGCGTTCCGCTGCGGGAGTGGGCGCGTGGACCTTCACATCTTGCTGACCGAGCTCCACAGGCGAGGCGTGAGGAGCCTCCTCGTCGAAGGAGGAGGAGAGGTCATCTGGTCATTTTTTTCCGGCGGCTTCGTCGATCGCTATTGCGTCTTCGTCGGTAACATGATAATCGGCGGAAGGACCTCTCCCACGCCGGTCGACGGCGAGGGATTCCCGGATGATGAGACGGTCCCCCTCGAGCTGGTCGGGGTCACCAGGTTCGGAAGCGGAGTCTTGCTGAGCTACGAGGTCGTTAGGGATGATTGACAGAAGGCCGAAGTTCGCCGCGGACGAGATGCTAGGATCGCTATCCCGCTGGCTTCGCATAATGGGCTACGACACCACTTATGAGAAGGACATGGAGGACGCAGACATCCTCCGACTTGCGAATGCGGAGGAAAGGATACTGCTCACGAGGGACAGGGACCTGGTCCGAAGGACAAAAGGAAGAGGTCTGTACATCGAGAGCGACGACCTCTCGGAGCAGTTGCGCCAGGTCTTCGATGCATTCGATCTCAGATTGGACGAGACCCTGACCCGCTGCACCGTATGCAACGGCGACCTCGAGGTCGTTCAGCCGAGCGAGGTCAAGGACAGGGTCCCGGTCGGAGCGCTTGAGAACAATAACGAATTCTACCGGTGCACGAAGTGCGGGAAGATCTACTGGAAGGGCTCCCACTGGGACAACATACTCGATAGACTCGGTGCCCTCGATTCTGACAGAAGTAAATAATGAGGGATAAGAACGGAGACGGTTTGCCAGAGTAATTCGCTCACAATCGGTAGTAGTCCTCGCTGATGATCTTTCCCGTCCCGGCGTTGACGATCATGACGCCGTGTATGCCTTCGACGCACCAGATCGGAGAGTAGAAGATGCCCTGCCCTTCCAGGTTGACGTCCTCGGCCCGTGGCGAGACCCTCTTCTTCTCGACGACCGTCACCTGTCCGCTGTCCTTGATGATCTCCCTTTCATAGGAGTACATCCGGACCACCTCATCCTTGACCAGTCCTTTAGCCTCTTCCGCGTCCAGCATCGGCTCGAGGCGCCTGTAGCTCTGCTCCAGTGAGTAAACGATCTCGACCTTATCGTTCCACTTCTCCACCTTCTTCGTCAAGGCGTTCACGGATAGCTGGCCGCTCTCACTTCCGAGCTTCCTGTCCTCCACGTACAGCTCGCAGGAATAATTGTAGACATAATACGGAACGAGCTCCAATCTGTACCTGAAACCGCCCACGGTCTGCCTGGAGATCTCCCTGACATCATTTATGTTGATCGTCGGCTTGACTATGCGCTCCCCTACCTCAGCGGTCTGGACCTTCTCGAGTTCCTCTGGCGAGACCATCTTCGGGTAATCGTCGGCCAAGAGTTCGTCCACCAGACCATGGTCCCGCTCGCCGACGATCTTCTCGATCCTGGTCCTGCCTATCTCGCGCTCAATCGCCTCCCTGTCCCACACGAAGACGCCTGCATCCAGAGCTTCCGCAGAGGAATCCGGCAAGCCTTTCAGCGTCGCGATGACCTTCCTGCCCTTGAAGTCCTTGAACTGGTCAAGAAAAGCCTTGATGGATTTGTCGTCCTCCTGTGAGATCAGGCAGAAGACGACCTCGTTCTCGCCCTTCGTCCCGACCAAATATCCATCCCGCTCGGACGCCACAAAATCCCTGGCCTTAAGAATCTCCGTTATGACACCGGTCAGAGAGGTCAAGAGCGCACCGGACACATAATCGGACTTTTCTCTTAAAAAGCATTTGCTCGGCTCGTGGATTACCCCAGCGGGAAAGAAAGTGCTTTATATTCTGCACCC
>Ga0315282_10000550_pt1 | contig 73833 bp, 44 predicted proteins | sample YL17G07_20_MG_FD_203693 | JGI IMG/M metagenome (GOLD analysis project Ga0315282, IMG submission 203693) | Sediment microbial communities from Yellowstone Lake, YNP, Wyoming, USA - YL17G07_20 | ecosystem: Environmental > Aquatic > Freshwater > Lake > Sediment | place: USA: Wyoming | collected... | reverse complement strand
CGGCCTTGCGAAGCTCCTCCTCGCTGAAAGGTGTGGTCCCGGTCAGCAACTCGTAGAGCAATACACCAAGAGAGTAGATGTCCGAGCGGGTGTCGATATCCAAATCACTCAATTCTGCCTGCTCGGGGCTCATGTAGGCGGGGGTGCCGATGATGTGCGCGTAGCGAGTAAAGAGCGTCTTTTCCGTCAGCTTCTGGTTTGTGGCCTTGGCAATGCCGAAGTCGATGACCTTGGGAACAGGTTTGCCGTCGTGGTGGGTGACCATGACGTTGGAGGGCTTGATATCCCGGTGGATAATGCCTTTCTGGTGGGCGTGCTGCACGGCGTTGCAGACCTGGAGGAACAGCGCCAGCCGGTCCTTCGTGCTCAGGTTGTTCTTATCGCAGTACTCGGTGATGGAAACGCCCTGGACCAGTTCCATGACAAAGTACGGCCGGCCGGTCTCCGTGGCCCCGGCGTCGAGGACCTTGGCGATACTGGGATGGTCCATCAAGGCCAGGGCCTGCCGCTCGGCCTCGAAGCGGGCGATGACCTGCCTTGTATCCATGCCGAGCTTGATGATCTTGAGGGCCACCTTGCGGCGGATCGGCTCGGTCTGCTCGGCCATGTAGACCAGGGCCATGCCCCCTTCTCCGATCTTCTCCAGTAGCTTGTACCGCCCGACGACGGTCCCGGGCCCTTCGGTTGGCTCCGCTGGGCCGATTGTCGCGATCCGTACCGCATCCGGGTCGTCGAGCAGACTGTCCTTTCCCTGATGAGCGGCCAGCAAGGTCTCGACGCGCCGCCGCAGCTCGGCATCCCCCCGGCAGGCCTCATCCAAGTAGGCACTCCACTGCTCGGGGCTGTGGTCCTCGACGGCGGACAGAAAGATCGACTTGGCCTGGTTCGGATCGACACTCATCCTGCACCTCACTACCGTATCATGCGGAAATTGAACTGTGATTGTCTCAGCAGTCTTGCAGAAATTCTTGGTTCGCCCGGCGCTACCGACCGGCCTGTATCTCGGAGCGCAGCCACGCCCGTGCATAAGTCCATTGCCGGTAAGCGGTTGCACGGGATACCCCGATTGCTTTGGCGGCTTGGTCTATGGCAAGGCCGGCGAAAAGGCGGAGCTTGGCAACTTCTGCGGCCTGGGGGTCCTCCGTCGCAAGTCTTGCGAGGGCGTCATCGAGCACCACGATCTCTTCCGGCGTGGCGAGGTCCGCGACGTCGACGAGGTCGAGGGGCACTCGCTTCTGGCCCCCGCCCGATTTTCGGGCCTGTTTGCGTCTGGCGTTGTCGACGAGAATCCGTCTCATCGCCTCGGCTGCGGCGGCAAAGAAATGACCCCGGTTCTCCCAGCTTTGCGGCTCGTCCCCCACCAGCCGGAGATAGGCTTCATGCACCAGGGCCGTCGCTTGGAGGGTCTGGCCGGGAGCTTCGTGCGAAAGCTTCTGTGCCGCCAGAACCCGCAGCTCTTCGTAGACGAGCGGCAACAGTTCCTCCGTAGCCTTCGCGTCCCCCCGTTCGATCGCGTTCAAGATGCGTGTGACATCACTCATGCCGACTCCCCACCGTTTCGGGCCTCTGACAGAAGTATTCTCTGCGGAATCCCGGTAGATTTCAAGTAGGAGCGAGATATGATGGATGATTGATAATGGATGATTGACGATTGATGATTGAGAAGGAAGGGGCGGATTTGGCTTTCAATCATCCATCATCAATTATCAATAACCAATTTTCGCGGACGACCTGTTTCGGGAGCACGCTATGCACGTTCGAGTTGTGACAGTCCTTTTCGTCGTGTGGGTCGTCTCGTCGCCCATCATTGCTGGGGAGATACCGCCAATTCCCGCGACCGACTACGAGGTGGCGGATGATTTGTCCTATTCTGGGCCGGCTGCTCAATCGCTTTGGGAGCCGATGGACCGAACCAGGCCTGTCTCCATCATAGACGTGGGCGGCCGAAAGGCATTAAGAATGCCATGCCATTTCCAGGGTGCCAGAGTCGATCGCGCTTCCTGGGACCGTCGTCTCGACCTGGATCTCGCCTGGCGCACGGGTGTGCAGTTTCTATTCTACTGCCGTGATGCCACGCCCGTCGCCAGCTTCTCCGTCTACCTGCACAGCGGCGATGGGTGGTACCGGGGCAACTTCGATGCCGTCTCCACGACCGCGTGGATGCCCGTCCAGATTCACAAGAAGGATATGGCCGTCGAGGGCCATCCGGCCGGATGGGGCAAAGTCGATACCATCCGCGTCTCCGCATGGCGCGGCCAGGATGCGGACACGGAATTCTATATCGCCGCGATCTGTCTGTTCGGCAAGGGCGGAAGGATCGCGATCGTTCACAACGACTCCGTGGCCGGCAGCGCCCCCGGGGAACTCGACGCCGTAACGCGGCACACGGATGTCATGGCACAGTTCCTGGACCGTGCGGGCCTTTCCTATGTCGTTGTGAGCGATCTCGATGTCACCGCAGAGAAGCTCAAGGGCACAAAACTCGTCATCCTCCCTTACAATCCGAAGATGCCGGACGCAGCGGTTGACGCGATCGCCAGGTTCCTTAAAGAGGGCGGCAAGCTGATCGCCTGTTACCATCTTCCGACCGCTCTTGAGCCGGTTGTCGGCATTCGCAACGGCGGGCACGTCCCCCAGAAGTACGCAGGTTATTTCGCCTCCATCCGGCCGTCCGAGAAATCTCTCGAGGGAATCCCGCCGGTCACCGGGCAGAGCTCATGGAACATAAACGAGATGTCGCCTGTCGAAGGAAGAAGCTACGTAGCGGCGTGGTGGCACTCAGGCGATGGGCAGTCAACCGGCAAGCCCGCCATCATTGTCAGCGACAACTGTGTCTGTCTGACGCATGTTCTCGTCCCCGACGACCGAGCCAACAAGTTGCGTCTGCTGCTGGCGATGATCGATCACCTGGTCCCCGAACTGGGGCGCGAGGCAGCCAGCGGAGCGATGGAACGCATTGGTGCGTTTGGTCCCTACAAGGACTATGATGCCGCTTGCCGAGGCATACGGGACCTTGTCCTTTCGCCGAGCGATGCTCTGTCGGCTCTCCAGTCAGCGGACGAACGGCGCAGACAAGGGCTGGCCCTGCTGTCCGAGGGCCAGTCCTCCAAGGCCATCGTTGCCGCCGAGGAAGCGCAGCAATTCATGATCCAGGCATACTGTCTGGCCCAGACCCCGTCGCCTGGAGAACATCGGGCCTTCTGGTGCCATAGTGCCTTTGGAGTGGAGGGCATGGATTGGGACCGTGCGATCAAGCTCCTGGCTGACAATGGCTTCACCGCCATCTTGCCCAACATGCTGTGGGCCGGTGCGGCGTTCTATAAGAGCGACGTGCTGCCCGTGTCGCCCACGGTGGGCGAAAAAGGCGATCAAATCGAGCTTTGCCTGGCGGCGTGCAGGAAGTGCGGCGTCCAATGTCACATCTGGAAGGTCAACTACAACATGGGCTGGGCGACCGACAGAGCGTTCGTAGCGCAGAGGAAGGCGGAGGGTCGGACTCAGGTGAATTATGACGGCTCGCCGAATGACCGGTGGCTATGCCCCTCGCACCCTGAAAACCAGAAGCTTGAGATCGAGTCCATGCTGGAAGTCGCGAGGAAGTACGATGTGGACGGTCTGCACTTCGATTATATCCGGTACCCGGATAGCGAGGGCTGTTTTTGTCCGGGATGCCGGACAAGGTTTGAGACGGCCATCGGACGGAAGGTCAACAACTGGCCGGCAGACGTACGACACGATGATGACCTCGTCCAAAAGTGGCTGGACTTTCGCCGTCAGCAAATCACGACCGTCGTGGCTGCCGTAGCCGGGCGAGCAAGACAGATTCGGCCGGGGATCAAAATCTCCGCGGCCGTCTTTCAGAACTGGCCGGCGGACCGCGACGCCGTAGGGCAGGACTGGAGACTCTGGTGCCAGCAAGGTTATCTCGACTTCGTCTGTCCCATGGACTACACTGCCTCAGCCGGTCAGTTTCGGCACCTGATCGAGCAGCAGCTTGTATGGGCCGGCAAGGTCCCCTGCTATCCCGGGATCGGCTTGAGCACCTGGAGCGACCCCACGGATATCTGCAAGTTGATTGAACAGATCAACGTCACCCGCGAATCGAAGACGGGAGGTTTCACGGTCTTCAATTACGCCCCGGCCGAAGCGACCCAGGTCCTTCCGCTGCTGGGACAGGGCATGACACGAAAGAAATGACGCGCGGCAGCAGCCGTCAAGTGGAGAACCTCAGCCTCGGCCGTGGCTTCGTCGCCCCTCTCGGGCGGATCGTCCCAGACAACCTCCAAGAACCGCAAAGGATTGGGACAAACATGGCCAGGCCGACCGTTCACAGGTCCTGAGAACACAGTGGCGGCGGTGAAATGCTGCTGAACGAAATCTCTGCAGTGGGTAGTGTTACAGCCGCATAATTCCTGCTTCGCACTACATCGCCGGGATTGATGATTCTGACCTGTTCTCCCTCCTCCAAAAACGCGTAATTGGTCGACCCGAACAGGATAAAACTGGTTTCGGGATAATCTTTTCTTACCCGAAGAGACAGCTTGTGCATATCGACTTCTGACTGTTCGAGAATGGCTACCCCCAGGTCAAGCTGAACGTAAAACTTGTATCCGTCCACTTCGACGATCGGCTCTTGCCAACGAATCAGTTCCCAATTGCCGGGGACATCCGCAGGATTCTCCTGGTCTTTTCTGAGAAAATAGTGGACGGTGAATCCTTTCAGCTCTTCCCGTCCAACGTCTCTCGGAGAGATGTTGCCGCAATGAATGATGTCCCTTACCCGTCTTTCCTCGAACTGCCTGGCCAGGTCCGCCCAGAAATGAGCGTCCAAGTCCGATATGTTCAGGCTGTCGGATATGATTCCTACAGAGCATGGCTTCTTCATAGGCCTTGCCTTGGGTATTCTGGAGAAAGTGATCGCTTTTGACTCCGTGTCGACAACGGCAAATTCATACCCGTCATAGGAATCTTCGATAGCTCCGGGGTTGACGAAATTGATCAAATGGCCCTGCTTGTAGATTTGATGATGCGTGTGGCCGGAGAAAAGCCACTGAACGCAATCATAGTCTTTTCGGATGCGTTCCAGGGTCTTGATCAGTTCCGATTCCGCGCCTGTCAAGAACTCGAAGGACCTCTTGTGTCCCACGTAGAATCTCAGGCCGTTCGGCAGGGTGACGATTCGATCTCCCGGCTCCGTATATCTCCAGCCGTTTGGAGGAAAACAGAACTCCTTGATCCCTTTTTGTTCTTCCGTGAGCGCACATACGACGGGCAGATTCCCGAACAGCTCGCAATCCAGGTGCTCCGGCGAGATATCTCCGCAGTGAAAGACGGCCTCTACTCCGCGCCTTTTGAATTCTTCGATGACACGAGGGATGGCGTTTGCCCTGTCGTGGTGTGTGTCGGAAAGGATTCCGATGATCATGGCCGTACCTCCTTGTCAGGGCCTTCCCATGACATCAATGAAACACTCTTGCACACTCCGAGTCCCAAGACGCCGCAATTGCAGCATGTGCTCCCGGTTTTCGCGGGAATCCGACCCGCAGCCGGGCCACCGCGGATCGACTTTACGCGACAGGCCCGCGACTGTCAACAGCACCCTGCCGCCCGGGTGCATGACCGTTCTTGCGAGCCTCGCGCGGCCGGCCCAGCCCGACGGGCGAAAGATCGTAGCCCAGCGATTTGTCGCTGGGGAATCGGGGCAAGAAACAAAAATCAGTCCCGCCAGGGACGAAAGAGCGCCTTCGGCTTGGCAGCGGCGTTCTTTCGCCCCTCCGGGGCTTGGTGTCGTTTCGGACCTGGGCACCCACCGTTGAAACGGCGGGCTATTCTGGGTCGTCCCTGCGGGACTATCTTGCGGGTACGGCCGGGACCCGTCCTCCGGCCCCTGCCGGGAGGATCGCAAGAACGGTCATGCACCCTCTGCCGCCCAACCGGGTGCAACGAGTAGGGGCGACGCACGTGTCGCCCCTACTCCGCTGCCACGACGGCGATCTCATACACCCTGACCTGCGGCACGTTGAACTGGACGCGGCCGTCGCGAATCTCGAAAGGCGCCGGGAGGTCATCCGGCCGTTCCGGGCTCACGAGCATCACGCTTCTGGGACGACAATCGCCGGGCAGACGCACGGACACTGCAATGTCCGTCGTGGGATCGGAGCGATAGTTCACCAGATGCACCAGTCGTCGGCCAGGCTGTTGCATCAGCTCCGAGCAGAGGCCCGGCCCTGCACGAACAGAAAGAGCGATCTCGTCGCCACACGCCCGTTGGATTGCGGAGATGGTGTCGCCATCCTCTGGCGCCTGTATCACGTGGGAATCGGGCAAGTCGGCAAACGCAGGGCTTGTTCGCGGAGACATCCACTCATCGTGTGTGGCAGCCGACCCGATGATGCAGAGCCGACCGCCGGATTGCACGTACCGCCTGATCTGCTCGAGGCGCCGGTCCGACAGGGCAACGCTGCCGGCAAGAACGAGGGCACGATAGCGAGTCAGATGATCAAGCTGGTCCTCGTAGATGATCTGGAAGCAGGCATGGTTGTCAATGAGCGTCTGTTCCACGCCACAGGTCCGCCTCGCGTATTTCGAGTCTGCAAAGACTTGGGAGGGGAAACTGCGCAGAACCGCCACATCCGCAACGACGCTGGCCCCCCGAAACAGGTCACGACGGGCGTGAAAGAACCCAACGAATGGGGCGACCCCGGCGGAAAGGGGCGTTTTTACGCCGGGCTGCGCCACAATGTCGCCGTATTCAAACCAGCAGATGCATCCGAGGCAATCCAGGTTGAAGGCCATGGACTCAGCCATTTCCAGCGGCGTAGTCGCGTAGGCGAATGCCATGTTGTCCATGCCTCGCGCGACCTTGTAGGTGCGGATGCGGGTATAGAGCTGTCCATCCCGGTAACCCGGCGGTCTGCCCTCGTCCCAGAAGGCCTCGCCGCCCTGCAGCAGTCGGCCATGATCTACGGGCGGTCGAATGGAATCCCCGGGGCCGCCGGGATTGCACTCCATGAGAATGTCCCGGCGAAGCGTCCTGGCGTACCGGCTCATCTCATGATAGGAATTCGCAAGCGACCGGCAGGAGAAGTCGAGCCATGCCCGGCGCAGCAGACCGTCTGCAGATCCCGCCGTCGGCGGTCGCACGGCATTGACATCATCAAGCCCGGCGTCCTTGAGCTGCGCGGGCGAGAACGTATCACGCAGGTATTGATGGAATCGCTCGACAGATGGACCATCATAGCCGGGACCGACGTTGTAGTTGTCAAAGTGAAGAAGGTCCGCCTGAATCTCATTGACGGCAAAGGCAACGATCTTTTGGTAGAAGGCCTGAGCGGCGGGGTGATTTCGGTTCCAGTAGTAGCGGTATGTGACGTTCTCATACGTTCGCGGCTTGCCGTTCTCATCGAGCAGGACCCAGTCGCAGGCTCGCGGGACTTCGTGAAAGAACGGTTCCCAAAGCAGGGCGCCGCTGTACGCGTAGACACCAACGTGCAAGCCCCAATCGTGGCACAGCTTGGCGAACTTGACAGCATCGGCCATGCTTTCCCGTTCCGCCACGAGGCCCGCGCCCTTGTAGCAATGCATCATGATGAAGTTCACGCCAAGGTCCTTCAACCGGGCAACCATCTCCGGACCATGCTCGCGCAGATAGTCATTCCGCTGCTCCGCCGTCGGCATGTAGCCGTCCGGACCATCGCGGCGAACCCGGAATAGCAGCGGCTCCCAACTGCCGGCCATCACGATGCCCTCGTCACGCAGCCAGCCTGGACGTTGGTCCATGGGAAGGGTCAGGGGCTCAGCGTGGACCGTACTCCAGCACACGGACAAAACGACGGCTTGCACGGCAAGCACGGCGAACCTGCCGTGAACGCGTGCCACCCCGCTTGCCGGCTGCGGATTTCTCATCGGTCTATTCTCCCGAGCGTAATCACACTCTCCGTCCGTCCCCTATCATACAGAAGAATGTGGGTACTCGAAACCATCCGCACGAACGAAACTGACCGCACGGAGGCGCAGATTTTCTTCCGAGAGCTTCAGAAACCCCGTTACACGTGCAGGCCGTGCAGGCACTTATAAGAGTGGAAGGACGGATTTGCCGACCGCTGTGCGCGGCGGTAGCCAGGGAGGCGGCTATGGGGACTTCTCGCGGAGATCGAGAGTGGGTCAGGAATGCAAAAATGCTGAGAAAATACACATTGCTCAAGTCCCAGATGAACCGGGTCTACGAGCTGTTGAGGCAGGGAGGGCTGGAGCCGGCCGAGTTTTCCTGGGGTAAAGAGGAAATCGGTGGCAACCTGGTGGTTTCCCGTCTGAACTATAGGGACGGGACGTATTACTTTCAATTCAGCTCGCACGAGGTGAATGCCTGGTGCACGGCGTGCCCGGGCCAATTCCGCTGCCTCGACTACGAGTATCCCAAGAGCTGGGAGGAACAGGAGGGAGCCTTCAACAAGTGGGTGCAACATCTCAAGCGAGAGGTCGCCGCACCCGATCCGTGGGGGGAGATGGCCAAGTACAAGCTGGTCTTCGGGCCCGAGCCGGACGGGGAGATGATCAACGAGTCCATCTCGGCCTGCGAGGCGGAGCAGATCATCCAGGGGCTGGCCAGGCTGGCCAACGAGATCGAGCGACAACTCAAGCTAAGTCACGACAAGATGACGATGGTCTGCGCCAAGCTGAACTACCTGGCCGATGCGGCGAGATGGCAAAAGAGCAGGGATTGGCTCTACACAGCCATAGGTCTCTTTGTGATCTTGGCCGTGACGCTGCGATTGCCCGAGACCACGGCGGCTGCGCTGTGGCAGCTTTTCCAGAGCGAGTTGAGCCAATTCGTCCATGTAGTACCGCGGGAAGCCTCGGCTGCGCCAAGGAGCCGCCTTGTGGCAGTGGACGAGCCGGCCGGACCACCATCCGTACACCAGGGGGCCAGTTGCACGTCGCCTCTCTGGGGCATCCAGGCGTGATGTTCTCGGTCGAGATCATTCCGAGCTCGCGGTGAACCCCCGCAGAAACGCGGGGCAAACGAGTAGCGGAGCCACATCCTCGGCTGTGGCTCCGTCCCTCGTCCCGGGTGACGACCGTCCGTTGAGACCACAGCCTCGGCCACGGCCCCGTCGGGCGCCCGCGACGGCCTTCACTCCATCAGCGGCATTGAAATCAACCGCATATTGTGCTATCATAGAAATTGCAGACCGTCGACCACCCGGCTTTGACCGGCCGGTCAAGCGGTTGTTCATCTGTAAGAAGCTGGATCGCGGATTCACGGGAGGAGGAATGTGGCCATAGCACACGAAGCTCGCACACATACGGCAGCACGCAAATGAAACGCTCTCTTGCCTTGCTCGCAGTAACGATTCTGGCACTATCATCGCGCTGCCAGGCCGCCGGCGCGGTCCCGGTGCGTCTGTCGCACGCTTGCCTGGCGGCGGCGGTAGCACTCCCATCCGCCCCGCAGGAGCCGCTCCCCGTCTGGCGGTTCTGGTCGCCCGTGCTCGGGAGGTACTTCTACACGCTGGATGACGCAGAGAGGCAGAAACTGCTGAGCGAATACGCACACGTATGGACGTATGAAGGCGTGGCGTTCCGCGCGTTCGCCTCCAATGACGACCCCAACCTGGCGCCAGTCTATCGCTTTTGGTCGGGGCTGCTTAGCGCCCATTTCTATACGCTCTACGAAAGCGAGAAAGACTGGCTGATCACCAACTATCCGGACGCGTGGACGTACGAGGGCGTGGCGTTCTATGCCTATCCGCCGGGCCGCCAGCCGACGGGGACCATGCCCATCTGCCGCTTCTGGTCAGACTCGCTGGGGTCGCACTTCTACACCGCGAGCGATGGGGAGCGATTCAAGCTGCTCAGCGGTTATCGGAGCATCTGGGAGTATGAGGGTGTGGCATGGTACGCCTACCCGCCGGACGCCGCTGCGCCCGTGACCGTCGTCAAGGGGCCTTATCTCCAACAGATTACCGGGGACTCCGCGACCGTTATGTGGGAGACCGATGTTGCCTCCGACAGCCGCGTCGATTATGGAAGAGCATCGACGAGCGAGTCTGGGACCTCCGACCCGGCCATTGTCACGCTCCACCGAGTCGTGCTTTCCGGGCTCGACGCCGACACCGCGTACCTCTATCGCGCCAGTTCCGGGGGAGCCGTCAGCCCGCTGGGCTCATTCACGACGGCACCCTCCGCCTCGCAGCCGTTCCGCTTCGCGGTTTACGGAGACTCGCGAGGCGACCCCGCCATGCATGGCCGGGTGATGCGGAATATCATCAACGGTGGGCCGGCGATTGTCTTTCACACCGGCGACCTGGTCGACAGCGGCAGCGACTATTCACTCTGGCAAACACAATTCTTCCAACCGGCACAGGAGTTGATGGCGAGCGTGCCGGTGGTGCCGGTGCTCGGCAACCATGAGTACGCCGGGATGGGGCCGCTGTGGTTCTTGTATTTCTTCGATCGGCCGCTGGACCAGGGTTGGTGGGCCCTGACGTACGGGGACACCCGTTTCATCGGCCTGGATACGAATGTCGCCTACACCGCGGGCACGCCGCAGCACACCTGGCTGATGCAGGAATTCGCCTCGGCTGAATATGCCGGCGCCACCTGGCACATCGTCCTCTTTCACCACCCGGCGTTCACCTGCACGACCGCGCACTCGGACGACATGGCCGTCCGCGAACACCTGGTGCCTCTGTTTGAGCAGTACGGCGTGGATGTTGTTTTCCAGGGGCACAGTCACACGTACGAACGCTACCAGAACAACGGCATCTACTACATCGTGACGGCCGGCGGGGGTGCGTCTCTTTATCCCACAGCGCCCGATGTCATCCCTCCGATCCGGCAATTCGGCCTCAGCGTAAATCACCACTGTACCGTGGACGTGGACCCCGGCGGAGGCTCGCTCACGATCCGGGCGGTCGCTGTCTCCGGCCGGATCTTCGACACGGTCAGCCTTGCCAAACCACCGCACAGCAAGTAGCCCCGCCGCCAACTTGATGATATGTGGGCAGTCGGCAAGAAGTGCGAACTCTTACCCTGGATGTATCGGTACGCCCCCAACCGTGGCCGCGGTCTCCATTTTCGCCATCACGGCCTGACCAATCCCGGCGACGTGTTCTTGCCCCCGAAGGATTTGGGGTTCACACGGAACGGTTTCCTGTGCTATCATGTCTTGTGACGCGCCATGACGCTCCGGGGCGACATGCCGCCAGGCAGGCGCCGACAGGAGAACGATATGCCGAACATCGCTGTGATACCGAGGGAGGAAACCGTGCAGCCTGCATACCAGGAAATCCACAGACGGACAAACGTTCTCAGGAAGGTCCCGACCCGGTATCGCAGGGACATTGCCGAGATGAAACACCGGATATCCGATCCGCCCACGCGACGTTCGTTGGTGCTTGCCAGTTTTTTTCTGATGGTTAATTTGTCCTGCCAGAAGATGCAGACATCCGTCCCTGAGCTAAGAACCGGCGCGAAGCCAGATGAGATCGCGCCGGAGGGTTTTGTGTCACTATTCAACGGGATCAACCTGGATGGTTGGACGGTGAAGAATCCCGAGAACCAGGATTGGCGAGTTGTCGAGGGCGTCATCGACTGTGACCCCCACGATGGACCGGGCGACCGGAACCTGTGGACCAAAAAGAGTTACGGCGACTTCGAGCTGCTGGTGGACTGGCGGATTAAGGAGAGCCCCTATATCAACCGGGCCGCCAGGATCATTCTTCCCGACGGGACGTACAAGAAGGACGATTCCGGCAAGGAGGTGCTGATCGAAGTCCCGAACACAGACTCAGGGGTCTTTCTCCGTGGCGAGCACAAATCGCAGGTGAACATCTGGTGCTGGCCGGTCGGTTCAGGCGAGGTGTGGGGCTATCGTACCGATCCGGCTTTTTCACCTGAAGTCCATGCGGGGGTGACACCCAAGGTCAAAGCGGACCGGCCGATTGGCCAATGGAACACCTTCCATATTGTCATGAAGGGCGACCGCCTGACGGTTATGCTCAATGGCCAACGGATCATCGACAACGCTCAGTTGCCCGGCATTCCCGCTCAGGGGCCAATCGCCCTTCAACATCACGGGGAGCGCAAGGACGGGGAGTGGGGAGCGTCCTTTCTTCAGTTCCGCCGCGTTTTCATCAAAGAGATGGATGGCCCTTCCCGTCTGTGAGATTCCCCATTCCGGATCGAGACAGGGGTAATAGCGCAACGAGTCCGATTGCCCGGACGTCAAGCCTCCGCCGGTTCGTTACGATCCTGCTGTCGGCTGCGCCATTCGCAGATGAAGGGGCCGGAGAAGATGGCCGATGTCGCCGAGCGCTGCAACCATCATCGCCCATCTTGATTCTCTGGACACACGGCCGAGCAGCCTCGCCAGAGCGTCGGCGGTGAGATCCGCCGGCCGCCTCCACAGGGCGAGGGCGGAATCATCTGCCGGGAGCGGTCTGGCGGACTCTTAACCACACCGCCTGATGGATGGAATGAACAGACTTGCGGCCTTGGCCGTGGCGGGAAACAAGAGGAAAGGAAGAGGAAAGAAAGAGGATTGTATGAGTGCAGAATTTCAGCTTGAAAGATGCGGAATCCGGCCGGGACGACCGGGAGCGCGTCGCCCTGCCATGTCGCCCCTTCGTTGACCGTCTCCGTCTGCCGGCAGGAGCGCCTCCAACGCCTTGCGTCGTGGTCGCCTTGTAGCCTTGATGGGAAGGGTTGCATCCTGAGTCGCTTTGTCGTAGTCCGCAGGCCTGCCTATGTCAAGCCAGTACCCACTGTACGGATAGACATTGACTACGCACTTCTCACACAGGAGTGTAAGCACAAGGTCGTCAAAGCCGAAGGGCTTCTCCCCCGGGACATATTGCAGCACTTTCCTGTTGAACGCATACACGCCCATGCTCACGTCCACTTCCTGCACAGGCTTTTCCCGGAAGCCCGTCACCACGTTCTGCGTCTTATCCACATCGATGACGCCGAACTCGATCTGGGAGGTCCTCTTGCACGTGGCGATGGTCAGCAGGGAGCGGTTCTGCAGGTGGCGGTCGTACAAATCCCGGAAGCGAAGATCCGTCAGCAGGTCGCCGTTCATCACCAGGAAATCATCCGGCAGATCTTTCACCAGCTTGATCGGCGCCACGGTGCCCAGGAAGCCCTCCTCCTCCGAATACCCGATGCGGACTCCCCACTTGGCGCCGTCCCCGAAATACGCCTTGATCAGGGCGGACATGTGGTTGACGCACAAGACCAGGTCGGTGATCCCCTCCTCCTTCAGCCGGCAGATCAGTATCTCCAAGATGGTTCTATCCCCCACCGGCACCAGGGGTTTGGGGATCACGGCGGTAAAGGGTCTGAGCCTTGTCCCCTTGCCCCCCGCGAGAATGATGGCTTTCATATACCCTCCATTTCCTTGTCTCAGACCGAGGCGAGGTTCGCAGACAGGACCACCGACCGCGGTTGAGGCAGATCTCTCAGCCATTGCACGCAGTATCCGCGGCGGCGGAACAGGACCACGAGAATGGTCAGGAGAATCAGCGAGAGGTCGAGCGTGAGCGACTGGTGCCGAACGTACCAGGCTTCGAGCTCGCCCTTGTACGGCGCGATGTCCTCCGCATAGTACAGGTTCTTGTCTTTGCCGCACCTGGTCAGAAGAGAGCTTTCATCGTGGAAGATGATGGACCCGACGCCGGAGAGACCCGGGCGCACCTTGACGATCTCCCTTTTCACATGCTCGGCGTACATGTCGAAGTGTGGTTGCACCTGCGGACGCGGGCCGATGAGACTCATATCGCCCAGCAGGACGTTGAACAATTGAGGAAGCTCGTTGATCTTGGTGGCCCTGAGAATCCGGCCGAAAGGCAGAACACGCGGGTCGTGCTTCGTCGTGAGGAGGCCCTCAGGCGCATCCGTATCATCTTCGCGCATAGTGACGAACTTATACAGACGGAAGGTGTCACCGCCCCTTCCGATTCTCTCCTGGCGATAGAACACGCATCCTTCCCCGGTGCACCGGAGGATGATCGCCACTAAGACGAGAAGCGGGGACAAGACGATCAGAGCGATCGACGAAAAGAGAACGTCTATACAGCGTTTCATATCCTCTTTCCTCCCAGTACCGTTCACATCCTGTCATCCAGGTTTCGATGGAGTTCAACGTGGTAGAACTCGGGCAGTACTCGCCGAAAGAGGTCTACGAGTTCCGTCTTCGTCCAGGTTCCGGAGGATCGCATCCTGCCGATCTCGGCGGAAAACGCGTCGAGGTCGTGGCCGTCGAGAAGCGGCTCGTTCTTGATCACGCCGATGCTGCCGAAGCTCTGCAAGTCGAGCACGTCGCCCTCGGCGGTGAACTCTTCGAAGTCCTTCTCGCCGGTCGTATCCGTTCGGGAAAAGTAGCAGGGCCAGCGGCCGCGTGGCGCCAGCTCAGCCACTCTGCGGCGCGCCTCCTCTTCCGTGGCGCACTCGCAGGGCTCATAGCCCAAGCGGCCAAGGTACGCGCGGGCAATGTCGGCGAAGGTGATTAAGTGAAGCTTCTCGCTGAGCTTCGGGAAGAAGATGTCCCTGTTGTCGCCCAGGAGGCACGACAGAAGGCACAGCTCTCCCGACTCCTGAGCGGTCATGAAATACCGCCTGACATCGAACGGGGCGGACAAGGGCTGCCGTTTACTGATTCGCTGAGCAAAGCCGTGGAGCAGACTGCCGTCGGAGAACGCCACGTTGGCAAAGCGGGCCGTGGAGACGCAGATGCGCAGACTCCAGCGCATCAGGTACTTCTCCAGGATGCGCTTGGAGGCTCCCATCATGTTCACGGGATTCGTCGCTTTGTCCGTGGATACACAGAAGTACTTTCGCGTCCCGCCGTCGATGGCGAGGCTGATCGTCGTATTGGTGTTGAGGAGATTCACCTCGATCATCCGCATGAGCGTGTAGGGGTCGCGCTCGCTCCGAACATGCTTGAGGGCGGACAGGTTCAGAACGTACTGGTAGGGTCCCTCATGTCGGAAGAAGGCTTCGAACTCCGGGGAACCGCAGTCCAGGATGAACGTTCGGAAATCGCCTTCCATATAGCCCAGGGAGCTTCGCAGATCCCGCACGAGTTCCGCCATGTTGTTCTCGCTGATATCGGCCACGTGCAGCCGTTTCGGGCCTCTCTTGAAAAGCTCCTTGACGACGGCCTGGCCGATCGATCCGGCCCCGCCGATGACCAGGAAGGAACCGTCGCGAACCTGCTCGGCGATCTGAGACTGCCGCACAGAAAGATCTTCGTCGAATAGGGGCTCTGTTCTGCCGATCAGCGTCAGAAGGTCATTCATACGTCAATCTCATCCTCTGCCCCCTGCCAAAGGGGCGGCCGTGCGGGAGCGTCCCCATTACGCCAGGAGTCGCTTCAAAGTGGAGCAGACAAGCTCCACCTGATCGAAGGTCATCGTCGGGAACAGCGGCAGCGTGAGCTCCCGTTTCGAGATATCCGAGGCGATGGGAGTGTCGGCAAGGCCCGATCCCCTGTAGGCCGTGAACTCCTGGAACGGCGGATAGTGAATGGTGGACTGGATGCCGTTCTCCGTGAGTCCGGCGATGATTCTTGCCCGGTCAACGGTCCGGTCCAGGAGAACCGGAAAGATGTGATAGCTGGGCTCGCCGAAGTTGTATTGGGAGAAGGGAATGGACACGCGCGGGACGTCTTCCAGGAGCCGGCGATACGTCCTTACAAGGTCTGCCCTGCGGCGGTTCGCCTCCGGCAGCTTCTCCAGTTGAACGAGGCCGATCGCCGCCCGGATCTCATCCATCCGATAGTTCAGGCCCGGCTGAACGACATCATAGGAGACCGTCCTGCCTTTGTACCGATCCAGCGTCAGACTGTCCATGCCGTGGGAACGCAGGTATCTGCCTTTCTCATACAACTCCTGCGAACAGGTCACGAACATCCCGCCCTCGCCGATGGAAAGGTTCTTGTTCGTGAAGAAGCTGAAGGCGCCGGCGTCGCCGATGGTCCCGCAGGCTCGGCCTTTGTAGTCGGCGCCGGGCGCATGGGCGGCGTCCTCGATGAGGTAGATGGGTCTGCCGCGGGAGGCGTCACGAATCGCTGCGACGATGGCGTCCGCATCGCAGAGATACCCGCCGTAGTGGACGATGAGCACCGCCTTCGTGCGAGGCGTGATCGCAGCGGCAATCCCCTCCGGCGAAATGTTCCAATCGTCGTACGATGCGCAGTCCACCAGAACGGGCGATGCACCCACAATTCTCACGACGTTGATATCCGCAACGAAGGTGAGCGATGGGACGATAACCTCGTCGCCCGGTCCTGCGCCGGCGGCAAGCAGCGCCATGTGAAGCGCGGCCGTGCCGCTCGTGACGGCCACGCAAAGAGCGCCGTTCCCAAGAAACGCCCCGAACGAACTCTCGAATGACTTGATCTTCTCGCCCATCGTGATCCAGCCGCTGCGAATCACCTCCCCCACGGCCTGGAGCTCCCGATCGTCGTAATTGAGCTCAAAGAGCTGCACGTTCCACATGCTCTTTTCCGGGCGCCGAAACCGTCCGGAACACTCATCCCCGCGAGCTGAATGTGTCTCTAAGAGGGCGTTTGACATATCGATTCACCGAAGCACGGGCATCCTGCCCACGAGTCACAGGGCCATCCTGGCCCCGCAGATCACCGTTCTTCCACGAGCGAGAGGCCCGTGCCACTTCCCACGCATTCCCTGAGGCAATCGGGCCACACCTGTTCTGCCAGGGGCTTTCTTCCCTCCAGGTAGAAGCGGGCCATCCCCTCAGCTTTGGCCAGGGTCGGCTGTTCAGACCACCGGGCTCTGGCCGCCCTCAGCACCCGATAGCTGGCCCCATTCAACAGCCATCGCATCCAGCGATTGAAGACCACTCGCTGCCGCACGGGTTTGGCCGCGTATCCCATACGAAACTTGTACCTGTCCAGCTTCTCATCGGCGTCGAGGGAATGAAGGCCGTAGAACACCTGCGTGATTTCCGGACGAGCCAGTGCCTCTTTCGTGAAGGAGTAGGTCAGCGCGTTGTTCACACAAGTGGTCAACGCCTCCGAGCAACATTGCTGGTACAGACCGACGCACCAGTCCTCCATCGTGCAGGTCAGGATAGCCGCCATCAATCGTCCCTGGCGGAGGGCCCCCCACGCTTCAAAGCCCGCCAGCCCTTCGGCACTGGCGCAAAGGCGCTTCCACCACGTCTCGGTTTCAGCACCGGAGCGGCCCTGTCTTGCCAGGGTCTCCTGCCGCAGGGCCCATCCCTCCGAACTCAGCCGCGACAGGGAGATGGGCTCGACCCCCGCATACTTGAGCCCCTTGCGCACGTCGTACCGAGTGCTCCTGCTGAATTGCGCCAGATCATAATCCTTGTTTGCATTCACTACGTGGTAGCTGAGTTTTCCTTCGCCTGCCTCCGTGGCAGTCGAGCATCGAAGCGCGATGGCACCGCTCTCGTGGAGCAGTTGACGCAGCTCGGCCTCAGAGGGGCTGATGAGGTGATGGAAAGGAATGGCCTGGTAAACGCGAGACTTGATCTCATACCAATGCGAGCTAGCCGTGGTCACCACGCGATATCCCTGGCGTTCGATCCATTCAATGAAACTGACGCTGCTCATGATCTTCTGTCTCCACACAGCCCATCCCGATAGCCAATCGCACCTGACGGCCCGCAACGGTGCTCTCAGCGAGTCTTGTCACAACTCAAGGGTACCCAAGAGTGGTGGCCGTCTTATAAGCATATGCCCCCATCTCCCACCGCGCGGCCACGCTATCCGGATCGAGGCTCCTCACCCCATACGGCCACGTGGAGTTGGGGTCTAAGAGGCGGTAGAGGTGATCCAGGCTGATCCCGCTGTTGATACAGGGGGAATTGACCGCAAGAGAATAGTCGCCGCCCGGTATGTCGGCGAACCTCGGATTCTGGTTGATCGAGTGGGCATCCTGGCCGCTGGCCTTCCGGTATCGCGAGAAGACACGCGGCGGGTAGTCGGTCTGGCCCCAGTGGATCAGGTGGCCGGAACTCGTGTTGTAGAAGCAGTTATAGTCCGATGTCACCGCAGAGGACGCGGCCGCATCCACCCAGAGGGCGTACCCGTCTCGAGTCCACACGATGTTGTTCTGGATGCGGATGTTGCTGTGCTTGCCGTCGATGCTCAGGCCGTCATAACTGGCACTCGTCTCGTTGCGGCACGTGTTGTTGCAGATGTTCAGATTCGCCACGCTCCCATCCACATCGGACAATCCAATGCAGTTGCGAATCTCAAGAATCAGGTTCCCGTACACGTCGTTGTCGTTGGCCCCCTGCCTCAGCATTACACCCACTCCCGTCCCGTCATGGATGTAGTTGTACCGAACCGTGTTGCCGGAGGCGAAATCGCGGAGGTAGACGTGGTCTCCGTTGCAGTTGCGGATTTCATTTTCCTCAATAGTGATGTGGGTCGAACCGCCCTGGATCGTCACGCCGACGGCCTCGAGGCCCAGGGCGTTGTAGATCGTGTTCTTCGAAATCGTCGCGGTATCCGTCTGGTACAGGCCGATGAGGCAGGGATAGTCGTACACAGGCAGGGCGTTGTAGAGGACGTTCCGCTCGATCGTGTGATGAGCGCTGCCGGTGCCGAGGAATCGAATCCCATGCGCAACGATGTCGTGGATCGTACAGCCCCGGATGGTGATATCGGTGCAGGCGTGGAAGGTCATGGCGCCGAAGCCATTGATGCCGTTGTCCGTATCGCAAAGCTCGAGGTTCTCGAAGACAAGATCGTGCATGCCGGTAGCGTATATGATGTAGTCTCTCGCCGCCGACTCGACGAGCACTCCACTGGCGCCCGGGTCGCCCGAATCGTCCCGGAGGTAGACCGTACTGAATCCGAGGGAGTCGTCATCCGCCCAGTCCCATTGGTGGTCCGCCAGACTGCCGGCGGCTCCCTTCGTGACGTTGGTCCCATCAAGCCAGATCGTGTCCGGGGGCTCCAAACGGGCGAAAGCACAGTAATACTCGTTCTTACCCTTGGACGACCGCTGCCAGGAGTACGCGCCATTTGTCAGATCATCGGAGCCGGTGAGGATGGGATCGGGACCGGAGCCGTATGCCCCGAATGTGATGGGATTGCCGGGTGAGCCGGACCAGGGAACCAGCAACGTTCCTCGCCACATATCGCCCCGTTGAAACAATACGGAATCTCCGGGCGACAGCCGCCTGATGTCAGACAGTCCCCTCCACGGCCTTTCCAGCGAGCCGTTGCCGCCGCTAGCGGCATCGACATCCACGTAGTAGATGGCCCCCGGGCACGGCAAGAGCGGCCATAGAGCGATCCATGCAAGAATCGCACGACTCATCAGAGGAATATGGCTAGTCCCCATTGATTTGCCTCCAGACTGTGTGCCAGTTCCAACTCGCCCGGACACTCCACGCCCCATGAATCACAACTCCCCTCGCTCGGCGAGTATTCGCTCGTGGGCAACGATCTGCTCCGGCGTAAATCGCATTCGGACGGTCTTTGCGGGAACACCCGCCACGATGGTGTAGCGTAGGACATCCGAGGTGACGACACTGCCGGCGGCGACGATCGCGCCGCGCCCGATGTGAAGGGGCGACAGGACAATAGTTCCGTGGCCGATCCAGACATCGTCCTCCACCGTAATCCTGGCCCGATCCCCCCGGCCGGATTCCCAGATCGAACGCCCAACGACGTCGTAACGATGATCGCATTTGTTGATCATGGCGACATGCGAGCCAATCAGGATCTTGTTTCCGATCTGGAGGTCGCTCAGGAAGATGCACCGGCACCCTATGCCAATGTCGTTCCCCAGAACGACATCCCGATGCCGCGATCCGAAGAAGACGGGCCACTGGCAGTGTACGTTGCGCCCATATCTCACCCACGGATAGCGAATCCGAAAGATCAGGAAGTTCCGAAACGCATTCAGCATTCGTTTCGATCTCGAAGTGGAAACGATAGAATCGCTCACCGGTGCACCCAATCGCGAATGCGATCCAACAGCGGCTTTACCTCGGCTTCCCAATTGTGGCGATTCTCAAACGCTTGTCGCGCCCGTTTACTCATGTCGCGACATCGGCCGGGGTTCTGAGACAGCTCCACGATGGCTGCTGCGACCGACGCGGGATTCTCGAAATCCGCCGTCAATCCACACTGCTCTTCGTGGAGAACGCGAGCGATCTGCGTCGAGTACTGCGGCGCGATGATGGGCAGGCCCGCCGCCATATACTCGAACAGTCTGTTGGGAAGGCTGTCGGCGCCCAACTGGCGGGCATAGGCAATGAGTCCCGCGTCGCAAGTCCTGAGAATCGCCGGCATCTCATGGAGGCCGACTGCGGCGCGCAAGTCCACGGCGTCTTCGAGCTGCAAGGCTGCCACGCGGCGGCGAAACACCTGGCTGTCGAAGCCGTAGGCCGTCTCGAACATGATGCTTCTCAAGCCGGGGACTCGCTCCCGGGCAAGGCGAAGGGCTTCCAGCACCGTGCCGGTCCCTCGCCACAGATCTGCCTTGCCGTGCATGATCGTGAACGTGCTCCTGCCCGGGTTGCAGACATCGGCGGCCGGTCCCTGGGCGAAACAGGCCGGAGCACAACTTCGCAGAATCAGGCTGTCCGCACATGCCTGCCGGTATGGTTTCAGCACGGCTTCATTGACACCGACCACCAGGTCGCACCTGGAACAAGTCCGTAAGATGTGTCGGCGTATGATGCCGGCCGCAACCAGTCCCGCCGGGCCCTTGATCCACCGGCTCAGCATGGCCTTGTGGTACATCTCGTGGACATCGAATATCACGTGAGCGTTCTTCTCTCTCGCCAGTCGGACCGCGACGGCGGCGGCATCCGGGTCGGGACAGTAGAACACATCGACTCCCCCCAACGGACGGGCATTCCGGTGCACGCCTCGCCAGGCCAGCAGCCGTCCGAGCTTCCCTTCCGCACGAGGAAACAAACGGTATTCAACCTGATCCTCCTGCCAGCCGTCGGGACCGGAGAACCTGTAATCCGGCCCTACCCACGTCACGCGAAAGCCCTCTCGAATGAAGGTGTGCGCGAACTTGTGGCTCACGCGGACATCGTCGATCGGGTGAGCGCTCGTGAGAATGCAAATGTGAATACGTGAATCCATCGAAGACCATCTATCTGACGATCCGGTCGTCCGCGAAGGACGGGCCGTGGGCACACATGCAGCTCTCATCGTATGGGAACCCCGCATCATACTGACGCGCCTCTCCAAGGGAGAAGACGAAGAACAGCAGAAACCAGAGAAGCGAGTTATAGGCGGACCCTGCAGAGAAGGACTCGGCGAGTACGGGAAGGCCGAACAGGGCCAAAGCCCGCACATACCTGTCGCTGCGGCAGGAGGCCAGTTTCCATATCATCACGCCCAGGAGGATGATCAGGGTCGGCACGCTCTGGAGTCCTGCCTCGGCCACGTACTGCAAAAGCGCGTTGTGAGAGTAATCCATCTGCAGACTGCTGTCCTGGTATCCGAGGACTCGTCCATAGGGATTCTCGGCGATCATGCCGAGAACCGTGCTCGCAAGGTCATATCGCAGGTCGAGGCCATGTTCCCTCATCATGATGCGGTTGACCGCCGCCTCGGGCAGGTACTTTCTCCCCACGCTGACCACGCCGCACAAGAGGACGATCAGAAGCCCGGCAAAAATGAGCCGTCTTGATCTGCGTGTCATCCACGCGAAGGCTGCAATGACACCCAGGCAGCACAGCGCCGCCCCCCGAGTGGCGGACAGCGCGATGGCACAGACATCAATCAGGATGATGGCGGTCAGGGCCAGGATTGCCCCGCCTGAGAGTCTGCGCCCCGCTTCAATTCTGAGCAGGAGCAGTGAGAAACAGGAGGCCATGCCGAAGGCCGCCAGGACGCCCGCCCCCAGGGCTTTCTCCCCCAGCAGCCGCTCGAAATCCTCCCCCGGGCGGTATGTCAGAAGATACAACGAGGAGGAGAGCAGCGCAAACGCACAGAAGCAGGGCAGGAAAAGCCGGATGAAACGCGCGGGGTTCCGCGACGCGACGACCCCCAGGAGCCCGGAGAGAAGGACCCCGTGGACAAAGAACCAGATTCTCTTGCGATCATAGTCGGACAGGGACACATCTGACGGGGAGCTCACCTCCCAATAGTAGTTGACCAGCCAGAAACCGCAGACAAAACACAGGAGAACGAAGCCCCTGCTTTCGAAGAGCCGTACGCCGACCCTCCTGTCCAAAGGCACTAACATGAACATGGACAGGGAGAGCAACAAAGGCACGTACATGGATACGGCCGTGTGCAGGGACGAGTACTCGACGTGCAGCAATTCACTCAGCAAGGCATCGAACGAATGAATGCTGAATGACAGAGCCGCAAAGACGATGCCCATCTTGTAGGCCAGAGGGCTCTCGGAAGCCGGCGCACTATCTAAGTAGCCAAGGTTGTTCATGCGGCCCACATCTCCGCTACGCGACCTTTTTCGCTCTTATGCATACGCTGTCGATATATGGCTCAAGAGCTTGCGGTACAGCTTTCTCTGGTACGGGCAGATCACCTCGGCCAACGTCGAGTTGTGCCACAGTAGAACGATCTCGCCGGAGAACTGAGCCACTGTGTCGATCAACGTCTGACAGACAGACCACGCCTCATCGAAATCCAGACCCATGTATCTGTCGAGGGTGCATTCCATGATAGACAACGGATGGACCATGACTTTGGTTTCTCTCATGTCGACAAGATCGAAGAAAGGCACCGGGTGGCACAGTCCGAGTCGAAAGCCGGTCCGATCGGCATATCCCATGGTGAAGTCGTCCAAGAGGCCTGCATCCTCAAGGTTTTTCACATCATGAGGTTCGCGCCAGGTGAGGAAGTGAAAACGGTTCGCCGTCACAGCCTGGTTGCAGAACCGGCGCAGCCGATCCGCCTCCGCTCGAGCCAGCTCCGGCGCCTGGCTCGCTTCACAGGTCGCGTGGAGTCCGATCTGGGCCCCTGAGGCAACCAGGCGCTCGATCAGTCTCTTCGTCCGGCGGGGCGCCCACTTCATATAGTCTCGCACCATGAGGGAGTCTGCCGTCAGCAGGAAATACATGACCTTCACTCGCTTGCGCCCCAATGCCTCGATCAGAGTCCGGTCGAGCCGGATGAGATCATCGAAAGTATCGTAAGGATCGAATCGCCCGATGCCCAGGTATCCCAGCAGAGGGTGAAGAGCCCTGTCAGGTCGCTGCGGCAGGTTCCCGATCATCGAGCGGATAAGGTATCGCGGGTTCCATGGCAGCCAGGGGCAATCCACATCGTGGGTGAGATAGACGGACAAGCCCTTCTGGGCGTCACTCATCCGGACTCCCATGCCGCGCAGCCACTTGCGGAGAAGCCGCGAGTATTCTTCCACAATGGGACGGTGGAGGAAGCCGGCGCGGCATGGCAGAGACTGCCGGCCGGGGAATCGTCCGTATTCATCTCTCACGGTCCGGCGAACGTGCTCCTCGTATCGAGTCACGAGAAAGAAGGTGGATGCGACGAGGTCTGCTTCCACAACCAGGCCGCACCCCTCCTGACGCACGCGAGGTCTGCCATAGAGCAGAGGAACTCCGTCGATGTCGCTCAACGGGAGCATGGGCAACGACTCCGGGCGGCCGAACTGTGGACCGAAGAAACCGCTGGGGACGATGGTAATCCTTGCTCCTGAGTCTTCGGAAGCGGCCGGCTCACCGTAGGAGACGAGCCCACGAAGCTCGCTCGAATCTTCGCCAAGAAGAACGGAGAGCGCGTACTCTACGGCGCGCTGCACCGGCCTCTCGCATGTGGGCATCGAGCAGACAACCATTGTCAATACTCCCCGCCAGGACACAGAATCTACATATATCAGGCCAGGACTTCAGCCAGAACGCATTGCCTGACCACATGGACGGCATACGGGAGAGACATCAGTGCGGCGGCCGCCAATACCACCAGGGGATTCGACGCAAGGATCTTTACCGCCGCAACCACACACAGCAGGGGAAGAGCCGTGAGACTGGACGAAAACAGCGCCCCCAGCGTTCTGTGCCAGGGGATGCCCACCCAACTGAGCTGCACCGTGACCAGGAAGCCGTACATCAGGATTCCCGTGGCGGAGAACAGAATCAGGGTCAGGTACACATCCCCAAGCAGTCCACCGACCACGAGAGACAAGACGCGTGTAATCAGCAGGCCCAGGTTCCAGACCGCCGTGAAACGCTGCTTCTCAAGTGCGGAGGTGAGGTCCTGCAAAGGGCTCGAGATGAACCAGAAGAGGGCCCAGACACTGAGAATCTGAGTGTAGTGTCCGGCCTCTGCCCAGCGGGATCCAAAGACCACGATATAGAGGTCACGCCCGACAATCGCAAGGGTGAGCATGGGGAACAGGCTGATCAGCACCAAACGCCGAAAGATGGTTTCGGTCAAGTGACCCACAGTGCCCTGGGAGCGTGCCTCGGCGGCTCGCTGAAAGAACACCTGTGCCACGGCGCTGCCGATCAAGCTCATCGGCATCTGCAGGACGCGGAACCCCAGCGCATAGTATCCCGCGACGATCGGAGAGAAGAAGGCGGACAGCAACAGAGCGGGTGTCTGCCACGACAGGCTGTTCAACAATGCCGACCACGAGCTGTAGAGCGGGAACCTGCGATACCGCCGGATCGCCGACACCATGGCGCTCAGTCGAAGAGACCTGCGTATGAGCGTTCTGTCCTCCTGCCAGACCTGCCTGCTCAGCACGGCCGTGGCGGCGGCTTGCCCGGCAATCTGTCCGCCAATCAACATTCCACCCGTGGCGATTCCCGCGCAGCCGCCGCCAAGTTGTGTGGACAATGTCGCCAGCGATTGGGCGATGCGGGCAACCGATAGCTGGCCGAAGCGCCGGGCCCGCGACTTCCAGCCGCTGAGAGCAAGGAACATGCCGGCGATGAGCACTGTCGGCGGCATGCACCAAAGGTAGGATGCCAGCCGCGGGGCGGCGAACCACTGTGACAGCGGCACGCGACTCCACCAGACGACTGGAACGGTCAGCGCTGAGATGATGGCCACAAAGCCCAGGCTCACGCCGAGCACGTTGGCCGCCTGCTCGTCGGTCTTGGGCAGCATGATGGCACACTCATAACCCATGCACGAAACCAGGCTGATGATGCTGGTCAGAGAGATGAACAGGATGAGCGTCCCGAAGGGTTCCGGCGCATACAATCGGGTCAGGATCGGCATGGCGAGAATCGTCAGCACCTGCGCCAGGGCCGTTCCGGACACGAGTTTGAGCACATCACGTCCGAAACTCGTTCGTGAACGGCAGGCCGGACAGCTCACAACTGCATCAGACACTGGCATGGACATCCCGCCACTCCCGCACGATAGACTCTCGCACACGCCCATCAGGCAGGCGCGGTCTTCATCTTCTTCTCAGTCCCTGTCCGCCGTGCGCACAACGCTTCCAACTCTCTGCGGAACTTGTTGACGGCACGGCTGCGGCCGAATTCCCTGACGAAAAACTCCCGCGCCTTCTCCCCCCGGCACCGGCGCTCACGGCCATTGGATGCGGCGTACAGTATGGCGTCGGCCAATGCACGCGGATCCTCGGGCGGCACCACCCAGCCCAGGCCTTCCTCCTCGATGAGTCTTGCGATTTCGCTCGCCGGGTTCACACTGGCGATGACGGCGCGGCCTGCGGAGGTGTAACCATACATCTTCGAAGGAATCGAGGTGGCGGCGGAAAGAGGCTTCAATGTCACGAGGCCAATGTCGCCCGTGGCCTGCATCAAGTTCAGATCCTCTTCCGGCTGAAAGGGCAGAAACTTCGTATTCGTGAGTTCATACTCTCCCGCCTTTCTCTGGAGATCGGCCTTGAGTGGACCGTCCCCCACAAAGAGGAACAGGATCTCCGAACGATCCCGGAGCAGTCGCGCCGCCTCCACGATCACGGAGGCCCCGCTGATGTACCCGATGGTGCCGGCGTGCAGAACCACGAAGCGGGCCGGCGAAATGCCGTTCCTCTGCCTCCACACGTTCTCCCGGGGCAACGGACGAATCCTCTGTTCGTCGATCCAATGCCGCTGGATGATGACACGATCGCCGGGCAGGCCCCGCTCAAGAATGACTCTGCGCATGTCGTCTGTGATTGTGGCCACCACGTCAGATTTCCTGCAGATCCACGAGTCGACCGCCTTCATGACAGAGGAGAGAGTCCCCGGCTTCAGGAGTCCGGCATGAATGGCGCTTTCAGGATGAACGTCGTGAATCCAGTAAAATGTCCTGGCCTTCCTGAGCCTGGCTAGACAGATCGCAGACGGCCCGCAGAAGACCGGCGTCGACTGGAACACCAGGACGTCAAAGCCCTCGCCCAGAAGCCCCGCGAAGAATGATGAAACTGCAAACGTGAAGTGGTACCAGGTCTTTCCCGCCACTCCATATCGGGATACGAACGAATGGATGCACCGGATCAGGGTAAAGGAGCCCCCGGCTCGCTCTTTCGAGAACAGCCGGGCCTTCCATCCTTGGAACAGATGCCCGGACGGATGACTTGGGAAACCCGTCAAAACGGTGACGCCATGACCCGCTCGGGTCAGTTCCGCTGCAAGCTCCGCCACCATGACGCCCGCCGGCGCGTGCTCAGGCGGATACACAGGACTGATGATCAGCACACGCACGGGACCCTCGCGAAGGCTACTGTGCCCGGCGAAGCCATGCTTCCCTCCAGTAATGAAAGCACGACCTGTCGCATCCGTAGAGGTCCTCGCACATCACACCGTCAAGCAGGACGGTATTCCTGATCTTCCGCAATTGCCCGGTGCTCTCCAGCATGATTCGCTCGACCCGCTTGCGCACCCTGTATTGCTTCCCGCAGAATCTGGCCATGCTGGGCATCCACAACAAGCCACGGTGGCGGCCGTGCTCGTCAAGGGTCTGGCGTATCTCCTGTTCGGATTTGACCTCCACCATCTCGCCTGGCTGCAGATGCAGCTCCTCGTCGCAGGTCGGAACGGTTCCTTCGCGCCTCCTTGCGCCTCTCGCACGGATGCTGCCCCGGCAGATACGGCCAAGCTTGGACCACACCAGACGGCCTGTTGCAGCAGGACCCAAGTGTCCGATGCACCAAAAGAGCGTCAGGACGCGGCTGGGCACGAGGTGCCGATCTGAACACGCCATCAAATCGCCGTGGACCGACTGACACGTCGCGGCCTCGCCAAGGATAGAGGATGACATGATTCAAACCCTCCCAGTCGTCCAGATGACGGTGTACAGCGGAGTTCGTGACCACGCCCCTAGCCCCGGGCAGACTCCGTCCCCGTCGGGATCAATCATCCTGCTCCTTGCTCCGGCTACCCGTTGCACGAAGGCCGCAGCGCCAACTCCCGCCGTCGTGTGACCGTCAACGAAGGACCATCGCGCCCGACGCCAACAAGCTCACGATCCATCTACTCAGCAAGGGTCGCTGGCGCTGCACCCGTCATCGCGATCTTCTTCAACTCGCTCGGTTGGCCAGAATTCGAGCCGGAACTCTGGTGCCTGCGATATCGTCCAGAATAACAGCCATAGCGGTCGCCGGTCTTACGGACATCGTTGATCACCACTCCCAACAGGCGAGCACCTACGCTCTGCAGCACGTCTTCCGCGCGCTGAGCAGCTCGGCTCGTGCACGCATCCGCCTTTACGACAAGCACGGTCGCGTCAGCCAGCGCGCCGATAATCTGAGCATCGGTAACGACGATCACCGGCGGCGCATCGATTAGAATCCGGTCATACACTCGCGCAAGATGTCTCAGAACGGAGGCAAACCGGCGGCTGTTCAGCAATTCGGCCGGATGAGAGATGCTGTGTCCGCAGGTCAGCAGATGCAGCCCCTCGATCCGAGTCCGCTGGATCGCCGCGCCAAGCTCCATGGTGCCCGCAAGTACACTGCCCAGGCACAACTCTTGGTGGTCCACCTCGAATATGGTGTGCTGCACGGGTTTGCGGAAATCCGCATCAATGACAAGCGTCTTCTGTCTGGCCTGGGCCATGGCAATGGCCAGATTGCTGACGAGGGTCGACTTGCCGTCCCGACGTGAAGGCGAGGTAATCAGCAAGGTCTTCACTCTGTCTTTTGGAGCGCCAAACAGCAGAGCGGTCCGCACGGTCCTGAAAGCCTCCGCCTCAGGGGAGTACGGCTGCAAGCGGACTCTCTGGCCCCGCTCCCGGAACTTCCGTCGGCGACGCATCGCCGGGATGACGCCCAGAATCGGCACGCGAAGCAGAGCCGAAATCTCCTCTACGGAACACAGGTTGTGATTCAGCCACTCCCTCAGGGACGCAATGGTTCCTCCAAGCAACAGCCCCAGCATCAGGGCCGCCGCCAGGATTTTCGCCTTCTGGGGAGCGGAGGGAACCTCAGCCGGAGTAGCCGGCTCAAGGATAGCCATCCTCAACTGGCCCGCATCCTCGTCGATCATCGTTTGAATCTGCCGGATCTTCTCATCCAGCGTCTGACGATGCGCCGTCAAGATGTCCACGTCGGACCTGAGCCACTGAAACTGCGTGGCTTCCGCATTCAAGGTCTGGGCCTGCTTCTCCTGCTCTTCGAGCAAGGGAGCGAGCTTCTCCAGGCGATTCTTAGCCTCGGCGTATTGTTGTTCGGCGGCATCCGTCGCTGCCTTGGCGAACCGATCATCCAACTCGGAGAGTCTGGCCCTGATCTGCTCGATCTCGCTCGCCATGTCGGCGATCCTGGGATGATCGGGCGTAAGCTTCTCCAGGGAGTTGCCTCGTTTGAGTTCCAGGTCCACCATCCGCGTTTCCAGCGGTGTTCGTTCCTGATCCGCAGCCGAGTACGCGTCGGGACTTTCCTTGCTCCGCACGTATCGCCGCAGCGCAACGGGGTCTTTGGACAATGCACGAATGCTTGCAAGGAACTCATCGGCATCCAGCATCTTGAGCTTGGCTTGCATGTAGGCATCTTGAACGGCCAGGTACCTCCGCATGACCCCTTCGCCTTGATTCGACCCCGCCCCCGTGGGCGCGCTGCGGGTTTGAAGGTCGATCAAGGCATGTCGCTTCTCCTCCAGTTCCTTGTTCGTCTGCGCCATTTCCTCCTGGAGAATCTTCAGCACCTGCACGGAGCTTTCTTGCCCGTGTTCGGATCGAGAGGTCATATACGCGTCGACGACGCCATTGACGATTTCCGCGGCCTCCGATGCATAGGCCGAGCGAAAAGAGACGGAGATGATCTCGTCTTTCCTGCCCACGTCGATCTGCATATGCTCGCGGATGAACTCCGCCGGCATGCCCACGCCGTTGAATGTTTGCAGCCGTTGTGGCCCAAGTCTCTCCATGGCCCTCGCTGCCACCGGCCGTGACTTGAGCAGACCAACTTGTGTATAGAGATATCGTTCCGTCTGGGGCGTCTGGATCAGATCATTCGCCAACTCCCGAGGAAGATTCACATTGTCAAGGTACAGTCTGCACGTACTCGTGTAAACAGGTCTGACCATCCGGACATGCGCGAGACCAGCCGCGACGGCCAAGACGACGCAGATCAGGACGATCCACCGGTTGCGCCACGCTATCGCAGGCAGACTCTGCCCGGCAGGACCCACTGTGGCTCTGTCGGAAGAGCCGGTGGCCGTGTACTGCATCGGGCGGCTGACGCCGCCCCCAAGCTCGCTGCCGTGGCGAACTATGGATGATCGTGCTTCTCCGAGATCAGTCATGGTTGCCGTTTCCACCCCAACTACTCTCTGGGGTCAGGTATACTCCCAACCCCAGGCTGGTCCTGAAGAACCTGTCGCAGAACACGTTCATGCGTGTTCGTGGTGTGTGCTCAACCGCCACTACGTCGCCCGGTCTCAATGGCAGCGCCAATGCCTGCGTGAGTTGCTGCGCACTCTTTGGGTTCACGAGCCTGATCGTGGCGCTGGCAACCTCGCCGTCCGGCTTCAAGCGGTAGATACTGACGTATCGCGGATCCGCGACGAGATCCAAGCCTCCTGCGAAGGCGATCGCCTGGATGAGAGTGTACCGGGCATTCGGGGGATAGGGCATGTTTCCAGGCCGTGCAACCAGACCCACCACCGAGACGTATTGCTCAGACGGTCCCTCTACAATGACGGAGTCACCTTCCTCGATGGCTACATCGGCGAACGGAATGTTGAGCCCCCTTACCGGCAGGACCAACGTCCTGTCTTTTGCGCCACTCTCCGTGATGCGATCTGCGGGCATGGGGGCCGTTCCGGCGAACTGGCTGCGGCTGGTCACAGGGACCTGCAGGGGCGCCGTGAACTGGCTCGGCCCGGTTTGCTCCCACACCTCATGCTCAATCGCAGGAGGCGCAACCTCCGGTTGCGGATGAGACTCCAGGTACTCCGCCAACTGCGCGAGCTTTCTGTTCAGGCTGTCTGCCGTCGCCCCATCCGCCGCCGCAGGGGCTGCCGCAAGAAATGAGTGCCGTTGAGACTCGTTCCCAATGTCGAGCCACTTGCGAATCAAGACCTTACGGTCCCTCTCGATGGCGAGCCAGCCCGTCGTGGTCAAGGGCCCCTGTCGCTCGAATGTCGCACGCACACGGACATCAGACGCCGGCAATATCACCTCGCGGAAGGCAACATCTAGTGCTCCGGCCGTCACGAACCGCCCTTCGGCGCCTCGTCCACCTTGTCTTTCCAACGGGAGCGCAAACGCCTGCGTCCCGGCCCGCGGCGGCTCTACGGGATTCTGCCGCGAAATCCGGATCACCGTGGCGCCCTTCTCAACGATCCCGCCCGCCTCCGTCAACAGTGCGACAAGCGACATTTGATCGTGCCTGACGGCGTAGACTCCGGGCTTCGCCACCGCGCCAATCATGGAAACCCGATACGTGTGGTATTCCAGCATGCTGGCGTAGACGGGAAGCAATACCTTGACGTATTTCGGATAGTACTGGGCTAAGACGGCGGACTCGATCTCCGCCAGCGATTTGCCCGCCACCGTGATCCAACCGACGATTGGCAGCAACACCCTTCCCTCATCGTCGACGCGGCAGTTGTAGCTTGCCCGACCATCGGACGCCGGCTCGGTCTCCTGCAACTCCGAGTCCAGCACCTTGGGGATCTCCAACCGCAGGATATCGCCCGCGACCACTCGATAGGGCCCGCTAGGTATTCTCGCCTGTAGAATGCGTTCCATGTCGATGGAAGCTCCCGCCGTCTCAGGCGCATAAAACTCCGCTATATCCCCTGCGGAGGTGCTGCGCACCCCATCGCTGCAACCGGAGCCCAGTATAGCCCACGCGCTTATGCAAAAGGCAAGGACAAGGAGGGCTGGCAACCGGTGCTCGTTCATTTCTGCGCCCGCGAGCATCTGGCACAGCGATGAACTCTGCGCCGTTGCCCCGCGGCTACCTGTTGCGGGGTTCCGTCTTTTCATCCCGTCACCGTCCGTCTATTCCTCAGAGCCTGCTGACCATCCTAAGGGGCGCAGACCTCCCCCGCGTACAGTTTCGCCCGCGCCGACCGAAGACACCTCTACCCCAGGCGCATTCATCGTCATACACAGAGAGAATGCCACCAGTAACGAGGATAAGTGGAATGCCGCGAGAAGAAACCGGTCATCCCTAACCCTGCCTCGATGCATCGGCTACATCCATCCAATGCGATCTATCTTCTAATACACCCCAGGGACATTTGTCAAGAGAAAAGCGGACTTCTTTCGCTTTTTTTCCGAGGATGACGCCCGCGCACCGGGCAGACTCCGTCCCCGTCGGCATCCATTTCTGGATCTGCGCTGCGGCAATTCGTGGCGCGAAGGCGGGAGCAACGGCTCCTGCCGTCGTGCGGCAATCTGAGAAGACGAACGTGTCTAACCCCAATAAGGTCGTGACGGCCTAGTCGGTAAAGCTCGCCGGCGGCGCAGTCGTCACGACCATCTCCTTCCGCTTGCTCCAGTGAGCCTCATGCGACTCGGGATGGCGGCATCTGCGATATTGTCCGGGATAATAGCCATAGCGGTCGCCGGCCCTGTGGACATCATTGACCACCACCCCCAGCAGGCGAGCCCCCACGCGCTGGAGCACGTTCTTTGCGCGTTGGGCGGCTCGGCCCGTACACTTGTCCGCCTTGACGACCAGCAACGTTGCGTCGGACAGCGCACCAATGATCTGGGCGTCGGTGACGAGGATCACCGGCGGGGCATCGATCAGGATCCGGTCGTACTCTTGCGCGAGGCGCTGCAGAACGGCGGCAAACTCGCTGCTGCCCAGCACTTCGGCCGGGTGCGAGATGTTGTGTCCGCAGGTCAGTAGATGCAGTCTCTCGACTCCGGTCGGCTGGATCGCCGCGCCAAGCTCCGTTGTGCCCGCAAGCACACTGCCCAGGCATCGTTCCCGGTGGTCGATTCCGAAGATGGCATGCTGCACGGGCTTGCGAAAATCCGCATCGAGGATCAGCGTCTTCTGTCCGGCGTGGGCCATGGCAATGGCCAGATTGCTGACGAGCGTCGATTTGCCGTCCCGGCGGGAAGGCGAGGTAATCAGCAGGGTCTTCATGCCGTTGTTCGAGGCGCCAAAGAGCAGCGCGGTCCGGACAGTTCGGAACGCCTCCGCCTCCTGGGAGTAAGGTTTCAGGCAGACTCTCTGGCCCCGCCCTCTGGCTTTGTGACGGCGGGACATCGCCGGAATAACGCCCAGGATCGGCATACGGAGCAGCGCCGAGATCTCCTCCGTGGAACGCAGGTTCTGGTTGTGCCACTCCTTCAGACAGGCGATGGTTCCTCCGAGCAACAACCCCAGCATCAGGACGGCCGCCATGATCTTGGCCTTCTGTGGGGCCGAGGGAATCTCGGCCGCCGTAGCTGGCTCAAGAACGGCCATCCTCAATTGGCCGACATCCTCATCGACAATCATCTGAATCTGCCGGACTTTCTCATCCAGCGTCCGCCGGTGCGCCATCAGCATATCAACGTCGGACTTGAGCCACTGGAACTGTGCGGCTTCCACGTTCAATGTGCGCACCTGCTTTTCCCGCGCTTCGAGCAAGGGGGCGATCCCCTCCAAACGTGCTTTTGCCTCCGCATATCGCTGCTCGGCCGCATCCGTCACCGCCTTGACGAAACGATCATCCCACTCAGTCAGTTTGGCCTTGATTCGCTCGATCTCGCCCGCCTTCTGAGCAACCGCGGGGTGATCCGGCGTGAATGTCTCCAGGGCATTACCTCGTGCGAGCTCCAGGTCCATCATCCGCGTCTCCAGCGGCATCCCTTCGAGATCCGCGTCAGAAGATGTGCCTGCATTCTCGTTGCTGCGGACATACCGCCGAAGTGCAACGGGGTCGCCGGACAACGCACGAATACTCTTGAGCAATCCGTCGGCGTCCAGCACCTTGAGCGTGGCCTGGATGTACGCCTCTTGCACTCCCAAATACCCCCGCATGATCCCCTCGCCTTGATCCGCCCCCCAGAACATGGCCGTGCCGTTGGTTTGGAAGTCCATCAAGGCGTTTCGCTTCTTCTGGAGCTCCTCGCCGGCCTGCGACAGCTCTTCCTGGAGGACTTTCAGCACCTGCACCGAGCTCTTTTGCTCGTGCCGGGACCGGAACGTCATATACGTATCCGCCACGCAGTTGACGATCTCGGCCGCCTCCGAAGGGTATGCCGAGCGGAACGAAATTGAGACGATCTCATCCTGCTTGCCGACATCGACCCGCATATGCCTCTTCAGGCAGGTATCGAGGGCACTGACACCCGAGAAGGTCCGCAGTCGCCGGGGCGCCAGGGATTCTACTACAGAGGAGAGAATCGGTCCGGACCTGATGATGCCTGCTTGTGTGTTCAGGTACGTGTTGATCTCAGGCGTCGCGCCGGCCGCATAGATACCAGGCACCAGGGGGCCCGTGTAGTCGAGCCAGAGCTTCGCCGTGCTGGTGTAAACTGGTGTGGCAGTCTGAACGTATGCGAAACCTGCGGCCAGCGCCACGAGGACGCAGATCAGTACCGTCCATCGATTGCGCCACACGGCCAGCGGCACGCTGTCAGCGCGCGCTTGTGAAGGCTGCATTGTGGCCGATGGAGCATCGCTCAATGGCCCATTCGCCCGGCTGACGTACTGGTTCGCGGTGTCATTCCACAAGGGAATGACGCCCTCCGGCAGTAGTCTCTTCTCAACCATTGTTCCCGAGAACTCCTGGGCTGGAATACAGGCTTGTGCCGATGTGAAAGCAGACGCTGCCCCATCAGTCCACGGCCCGTCCTGTCAACTGCTTCATTCGCGTTTGAACCCTATGCCTCGCGCCGCACAGCCCCGCCATCCGATTTGCCATTTCCTTCTTCCATCTTCGCTGCTTTGTGCTCTCGCAGATGATCGCCCACTTCTCTGATTCGCCCCACCGGTCTATCCTTGCGATGTGGGGCCGCCCGGTTCTCCCAGGGGCACGCTCACTATGTAGAAAGGATTCTATCGCTGCGGCCTCGTGTGAATCTATGCGGGAAAATACCTAGTTGCTTGAAAATCCCTCTCGGACGCGTCCGGTAGCAAGACAACGGCAGCAGCTCTGAGTGATGAGCCCTCCATCAAGCACGTTCTTGCGCCGGCGTACCGTGCGAGCCGGCCATGGTTCAGCAAGGAGGCGAGACGCCCGATCACGCGGGCATACCCGTCGTACGGCGTGGTGCGACTCTCAGTGGGATCGCACGCTCCCCGACGTTTGGAGCACCGTCCACATCAGGATAGCGGAGGCGGTGCCGTCCATCGTTGGCTCGTTGCTCGCGTAATCCTGAAAGTCGTCGTGATAGACCGCGCGAGGGTCCTGGAAGTCGGCTAGCGAATCGGGCTCGGCGACGCTCACGCCTTTTAGCGACTTAAAGATCTGCTCATAGACGGGGCCGTCCACCAGGCCGCCTCTCAAGGCACGCCCGGTCAGGCGCGTGGTCATCAAATGCACGTTCGCCGGCCACACGATACCCACGCCCATGAATTGCGTGGTGCCCCACGGATTTCGGCCGAGCAGCCAATCGCGATGCCGGGCAGACAATTCCCGATAGCGGCCGTCGCCGCTCATCTGTTCGTAGAGCTGACATTGGGTCACCAGAGCCACCAGCAGGTTGTTCGAGCACCAGATGAACGGAACGCCGATGCCAAACGGGTTTTTCTCGCCGGCCGCACGGCAGCGTTCGATCCCTTCGCGGTACCAGCCTTCCAGCCGCCTTTGGAATTCGGCGTCAACGACGCCATGCAGGCGGAAATGGCCGGCGTTGAAGAAGGGGTAGAACTGATAGTGGCCGGTCTGCTCGCGGCCCATCCAGGATTCCGATCCAGCCAGGCGTGCGTAGCGTTTGGCGTCGTCGAGGTAGCGCCGGTTGCCCGTGGCCCGAAAGAGCTCTGCGGCGCCCCATTCCATGTCATCGGCCCAGGTGGTTTCGGCGTAACGATAAGGCGCCCCGTACGAGTTGCCCTGCTGGACGCCTTCCCGGCCGCGGCCGAGCTGGTACACTTCTTCCCCCGCCGTCAGGCACCGCTGCGCGAACGCGGCCCGATTCGGATCGCCCTTCCAGACCTGGAAGGCCAGGGCCATGGCGGCGGCGTAGCGTCCAGCGAGATTGGCCAGACCTGTGGATTCGCTCGCATAGCGTCCAAGCCCCTGGGGCCGGCCATCGGCGCTGTACACCACGCGGGGGCCGCCTTTGCCCCAGCCGTAGTCGGCGCGCTCATCCTGCGGCAGACGCCACCCACAGTGGTCGCGGTCATCCGCCACCTGATGATACAACTGGTCGGGCGCCGGATGCAGCTTGAGCATCCACTCCAGACCCCAGCGGGCTTCGTCGAGAACATCAGGCAGGCCGTTACTGCCCGCTTGTCCGAGGGCGTCGAACTGGTCATTGAAGAGCGGTGACCGGGCCTGCTCTATAGTGCCACGGCGTATCTCCCACGCAAGCAGCATTTGCGCGGTGGCGTTGCTCGACGTAAGCAGGTATTTCAGAAGATCGGCAGCATCGTGCCAGCCGCCCCGGGCGTCGATGACCGTGCCGGCGGGAAGCGGTCCGTAGGCGGTACGGCCGTCAGACTGATGACATTGTGCATTGAGCCACGGGTTGAATCCGCAACGCTGTTGGCGCATGAACTCCAGCAGGAGATCCGGCAGCGCCTGGAAGACTGCGTCGTCCACGACAATAGGCAAAGAGACGGCTCCGCCGAGGCGAAGACGGAATCGCCCGGACTGCCGGAGCGCCGAGAAATCGATCTCCGCAATGTGGTTGAACCGGCTCCAGCTCATTCCTGCCGCCGGACGCGTGACGCCCTGGAAAACCGACCGGCCGGAGTCCAGCTCGATGACATCGAAACGCTTCGGAAGAGGCTCGAAGGCGAGGGCGACGGCGAGTTTCGGGCTTTGCACAGGGTAGCCGACTTGATTGGCGCGAATGTGGCGCCCCAACAGATGGTCGATCCGCTCGAATGTGTAACCCCGCTCCTTGAGCCGGCTGAGCAACTCGGGTAGGCGCAGGTGCATCTTGTCCGTGCGCTCGGGTCCGGCGCCCAGGTGCATGAGGAGCACAAAGCCGTTGAGTCCGTTCGGGTCCTCCGACTCGCGCCGCAGGATGCTGTCCAGGATAACCTGTGAAGACACGAAGTTAGGGTCGTTCTCGGCCGTATAGTCCGCTGCCGAACGGGTCCCGGGCGAGAGGTTGACCAGCGTCAAGCCCATCATGTTGGTCCAGTCGCTGATGTCGCGGTTGTGGCGCTCGTAGGCGGGCAGGAAGAACCGTGCCTGAGTGCGGGTGACACCAAAACGCTCCAACTCGCGCAGGTTGCCGTTCAGGTCCGTCTCAAATTCGGCGCGAGTCAGCAGCGTCCGGCGGTCCGGCGTCCACGCGCAGTAGAGCCGGTGCCGGTCGGAGTGCGGACCGACGTAATGGCCCTCGGCCAGCATCCGCCGGACCAGCGGCGCGAACTCCGCGTTGCGCAGGAAGTCGCCGGTAACGAAGAACGATGCTTTGGCATCGTACCGGGCCAGTGCCTCGAGGATCGTTTCAGCTCCCTCCGCAAACTCATGGCCGGTGAACACCAACGCTACGTGTCGGGCGACTCTCGAACCGCGCACGACGGCGCCATCCTGATATGTAAATGGGTCCTCGGCCACCGAAACCGACGCGGCGGCCGTCGTCACATCCTCGTCGGATGTCGTCTCCAGAACCGCATTGACGTCCACGGGCTGATCGCTGTTGATTGTATCGGCCCCCGGGATCCCGACCGTCCCCGTTCGGGTATCCTCGATCCCATCCGCATTCGCAGACGTGCCAAGACCAAAGGGTCGCACAGGAGAGAAGACACAGAGAATCCCTGCGATGAGCAGGGCACGAATTCGTATCGGTGCCACAAGCCACGACCTCCAGAAACCAGATTTGCGCCAGCAGGAGTCATTCTGATTCTATCGACGCCGATGCGATAAGTCAAGCGGACCGTGTGACATGCGCTGAACGTCGAACCGGCGACACGCAGATTCTCGGTTTGTCAGGGTCGCCCTAAGTGCTTGTGAATGAACAGGTTATGGTTGCGAAAGCGAGGACTTGGGACGCTGACTGCAGCGAGGCCGCGCCCCCGCCCTAGCTTGGAGGCGTGCGGGTGTTGCACACCCTGCTGCAAGCCGACGCGGCGAAATCGACCCCTTTCACCAGCCCCTTTATTTGGGAATGGCGAGGCCGAATATCCGACAACAGCGGTCCCGAGCGGGACACGCTCTCGCCGATAAACCAGCCGAACCCGGTCGACACTACACGGTCAGTGGGGTTCTTCGGGGGTGGGTTTGGCCTGAGGGGATTTGTACACGACGCCTCCCTTCATCACGAACGTCACACGCTCAAGCTCGGTGATGTCCTCGAGCGGATTGCCTTGGACGGCGATCAGATCGGCGTAGAGTCCGGGCACCACGGCCCCCACGCGGTCGGACCACCCCAGCAAATCCGCAGCGTTCACCGTGGCGGACTGTACGGCCTGCAAGGGCGTGAGCCCCCATCGCACCATATAAGCGAATTGCTTTGCGTTCCAGCCATGAGGATAGACGCCGGCGTCCGTTCCATACGCGATCTTCACACCCGCCTTGACGGCACGCCCAAAGTTCTCCCGTTGCGTCTGCCCGATCTTCCGCTCCTTCTCGAGCAACTGCTCGGGATAACCCATCCGCTTGTACTCCGACAGGATGAAGTCGTCGTTGTAGATGTCTGCAACCAGATAGGTGCCGTGCTCTTTCATGAGCCTGATGCCCTCGTCGTCCAGCAGGCTGCCGTGCTCGATGGAGGCCACGCCGGCCCGGATCGCGCGTTTGATGCCCTCGGCGCCGTGGGCGTGGGCGGCCACTTTCAGGCCCCACATCGCCGCCTCTTCGACGACCACGTTCATCTCCTCTTGCGAGAACTGCGGGGCGCCCGCGGATTGCTCCTCGCTGAGCACGCCTGCCGTGGCGATCAGCTTGATCACGTCCGCACCGTTTTTGATCTCGCGACGGATCAGCTTGCGGATCTCGTCCGTTCCGTCAGCGATGCCGTTGAACTGCTCGAACTTCAGATAGGGCGAGAATCCCACGAGGTCCGCGTGCCCCCCGGTCGAGCCGACGCAGAGGGTTGCCACCTGCATTCGGGGCCCGATTACCTTTCCGCTGTCGATGGCCTTGCGCAGCGCGACATCGATGAACTCGCTGGCCCCGAGGTCACGCACGGTGGTGAACCCGGCCTCGAGCGTCCGCCGGGCGTAAAGGTGGGCGACCACCGCCTGATCGATCGGACTTTTGCGGAACAGATCGGCGTAGTAGTCCTCGGGCTGGCCTGTGATGTGGGTGTGGCAGTCGATCAATCCCGGCAGGACTGTTGCGGCGCCCAAGTCGATCACCTCCGTGCCCGGCGGGATGGCCACGCCGGACCCGACGCCGGTGATCCGATCATTCTCGATCAGAATGACAGCGTTTACGATTGGGTCTTTACTCTTGCCGTCGAGCAGGCGACCGGCACGAACGGCAACGTGCCTGGGCGACTCTTGTTTTCCCTGCGTCCAAGCCGGCACAGCAAGGAGCAGGGTCAGGGCGAAGACCAGCACAGACAACCGAACGGCGAGAGATTTCATTTGTGTGTCCTCCTTTGTGAAGCTCTTCGGGTTCTGCGACCCTGTTGGACTACTCTGTTGTCCCCACGAGTTTTTTGAAGCGTGGATGCTCGCGCAGCGGGGCCCAGGCCGGATCAAGTCGCAGTACGGGGATCGATAGTGGCCCGGGTATAGACAGCAGAAGTTCAATCTGGTCCATGGCCAGGTCAAATTCACCAACCATCACATAGATCCGGGCTAAATCACTGGCTCGATAAGAGCCTCGTATGGCGTCCTTGGTTATAGGAAGCAAGTTAACACCTTTCTTTCCTTCTCGGATCGCATCTTCTTTGCGACCCAGACCTGCATAGGCGATGCCGAGGGCACTGTGAAAACGCGCATCGTCGGGCTGTTGCTGGATCTTGGCTTCCAGGACGTTTCGACCCTCGTCATAATATTTCTTCGCCAATTCCTCTTCGTTCATGTGCCGATAGATGCTTGCATATCGTATCGCCCTGGGGATAAAGAAAGACTGGTTATCAATATCTTCTGATTTCAACGAGAGCCGGTCCAAAGCCTTCTGATAGTTCCCCTCATACACATCGAGAGTGATCAGCAAATCCACAATCGAAGATTCTTCTGGTGACCTGATGTTCTTCAACGCCTCCTCCACGACTGCCCGTGCTTTCTTAGTGCTGCCTTCCCAGCGCAGGTATAGCGAGGCCTTACCACTATACGGACCAGGCATATCGGGAGCCAGTGCGATAGCCCTGTCAAAACAGCGCATTGCTTCCGGATAGTTGCGCATCGACACAAACGTACCCGCGAGCTCAAGGGTTAGATGGTTAGAGAAAGGGTCAAGCTCGGAAGCCCTTTTGATATTGGCCAGCGCCTCCTCGAATTTTCCCTGTCGCCTTTGAACATAGCCGATATAACTCAGCAAATCGCTATCGTTACGCAGGTTTTTCCGAGCGATGGCGAACTCCTCCAGAGCGCGGTCATAATCCAGATGAGCATGGTAGTGATAAATGCCCAGAGCCAGATGTGCCTCCGGCAAATCGGGCTCAAGCTGCAAGGCTCTATCGACGGCCTCCTTTGCCATGGCAAGACGCTGCTCGGTTCGATCATAGTACATCCAATACACAAGTGCGTGAGTCCTTGAGAGTTGAGCGTAGGCCAAGGCAAACTTTGGGTCCAGGTCGACCGCCCTCTCATACATCTGGATGGCTATCTTGAGGTCATTCTTTTCGCCCGGACCTCGGTGGTAGTATTCGTTGGCGCGCAGAAAATAGTCATAGGCCTCCATGTTTTCTGTTGGCCTGGACCGTAGTGCCTGCCGTTCGGGTTCAACCAGAGTAATATTCAGTGCCTGGGCCACCCGCTCAGCCAGGTCGGACTGTACCCTGAAAACTTCGCTCATATCATTATCGTAGGTTTGTGCCCACACGTGTGTGTCGTTGGAACCCTTGATAAGCTGAGGCAGTACTCGCACTCGGCTCGTTGGATCAGAGGGCCGCTCACGCTGGACCGTGCCTTCCAGAATGTAATCAACCCGCAGCTCGTTGGCTATCTGGTGCGCACTTTTCTCCCTTTTCTTGTACTGCATGGCGCTTTGACGTGAGATGACCGCCAGCCCATGAATGGCGGCCAAACGAGCAGTGATAGCATCCGTAATGCCGGCGGCAAAGTATTCGTCCTCAGCAGACCCCAGATTCTCAAACGGCAGAACCACCAGCCGGATTTCCTTCGCAACGGGCACAGACGGCTTCCTGTTGACAAGCCATGCGGCAATAATAGCCACGACCACGAGGATGGCCGCACCAATCACCATCGCTACTTTTCGTGAACTCGCCTTAGCCGCGACCCCTGGCTCATCCGAAGCCAAAGCGGGCCTTATCGCAGGCGGTGCGGTAGGTGGCGGGCTCAGGGTCTCGCGGATTTCGATCACGGCGTCCCCCATGTTCTGAAGCCGCGAGCGCGGGTCCTTCTCCAGACAACGCCGCAGCAAAACCTGGATGTTCGGCGGTGTGGTTTGGGGCAGCACCTGCCAGTTCGGCTCCTTGTGGAGGATGTTGGCCAGCGTGTCGGAAGTGGTCTCGCCCTTAAAGGGAACCTCTCCTGCAAGCATCTCATAGAGCACACAGCCAAACGACCAGATATCGCCGCGACTATCGACCTCTTTGACGCGAGCCTGCTCCGGGCTCATGTAGGCCGGCGTACCGAACATCTTGCCGGGCTCGGTGGCGGTGCTTTGTAGGGCAGGGCATTGACTCCCTGTTGCTTTGGCCAGGCCGAAATCCAGGACCTTGACTTTCCCTTCCGGCGTAATCTTGATGTTGCCGGGCTTCAAATCCCGGTGGACCACACTCTGGTTGTGTGCCGCGGACAGCGCCTCGGCGACTTGCAGGCCGACCGACAATGCCTCTTCGAGGGCCAGTGGGCCCCGCCTCAGCCGGTCCGCCAGGGTATCACCGGCAATATACTCCAGCACCAGATAGCTGATTCCCCCTTCCTGAAGCTCTTCATAGATGGTGGCGATGTTGGGATGATTCAGCGAGGCCAGGATTTTGGCTTCGCGTCTCAAGCGTGACAACAGTTCCCTGTTTGTGCCGATCTGGGGCGGCAAAGTCTTGAGGGCGACCGGACGGCCGAGGTTCGTGTCTTGCGCCAGGTAGACCACGCCCATCCCCCCACGGCCCATCTCCTGCTCGATCCGAAATCGACCAATCCGGCTGCCGATCTCATACAGCGGCTTGCCCGCATCCAGGGTCCGAGAGGGATCCTCATCCCCTTGCCTGACGCGATCATCCTTCTGGTCCATAAGAACTCCCCTGCCATATCGCTATCTGTCACGGCGATTGTCCGCTCTTCGGTCTGGTTGGTCAATTGGGATATTCAAGTGACCGAAAGCTAACTCATTTCACGGGGCCGAGGTACTTGTCCAGAAAGGCCATCTCATCCCTCCGGGCCTCGCTCAAGAGCCAGACCGAATGGCCGGTGTCGTAGAGCCTGTACTGCTTGTCTTCCGCCGGGGTGCCCAGGAGCTCCACCAACGGCTTCACCGAGGTGTCGACCGCGAAGGGATCGTACCGGCCATTCTGCAACAGGATGGGGGTCTTGACCCGGGGCGCGAAATTGAAGTGGCTGAACTCGGGCTCCAGCCCCCGTCTCAGTCCCGTACCCCAAATCACCACCGCTTTGAGTCGGGGCTCCAAGGCCGGGAGGACGGGCCCCCACGTAGCGCCGCCACTCAGGCCCTCATAGGCCAGTTTGCCGACATCGAACTCGGGCCGTGTCTCCAGATAGTCGATCGTCCGCATGATATCCTTGAACTGACAGGTGCGAATCTCGAGACTGGTCAGGTTGCTGACCCCGCCGGGGGGCTTGCGATGGTAGGTGCATTTGAGCGAGGGCAAAACCCACGCCCGACCCGCCTTCGCATAACTGTCGCACCAACGTGAGCCGACGTAGTTGGTGGAAGGCATCCACGAGGCACTGGCGCCCGGAAAATGGATCACCGTTTGGAACGGCGGCTTGCCGAGGCGAGGAATGTAGAGATCGGCGGTCATTCGTTCCCCGCCGTAGGCGGCATCGAAGGACACCTGCTCCAACCGGGTGTAGAGGCTCAGGTCGACCTGGAACTCGACCTTGGCGTGCAAGTCAGTGGCCTTGTTGTACGCGTAGAGCTTCTTGTACACCTCGAACACCTCATCGGAACACGGCTTCTGATCCGGGGGCTCCGCCGCAGTCACGGGTTCAACCGGGCGGGCTGCTTGCTGGAACCCCGCATCTTCGGTCAGGAGTTTCATACAGCGGAACCCGAAGTCGGCTGCGCGACGGAACGGGGGATAGCGCTCCGCGTTGGCGAACATGTATTGCACGTCGTTCCAACCTCCGCCGAGGTTGAGTTTCATGCCGTCGGTGGTCTCGTTGAGACACCATTCCTTGGCGTTGCCTGCCAGGTCATAAACGCCGCGCGGGGTCATGCCCCGTGATTGCCCCGCGGGCACGGGCCCCTGCCCTCCGAAATTGCTCTGCATGATCACGAAACCCAGGAAATTCGCTGAGCGCAGGTCAGGTTCCAACCGAGCGACAGCCGCGAAATTCCAGTGGTAGAGCGTGGGCAGGCTCTTGCCCGCCCACTCGGCGTAGGCGGCTGCCTCATACCAACTGACGCCGCAGACCGGGTAGTCCTCCTGGCCTTTCGGGAACTCCCCGTTCTTCCAGGTCGCGGGGCCGGGCCGGCCGGTCTGGTCCACGAACAACTTCATCGCCTCCGCCCAAGTCAGCTCCTGGCCTTCGTTGACGAATTTGTGCCTCCAGAACCGCTGGTTCTGGTAGCCGCCGGCATCGACGAATTCCTTGAACCGGCGGTTGCTGACTTCGTAGCGGTCCAGGAGATAGTCCGAGAGCGCGATCTGCTCCAGCTTGGCCCAATCCAGCCCCCCAATATTGGGCCTGAATTTCCCTCCCTGAATCCTGACCATCCCCGGCCGAAGAGCGCCTCGTTTGTCCAACATGACCCGTAGGTCCTCATTGAGAAACCCAGCCTTCCCCCCATAGAGCATGCTCGCTCCCTCAACAGTTTCGTAACCGTCCAGCGTCATCTTCCACCGGTGGAAGAAGCTGGGGACCCTTACCTTCTCAAGGGGGGTGCGACCGATCAGGTCCCATGGGGCATTGACGTCGCCATAATCCTTAAGGAATACCTGCGCACCCGGGGGGGCGCTCTCGATCGAGATCACGCTGGCGGCCCGCACCGACAGTGCCTGGAACCGGGGATCGTCTCCAACGAAGGGCCGCGCCTGCTCGACCAGTTTGAAGGCGGCCGTGTAATCATCTTTATCGAGTGAGCGCTCGATCTCCGGCAGCGCCGTTTCCAGCGCCCACCGCACCTTGCGCAGGCTCGCCCGTTCGCTCTCCGCCTGTCCCGCCCGCCGGGCCTGCCACACGCTGAGCATCGTCCCCAAAATCAGCAGCACGGCAAACGCCCCTGCCGTCGCCAGCACCCGGCGATGCCGGCGAACGTATTTCCCTGTCCGGTAGCCCACCGTCGGCGACCCAGCACTGACCGGCTGGTGGTTCAAGTGCCTCTCGATATCCTCGGCCAGCGCCTGGGCGGTGCCGTAGCGTCGGGCCCGGTCCTTCTCCATCGCCTTCATCACGATCCAGTCCAGGTCCCCTCGCACGGACTTTCGCAGTTGATCGGCCGTGGCGCTGCGACGCTTGGCGATATCCTCCAGCTTGCCGCCGAGCGTGGTCAGCTTGGTCGAGGGCTTGACCGGGTCCTGCTCACAGATGATCCGCTGCATCTGGGCGTAGCCTTTGCTCCGCAGGTCCTGTGCATCAAAGGGCGTGCACCCCGTCAATAGCTCATAGAGCAACACGCCGAGCGAATAAATGTCGGTGCGTGTATCGACGTCCAAGCCGGTGAGCTCCGCCTGTTCAGGGCTCATGTACTCGGGGGTGCCGATGAACTCACCCTTTTCTGTGACCATGGTCTTTTCGGTCAGACGCTGATTGAGGGCCTTGGCCACACCGAAGTCGATGATCTTGGGAACAGGCTTCTCATCGTGCAGCATCACCAGCGCATTGGACGGCTTGATATCCCGGTGAATGATCCCCTTCTGGTGGGCGTGCTGGATCGCCTGACACAGAGGAATGAACAGCCGCAATCGTTCCTGCGTCCCCAGCTTGTAGCGGTCGCAGTACTCCGTGATGGGGATTCCCTTGACGTATTCCATCGCGAAGTAGGGCCGGCCCGCCTCCGTCGCTCCGGCATCGAACACACGGGCAATGTGCGGATGATCCAGCATCGCCAGGGCCTGCCGCTCCGTCTCAAAGCGGGCAATCACCTGCTTGGTGTCCATCCCCGGCTTGATCACCTTCAGGGCCACCAGCCGCTTGATGGGATGCTCCTGCTCCGCCAAATAGACCACCCCGAAGCCGCCTTCGCCAAGCACGCTCAGCAGCTTGTAGCCTCCGATGCGACTGCCCAGCTCGTACAGGGGCTTGCCGCCATCCAGGGTCCGGGAGGGATCCTCATCCTCTTGCCCGATATGGTCACCATTCTGGCTCATGAGAACTCCCCTGCCATATCCCCGTTCAGGATGCCGATTCTACCACAGGAAAGCCTATCAGGTGCTACAAGAAAAACGTGGTCAGCCGAGAGAAATTCTCTGCAATCAGCCTCATGCCCCCTAGCCTGGGATATGGAGGATTACCAATCACTTCTGGAGGCATTACCTTGACGCAGAGCCAGGGCCGGCAATACAATCATGCACGGAGACGCAGTTTCGAGAGTCTCCTCTGGGAGATTCATGAGATGGCTGTCGCCTTTTGCCGCCCGGCCTGTCCCGCTGCTTCTGGAGGTGAGCCATGGACGAATCATTTGGCGATATACGACCCGTCCGGCGACTCGGAGATTTCGAGATCGTGCGCGAATTGGGCCGCGGGGGCATGGGCATCGTCTACGAAGCCCGGCAGGTCTCCCTCAACCGCAAGGTGGCGCTCAAGGTGCTCAGCGGCTCTTTGGGCCTGACCACCAAGGCCGTAATCCGTTTCCAACGCGAGGCGGAGGCGGCCGCCAAGCTCCACCACACCAACATCGTGCCCATCTACGCCACCGGAGAACAGGAGGGCGCCCATTACTACGCCATGGAACTGATCGAAGGACCAGGGCTGGACCAGGTCATCAGCCAGATGCGTGAAATGCAGAAGCCTGCCTCGCAGGAGAAGGGGCCAGGGGCTGTTTCCCCAAGCGCCGGCACGGCCACCCGCACGCCTGCCCCTGTCGATTGGGTCTCCCGAACCATGAACTTTCCGCCTCCTGACACTGCCGCCGGTACCACCTCCGACACTCACAGCTCCAGTTCCAGCAATCTGACCAGCGGGACAGGGTACTTCGACACGGTCGCCCGGATGGTAGCCGAGGTGGCCGACGCCCTGGACTACGCTCATGCCCAAGGAGTGATCCATCGCGACATCAAGCCCTCGAACCTGCTGTTGTCGCCGGTGGGACGCTTGAGCCTCAACGACTTCGGGCTGGCGCGGATGCTGGAGCAGCCGGGGATGACGGTGTCGGGCGAGTTTGTCGGCTCACCGATGTACATGTCGCCGGAGCAGATCGCGGTGGGCAGAGCGCTGCTAGATCATCGCACGGACATCTACTCGCTGGGGGCGACGCTGTACGAGCTATTGACGCTGCAGCCGCCGTTCCAGGGAGTCCGTCGGGACCAGGTGATTGCGCAGATCATCGGGAAGGAGCCCAAGCTGCTGCGGTCGATCAACCGGAGGATTCCGCCGGACCTGGAGACGATCTGCCTGAAGATGATGGAGAAGGACCCGGACAAGCGCTACCAGACGGCGGGCAGCGTGGCGGAGGACCTGCGGCGGTACGTGAACCGCTTCGCGATCTCGGCGAGGCGGATTGGGCCGGTGGGAAGAGTCGTGCGCTGGGCCAAGCGGAACAAGGCGATTGCAGCGGCGATGTGCTTCATCGTGCTGCTGGGCCTGGTGGCCGGGGTCTTTGCCTATCGTGGGCACCGCTCTGAGCAGCGAGCAAGCGAGGAGAGACGGCAGCATACGATCGAGCGGGCCATGCTCATCGCCATGAGTGGAGATCTCGACGGAGCCGAGAAGGCCATCGCAGAGGCCGAGGTCCTGGGCGCCTCGCATGGCTCGGTCCGCATGATCCGCGGCCAGCTCGCCCTTCACCGGGGCGACACCCGCAAGGCCATTGAGCACCTGGAGCAGGCGGTGAAGCTCCTGCCTCGCAGCGTGGCCGCCTTCTCGCTGCTCGCCGAAGCCTACACGGAGGACGGCCAGTGGGACCGTTACGAAATCATCTTCATAGACCACATTGAGAAGCTGCCCGCGGTCAGTCCGGAGGACTATCTGTTCAAGGGCTATGCCGAGTCATCGTTGGACCCAGGCCGCGGTCTGGAGACCCTCGACGAGGCCATCCGCCGACGAGATTCGACGATTGCCCGCGTCCTCCGTTCCGTAGCCCGCAGGCGCTCCGCCCAGGATACCGGCAAAGTCGAGATAGCCCAGTCAGCCATTGATGACGCATACGTTGCCAAGGCCATGATGCCTGAAAATCCCAGTGTCATTGGGGCTGACCTATGGGCCCATCTCGTCGCCATGGGGGTCTTTCGAGACGCCGGAGAGAACGATCGGGCTGATGCATCCTTGCTTCAGGCTGGAAGGGATGCCCGGGAACTCGAGCGGTTTCCTGGCCTCCCCGAGAGTCACTCTTGCCGCTGGAAGTACCTCAACTTGACAGCGCAAGAGGAGGCAGCTCACGAAGTGGCCCGCAAGGGCTACCAAGAAGCCGAGAACGCCATGACTCGCCGTATCTATGTGTTTTCGCTCTATGAACAAGGTGAGTTCGAGAAGGCCCTGGAGGTAATCGAGCACGTGGGAGGCGCCGGAGAGGTCTCCAGTCGCGACGCGGAATTGGCCAGCGCGGCCCATTGGGTGCGACCCTTCATCCTCGCGGAGCTACCGGATGGCCCCTCCCGTGCCCTGCAAGCTTGCACGGAGAACTGTGAACTGTTCACGAAAGGATATGCCGTCATCTGGAACCAGGCCACGCTTCTCCTCCTGGGCAGGAGAACTGACGCGATGGTTGCCAGTAGAGAACTCCGCAAGCACCCGGAGCGATTGACGGGCCTCAATCACGAGCACTATCTGCGGATCCTCGACTACTGCGGAGGCTCCATCTCCGAGGAAGAGTTCCTGAGGGCGGAAGCCGGGTCCAGGTGGAATCAATGCGAGGCGCATTTCTACATGGCCCTCGACCGACTGAGCCAGGGCGACCGCGCCGGCGCCCGCGAGCACTTCCAGAAGGCCCTCGCTACGGGAGTGTTCGAGTTTTTGGAGTACGACTGGAGCCGATTGTTCCTCAAGAGGATGGAGCAGGACCCGACGTGGCCGAGGTGGATTCTGCTGAAGGAGCCCGCGACCCAGCCGACAACTACCCCATAGACGTGACGGCCGACTTCGCGATCGACCGGCATATGCTGACGGTTGCCGTAATGAACTACGGGGCTGCTGAAACGTCATGCGTAAGAATCACGACTTCCTGGGATCACAATTGCAGGACCTCACCAGAGCTGAGGTTGCCGCTGACCACACACTGATTCCTCACGAGCGGGGTCAGGGGGCTATCGGCAAGAGACGCGGTTCGGCGTCGTCACCGAATCCAACTCACAGCAGACCCGGTCTCTCCTTGAACGGGGCGTCCGTGTCATTGCCGAAGAACGTGCCCCACCACTGCCCCTTCGCGTCCTCGAAGAACATGTTGTGCCCGCCGTGCGGAACCGCCAGGTAGCGGCTTCCATAGGGGCCGTAGAGGGCCTGAGAGCTGGCGACGTAGCAGTGGTAGCGACGATCGGTGAAGTCCGCGCAGGACAGGTAATAGCGGCTGTTCGCCATCGGGAGTGTCAAAGACCTGTGTCGGTACGGGTGACAGCGAAACAAAGCCGTGGATTCAACTCGCGACCATCCGCCAAGACTCCTTATCGCAAGTCCAAGTGCGACCTATTCTACGCCGCGACCGGAGGCATTCCGGGTGCATTCACGCAGATCGGGCCGACTCGCTCAGGGCAGCAGCTCAACCCTCAGCACTCGTGGAACGCCGTCCGGTGCCGTTGCAGGACTCTCGGCCGACAGCCACTCGCATCCCGTGTTCAGCCTCGTCTGTACTGGTTCGGCGTCATCCCCATCGCGCTTCGGAAGTGCCGGATGAAATGGCTGTGGTCGTAAAACCCGTTTCGCAAGGCGATCTGCGTGATCGTATGGCCCGTGTGGAGCAGATCGTAGCAGGCGCGATGCACTCTGTACCCTGTGAGGAACTTCATCGGAGAGATCTGGAACACCTGCTTGAATTTCCTCTCGAATTGATTGACTGAGAGGTACATCAGCGAAGCAAGCTCCTCGACCTGGATCACGTGGTTGTAGTTCCGGTTGATATGCTCGACGACAGCGGCGAACGGCTGATGCGGATGCCAATGCTCGCCTGACCGGCGGAAGTCACGTGTGATGCCGGCGACGCCGAGCGCGCAGCCGTTCCGGGACACCAGAGGCACCTTGGTGGTGATGTGCCAGTCGATGCTGCCGTCGCTGTTGGAGACCAGCTCCACGCGGTCGATCAGCGGCTTGCCCGTCCGGATGACCTGCTGATCGTCGCGGAGGAAGATCTCCACCAGCCGGGCAGGAAAGAAGTCGAAATCACTCTTGCCGATCAGGTCCTCCTCTCTGTCCAGCCCCAGCTTCTCCAGAAAGGCCCGATTGCCCATGATGAATCGGCCTCTGGAATCCTTGGCGAAGAAGCAGACGTCTGCCAGAGAGTCGAACAGCCGAAACAGGTCGGAATTGGCTCTGAGCCTCTGCAACAGTTGAGTCTTGAAGCTCGAATCGGACATGGCGGTATGTCCTCAAGGGCATTGGAAGAAACACCTTACCGCATCACTACGCACGACAACACAATCGCGAGATTCTGCTGCCGATGGTGAAATTATACACAAAGAGGGTGGACTTGTGCAAGGGTGTCTTGCCGATTTTGAGTATCATATCGAGCATGAAGGAGTGTGGTTGCTGTTGCAGGCGGCTCGTTTCGTACGTGGTAGTCGAACTGGAGGTGAAGCCATGCACGAGGACAAAGGATTCACTCTGATCGAGTTGTTGGTTGTCATCGCGATCATTGCGATCCTGATGGCGATCCTGATCCCCACGCTGCATCGGGCCCGGGAGCAGGGGCAGCGCGCCGCCTGCCTGAGCAATCTCAAGCAGTTGACCGTCGCGTGGATCATGTATGCGGATGAGAACGATAACAAGATCGTTCATGGCTGCACGGGTAAGCCCGGTGAATCCCCGATACCGTCGAATGAGGACGGCTGGGTCCATTGGGCGGGCTACTCGGACACGACCACCGACCAGGTGCAGCTTCAAGCCATCAAAGACGGTGCCCTGTTTCGGTATTGCCAGACGGCCGGCCTGTACCAGTGTCCCAGCGGGATGCGCGGCGAGATGCGGACCTACTCCATTGTGGATTCGATGAACGGCTGGCCCAGCAGCGGTCCCCACATCAAGGTCCGGACGCAGATCACCCGCTCCGGCGAGCGCGTGGTCTTTCTCGACGAAGGCTGGGTCACGTTCGCCAGTTGGAGCGTCCCGTACGAGCGCGAGTCGTGGTGGGGCTCTGCGCCCGTTCCGGGCGGGATTACGTCGACGACCAACCGCAATTTCGACCCGCCCCCTGTGCGACACGGCGATGGAACGACCTTCTCTTTCGCCGACGGGCACAGCGAATACTGGAAATGGAGAGACCAGCGGACGGTCGACTACGGCAAGCTGGTGCCCGGCACAGATTCTGTCCAACCGGGCAATCCGGACCTGCACCGCGTGCAGGAGGCCGTCTGGGGCAAACTGGGCTACGTGCCGACCCCGTGACGGCTGGCGCCCATGGCCGGCGGGCGTCCGGCGGGATTATAGCAGTGATGGGAGATGGCCCGTGGATGACGTTCTCAGGAGGCCGACATCGCGTATCCGCGACCGCCGTGCCGTATGGCCCGGGACACTCAGACTCGGGGCATCTGAATTCGTTTCGAGTTCTGCGCCTCAGGTATCGAGCTTCGATGCAGACAACGCCGGTCGTCTGCATCAGGTCCCGGTCGGCGATCGGAAGGAGATTGCCGTCGTCAGAATGACAAGTGTACCGCTACGCAAAGTGCGAAACGGTACAATCCGTGAATCCGTGTGAAACAGGGTTTTGTGAAGGAGGACGCATTATGTCGAGAAACATGCACTATTCTCAGAAATTCATTTACATGGCCCCCCTGATTCTGGTGCTGGGGCTGGCGGCGGGTGTGGCGAATGCCGATATTAGGAGCGGTCTGGTGGGATACTACCCTCTTGATGAAGGGGCCGGTAATATCGCTCACGATATGTCGGGCAATGGACACGACGGGACCCTTTATAATGGCATAACATGGCTTGCGCAAGCATACCAAGGCGGCGGAGTCAACTCTGACGGCACGCCGGCCAGCAGGATTGAACTTGGAACCTGGAATCCGGCTGAGGGAACGGGGGAACTCTCTCTGGCATTATGGATCAGGTGGACCGGTTCAAACGCCACATATCAAGGCCTGATCGGCAAGAGAAATACATGGCCCGCCACGACGCCGTGGCAGTTCCAGGTCAGGCCGGAAACTGGCGGTACTTTTCGCCTTGAAACAGGAACCTATCAGGTCGTTTCACCCAATAACACTCTGAATCCGCTCATCCAGACCTGGGTGCACGTAGCCGCCACCTTTGACGGAACCACAGCCAGGCTTTATCTCAATGGTAAACAGGTAGCGTTTGGCGCCTTTGCCTTCTATGCTGGAGGCGAAGCCTCCGATATGGGCATAGGCTCTGTTACGGGTGGTGGTGTAGGTTACGACGGCTACGACCAAGTCTTCTCAGGCGGTATGGACGAAGTCTGCATCTACAACCGGGCGCTGTCTGCGGAGGAGATTTCTCTTGTCATGGCCGGCATCAGTGGCGACACGGCCTCCAATCCCAGCCCGAAGGATAAGGCCACCGGTGTACCCCGGGACGTGGTTTTGAGCTGGGATCCGCTCGCGACGGCGACGACGCGCGACGTGTACATCGGGAAGGTCTTCGACGATGTCAACGATGCCAGTCGGGCCAACCCGGGGGAGGTCCAGGCCAGTCAGGGCCAGACGGCCACGACGTTCGCTCCGGCCGGTCTCGAATACGGCCAGAAATACTACTGGCGGATCGATGAAGTCAATGCGCCGCCCGACGGCACAATCTTCAAGGGCAAGGTCTGGAGTTTCACTGCGGAGTCGTATGCTTATCCGATCACGAACGTCACCGCTCGCGCCTCCACCGAGCAGGCCGGCATGGGGGCCGGAAAGACCGTTGACGGATCCGGACTCAATCAGAACACCGACGAACACTCCATCGATTTGACGCAGATGTGGGTGAGCACCGGGGTCAAGCCGAACTGGATTCAGTATGAGTTTGACAAGCCCTACAAACTGCACGAACTGTGGGTGTGGAACTCGAACTCGCTGCTCGAGCCGTGGATGCCCTTTGGCGCCAAGGATGTGAAAATCGAGTATTCGCTGGACGCCAACGCCTGGTCCGAGCTCGAGGGGGTTCCTCAGTTTGCCCAGGGCACGGGAAAGCCTACCTACACTCACAACACGACCGTTTCATTCGGCGGCGTCACGGCCAAATACGTCAAGCTGACGATCGAGAGCAGTTGGGGCGCCACGACCACACAGGCGAGTCTGAGCGAGGTGCGGTTCTCCTACGTGCCCGTGCAAGCCTATGAGCCCCAGCCGGCCGACGGCGCGACGGGCGTCAGCGTGGCAACCGACCTGACCTGGCGGCCTGGCCGCGAGGCCCAGTCGCATGAAGTGTACTTCGGCGCCGATGCCAATGCCGTGGCCGCGGGAACCGTCTCGCCTGCCACGCAGACCGGGCACAGCTACACGCCCCCAGCCCCGGACTTCGGGACCACTTACTACTGGAAGGTGAATGAAGTCGGCGAAACCGGGACTTACGAGGGCAACCTGTGGAGCTTCACGACCCAGGAGTATGCGACTATGGAGGACTTCGAGAGCTACACGAACGATTCGCCCAACCGGGTCTTCCAGACGTGGGTGGACGGTTTCGGCTTCTCGGCTGACGAATTCTTCCCCCAGGGCGGCTCGGGTAACGGCTCGGGAGCCATGGTCGGCTACGACCCCGGCGCGGGCAACATCATGGAACGCTCGATTACCCACAACGCCAGCAGGCAGTCGATGCCGCTGCAGTACGACAACACGGCTTCGCCGTTCTACTCCGAGGCTCAGCGCAAGTTCGCGACCGCTCAGAATTGGACGGACAACGGGGCCAACACCCTGAAGCTGTACGTCCAAGGCAGCGCGGGGGACTTCACACAGACCGCCGACGGTGAGATGATCATGGGCGCCATCGGCGTCGACATCTGGGACACCGCCGACCAGTTCCGCTATGCCTACAAGAGCCTCGACGGAGACGGCTCGATGACGGTCCGCGTCGAAAGCCTGGGTCGCAGCGACGGCTGGGCGAAGGCGGGCGTGATGATCCGCGAGAGCCTCCATCCCGGCTCGAAGCACGCGTTCATCTGTGAAACGCCGGACTATGGCGTCTCGTTCCAGCAGCGTCCGGAGAGCGGCAACGTGATGAGCCAGGTCTCAGTGGCCGGGACGTCGGCCCCGCGATGGGTGAAGCTGACCCGAACGGGCGACGTCTTCACCGCCCAGCAATCGGCTGACGGCGTCACCTGGGTCAATGTCACGTTTGCGGCGCCGGTGAACATCTCGATGGCCAAGAGCGTCCTCATCGGTCTGGCCGTGACCAGCCACAATCCCGCGGTCTCGACCGCGGCCGAGTTCTCCGACCTGTCGTGGACCGCCAACGTGACCGGCTCGTGGCAGACCGCCGAGATCGGCGCGACCCAGCCCAAGGGCAACTCGGTCGAGCCGCTGTACGTGAGGATCGAGGACAGTACCGGCGCCAGCGCCACGGTCGTGAACGCCGACGGGGCTATCACGATACGTCCCTCGTGGCAGGAGTGGATGATCCCGTTCACCGATCTGGCCGGGGTGAACCTGAGCCGGGTCAGGACGATGTATATCGGCGTCGGCAATCACAGCACACCAGTCGCCGGTGGCACGGGCACCGTCTACATCGATGACATCGCCCTGGGCCATCCCAAAGACAAAGAGTAGTCCTCAGAGCGCCACCCTTGGTGCGACACATTTCGGGGCCCTTGCCAACCCGGCATGGGCCCCTTTCATTTGTGCCGAACACGTTCAGCGGCACTGTTTTGGGCCGGCTATTCCCTCACGACGCGGAATCCGGCGTAGTCCGGGTCAGCCTGCGGCTGGCGTGCGCGCAGCTCCTTCGGCTGATTCGCGCTGCCGCCACTGAGGACCGGCTTGCCGTCTTTGTTGGTGGTCCATTCCGCCACGTTGCCGCCCAGGTCGAAGACCGGCTCTTTGCCCGCGCCGGCGAACTGGCCGACGGATAGCAGCAAGGCCCCCGCGCCGGCCGCGGCGGCGCTCGCCCGCAGCTTGGCGGCGTCCTCCGGGTTCGGCGCGTAGCCGGCCCAATGATCAAGCGTATTCTCTCCGGCATCGCCGGTCTCGTAGAGTTTCTCCGCTTCACTCGCATTCGGCAGCCGCCATTTTTCACCGGTCAATTGGCCGAGCCAGTCGCAATAGCTCCGAGCTTGCTCGAATGTGATGCCGCCGGCCGGAAAATTCTCACGGCCGGCGGGCACGGTGTACCCCGCATCAAACTGCGAAAACTGCGCTCGCGTGACTTCGAAGCGGCCGACCTTGATGCCCTTGAACTGGGCCACCTCCGGAATGAGCTTGGCGTTCACCACGACGCCGAAACGGCCATGATCGCTCTTGGCCTTTGTACGCGCGGCGAGCGCCGCCAGGGGCGAACCGTCCTTGAGCCACGGCTGCGGCTCCTTCGCGGTCCCGTAGAGGTAGCGATCGAACCACGCGAGCTCCTCGTCCACCTTGCGCTTCATGTGCGAGAGCTTCTTGAGGGCGTGGTCTTCCCCGGGGAACGTGACAAAACGCACCGGAGTCTTTGTGCGTTGCTGAAGCGCGCGGAACTGCATCCAGCCATGATGAATCGGCACGGACGTGTCGGCATCGCCGTGGAAAATGATCAGGGGCGTGCGGATGCGGTCGGCCTGATAGTAGGGTGCGTTGGCCATATAGACTGCCGGATTCTCCCACGGCATCGCCCCGAAGTAATAATCGTTGAACGACTGGCCGAACGAAGTGACCGACGTGTCGGCCACCCACTCGAAACCCCCGGCGCCGGAAGCGGCGGCCCGGTAGCGAGTCGGGTTGTGCGTGAGCAGCGCCAGCGTGAGGATGGCGCCGTTGGACCAGCCCAGCGTGCCAACCCTGTTTGGGTCCACCAAGCCACGTTCGATGAGGGCATCCACGCCACGCTCCAGGTCCATCACCGGCAACTTGTAGTAGTTGCCATTGCCGGTGATCGAGCTGGCGAACTCGAGGCCGTAGTTGGAACTGCCGTGGTAATTCGCGCGCAGCACGAACGCTCCGCGCTGGCAGTGAAGTTGGATCGGATATCCGCAACGGTCGCCCCAGGCGTCCAGGTCTGCGCCGAAGGGGCCGCCGTGGATCATCAACACCAGTGGGCGGCGCTCGCCGGACTTGTAGTCGTGCGGATAATGCAGGACGCCTTCGACCTCCTCGTCGCGCGCACCCTTCCAGCGGACGATCTCGGCATGGGCCTTCGGCTTGTCCTTCCAGCCATCGTTCACTGCGGTGATCGCCGCCGGGTCCACTATGTTCGCGCCGTCGAGTCTCGCGGCGAACAACTGCGGCGGTGTACCGGCCGTGGTGTGGACGAAGTGCAGGTGGCTCGTCCCGGCAGTAGAGGTGATTCTCACGGCGAACATGCTGTTCGCCATCGGGCCTTCGATCCACGCCCGCGTCCACTTCTCGCCGTCGCGGGCGAATCGTGCCGCCTTGACTCGCGCGCCATCGGCGAGGAGCGCGAGGAAGCCATCTGGCGTGGTGCCCAGGTAACCACCACTCGCATAGTGCATCACCTCTGAGGCAAGCCCGCGCGGCCAGTCGAGGGGGACCTGTGTCTCTCTGACGCCGTCCACGTCGAAGCGCCAACACTCGGTCACGGTGGCCTGGAGGTATTTCGGATGTGTCGTGAAGGCATTCGCCGCAAAGAACCCCCGGCTGTCGCCAGACCACTCGATGGTCTCCAGGTTGAAGCGTCGGTCGGCGAAGACGCGCTTGCGCTCGCCACTTCGCAGGTCAGTGAGGAAATACTGCGGGCGAATCGCGTTGTCGTATTCGAACCGCAGGCTCTGGCTGTGGAACGTGACGGCGTGACGGCCGTCGGGCGCGACGAAGAGATCAGTGATCCGGTCGGCGTTGGTGCTGATGCGAGTGACCTTCTTTGACTTGAGCTCGACTTCGAACAGGCGCACGGGCGGCTCGTTGGCCTCATCTTCGACGACCGCCGACGTGTCTTTCTTCTGCTTCAATTCGCGCTCGCGCTCGGCCGGCGATTCCTGGGCAATGAACACGAGGTGATTCGGGTCCCGCCAACCAAAGTCCTTGATCGCGCGGTCCAGCTCGGTGAGGGGATACGGCTCGCCCTGCTCCAGCAACCAGATCTGGGTTTTTGGCTTGTCCTCATCGCTGTCGGCATCCGTCTTGCCTTTGCTCTTCGGCAGCGGCCGCGCGCTCAGGAATGCAATCCTCTTTCCGTCGGGCGAGAACCTGGGGTGCGTGCAGCTCTCGTTGCCCCGCGTCAGTTGAACCGCCGCGGCGCCCGGCTCCGGACCGCTGCGGAACAGGTGAGAGACATACTCGTTCTTCTCCTTGTCCGGCGTGGACTTTTCCCAGACGACGATACGTGCGTCGGTCGGGGACGCGACGAAATCTGCGATCTTCTCGCCGGCCAGCAAGTCGTCGGTGGACCATTCGTCGCCGGCGGCCACGAGCGAAAGAGCCAGGGTCAGCAGCAGGCAGCTTGGCGCGAGGCGGGCCGCCACGCTCAATGCGATCTGTGTTCTCATGGCCTTGCTCCTTTATCGAGTACGCAGGACTGGTTGTCGTTCACGGCACCTGCATGCTCTGAGTGTTCACAGGAAGCGCGTAAAGCAATTGCCTCGCCATTATACTCAGTGGGTCATGTTCCGCACCCCTAAACAGAGATCGACGGTCTCCACCGATGGGTGATTCACGGGCATTCCAGTCAATCGCTGACAGCGTGCCTGGTGAATTGCACCGGTGCGAGGCAGTCCAGCGCCCGCGCAACAGGCGCAATCGATACCCCCATGAGCGTGGCCTGCGCGCCGACTGGCGATATCAGTTATCGCCTTCCCCCCGGTACCACAGATCCCGTACCAGAACTCACGTTTGTCACCGTACTGGAAATAGTGAAGGTGGCACATTTGGTGCCGGGTGTATATGTCCCATCTTGATACAAACCGTCAGAAAACGTACCCGTTGAACTGCCTCCGCAGTAAACGTCATAGGCAGAACCTTTAACGAGTTTCGGCGACGAGAACGCCACGGAGTTGTACTGCTTTGTGGGCACGAAGGTGAGGACGTCTTCGCCTTTGCTGTTTTGGATATGGACCAGGGTGCCCGCCGGCAGTGTCGTGTTGAAGGTCAGCAGTATCGAGCATTAACTTGAGGTGGTGCTGGTGGTTTGTGCCATGCCGGAACTGCCTGCCGCCACGATAAATCCCCCGGTCATCTTGAACGAGGAGTGATCCAGGGCGCCGTTATCGTTGGCCGTAGGACCATGGACAACGACGAAGCCATCGGTCATCGCAATGGAGCCGTTGGAATCAATACCATCTCCCATGGCATCAACTGCAAGATAACCCCCGTTGATGTACAGGTAGTAGTTGCCGGCGGCCGTGGGCGGTGTAACACCACCTTGACCCGGCCTTACGCCTGGCCCACCACCTGGCATTCCGCCTGGTGCTCCACCCGGCCCTCCCATCGCGTCGCCACCACCGGCGACGTTTATGCCGTCGTCGCTCGATACGATATGAATGGTGCCCCCGTTGATGGTGATATTGGCATTGGTGCTTTCCATGCCCTCATAGGATTTGGCGATATGGATGTCCCCATCGTTAACGACCAGGTTGGCGTCAGCGTGAATGCCGTCATCTCCGGAAGAGAGAACAAACGCACCTCCATTGATTGTCACGTCTCCATTCGAGTGGATGGCATCGTCGGCAGAATCAACTGTGAAATCTCCGCCGTCGATGACCACGCTGCCGACTCCCTTGATTCCTTTGGCGGACGTAGTCGCAGCGATCTTGGCGCCACTGCCGCCACCCGCGGATAGAGTGATTTCTCCGTCCGCGATCAAGACATCGGTTTTGGCCTGAATAGCATCCGCTCCAGAGGTAACACGTATCACGCCGCTCTCAATGGAGACATAACCCATGTTGGGATCTTCATCATTGTCGGATTTCAAACCATCGCCTCCGGCGTTCACTGTGATCGTGCCACCTCGCACAACGAGGTAGTCCTTGCCCCGGATTCCGTCATCGACGGTGTTTATGTCGATCGTGCCGCCCGCAATGATGAGCCCATTCCTGCATGAGATAGCGTCATTCACATTGCCGCGGACGGTCAGCGAGCCGGCGCCCCAGATGGTCAAATCATCCTTGCTGAAGATCGCGGCATTGGGTTCATTCCCCTGCGAGTCTTCAACGGTGCCTGATCTTCCGTCCGCCACATAATTCTTAGTATTCTCGGCGAGGACGACTATGGTCTTCTTTGCATTTTCGACAATGATCGGAGCGCTCGAAGAACAACGGATGTCGGCTCCATCCAGAATAAGTCTTACCGTCTTCTTGTCTCCGGAATTCACGATGATTTGTCCATCTTCCAGGATACCACTAAGACTGTATGTACCGCCACGCGTAACCGTCACCCTGCTGCCGTCAACCGTTGCACCGATTCCACTTGCGCTGATTGCGGCGCCATTCAACACGATGGGAATGACCTCAGAGCCGTCCCAAATGTAGTCTTCGGGATCTTCATGATCCGGGCTGTTCTCAACGGATGGATCTGTCGCGATTGTTTCGTTGCCCCCGGTATCCACAACCAGCTCATTGCCGGGCGTTTGCGAGTATAGTGACACCACCTGCAGCAGTCCCGCAATAACGAGCACTGCGACAACACTTCCAATGGTCTTATCTGTCAGCATTTCAGTCTCCTCTCAAGTTGAGCCAGTCTGATAGTGCGAGGAAGAACGATTGTTCGCTTTCCCCACAAACGGCCGCAACAACGTCGCTTCCCGTGACAATTCAGCACTTCGAAAAACCCTGATGACACGCACTTCTGCACGTTTTCACCTGTCCTTTTCCAAAGGGCTACCGGGATGGGTTCGAAGGACTCAGCGAGACCGTAGTAACCACACCAGCAGGCGTGATCGTGCGAATCGCGGCATTGCTGGTATCGGCGACATAGAGGTTGTCCGAGGAATCGAAGGCCAGCGCCTTCGGCTGGTTGAACAAGGCGTCGGCGCCGGTAGCGTCCTTGCGTCCCGCGATGGTGGGTGAAGTCTGAGCAACGGTCAGCGTCACCGCCGTGCCCGAGTAGTCCAGGGTGGCCGTCACACCAGGCGGCAAGGTCTGGCTGAAGGCAAGACTGCTGAAGGCGCCGCTGACCGTCCCCGCACTGACCAGCGGGTAAGTGCCGGCGGAGGGGACTGTGGTGCCCAGATTCAACAACAGCTTGCCGCCGAGGCTGGCCGCCCCGGTTACGGTGACGGTGTTCGCCAGCGATCCGAAGGAGATCGTACCGGCAGTCGTCAGTTTGGCCAGCGTCGAAGCTCCCTGAACCACCCAGGTGCTGGTCGAATCGACCGTCAGGGCCGCCTTGGTGATTGCGCTGGTCAGCGTCGTGCCATTCTTCAATGTGGCGGCAATCGAACTGGTATTATCAGCGATCAGGCTGCCAGCCAAGGTCTCGCCATCGGCCGTCAAAGTCACGGTGCTCGCGCTGGTGGCGTTCACAAGACAGCCGGTACTGGTACTGATGGTGGCGCCTCCTTTTACGATGACGGCTGCCGCCAGGGAACCCGATTCCGCGACAAAGAGGAAGGCTTCGCCAGCGGTCGCCGTGAGCGAACCGCCATCGATGGCGACAGTGGCCGAGCCGGAACTCGGGGCCGTCCGGTGCACTTTCACCCCGCACTTTTTGCCCAGCAGCGAGGTGTCCTTGAGGGCGATGGTGTTGGCTCCGTCGATGACGGCGCCATCCCCACCTGTGGCCGTCAGTTTCGCTCCGGAGACGGTGATCACGCCGGTTGAGTAGATTGCCGGCGACTTGGTCCCGGCGGTGGTCACGCTGCCACCGGCGACAGTCACGGTCCCACCGCCGAAGTCCGTGGAGAGTCCGGCGGAGGCACCATCCCCCTGGGTCGAGATCGCAACGTTGGTCAGTGTAATCGCGCCGCCGTACGTCACGTCCACTCCATGTGCGGCCGAGCCGGTGGTCGTGATCGTGCCGTCGGACATGGTGATAGCAGAGCCGGCGCCCGTGGCAAAGAGGCCGTTGGCTCCGCTGCCGCTGGTGGTCACAGAGCCGCCGGTAATCGTGACAACCCCGGCGGGACTTGTCAGGACACCGGCGTTGAGGCCGTATTTACTGCTGTTGTCGGCCGATGAAGTGTTGCCGGTCGTCGTGATCGTCGGATTCACGAGCGTCAGCTTACCGGAGTCCGTGACCCAGATGGCGGACGTGTCGATCGCGCTGGCCGCATAGGCCTGGTCGGACTCGGTGGCGGTCCCCCCGCTCAACTTGTACGTGGCGTAGTAAGTCACGCCTGCGCTGGAGCTGCCGGGGGGTTGGGCCTGAGCAAATGCTGGCAACAAGCCCCCCGCGGCCAGCAGCAACAGGATGGTGGCGACAGTTGGCAGGCATTTCATCTTGCTGTCTGGCGTGATGGCACGAACTTGAGTCTTTGCCTTCGTTTTCATTCTTTACCCTTTCCATCGAGACTCATCCATACGAGATCCTGATCCCACAAATATGGGACCGCACATTAAGCTGTCATTAAGACGCCATGCGAATTCACCTGGCGAGAGCAATAGACAGGTCGGAGACGCGTGGGCTATGTTCATCACTTCATCGGAAGCTGATCTGGAAAGCGGTGCTGGGTAGCCGAATACCCGTGCTTTCGCTTCGCCTAAGGAAAAGGATACAAGCACAAATTGCTGGCCAGGGTGGGCCCTTCACTTTGTCTTAAGGTTCAGCGGTTTACGCTACCTTGTGATGGCATCTGCCGTACGGCTTTGGCCGTCTCGGCAGGACGCAGCTTGGTGCAAAGGCAGAAACTATGGAAGTCATTGCAGTCATCCCCATCTTCGTGAACGCTGGTGCGGCGATCCTGCCGACGATAGTGGCGGCTGTCGCCAGCATCGTGGCAATGGCGTTCAGGCCACGTGAGCTGATGGGCTTGCTTCGCCGACGACCGATAGCCTGCGGCATCACCGCCGGGGCGGCGGCTATTGGATTGGGGATGGCGATGGGGTGCTTTACTCCCGGCAAACCAAGCCACAATACCGTGCGGGGCAGCCCGGGCGCGACAGCCCGTTACGATTGGGCGAAAGTCGCTCAAGATCTGATCGCATACCAGCAGGCACAACAGACATCCGCCGTTGCCGCCGGCGCCGCAACAACACACCAGGCAGATCCAATGACGTCAGCAGCCGCTCGACAGAATTCGTCCCGGAGTTCGGACGCTGGAGACTCCTCACCCGTCGGGCTGACGCCTTTGTGGAGTTTCCGCCCGGAGGACACCATGTTTCTCGGCACCCCTGCCGTAGTGGGGAATTGTGTCTATGCGGCAGGTTGTCAGACGGACCTTGGTGGTTACACGGGTCTGCTGGCGTGTTTGGACATCGAGACCGGCAAACCACTGTGGCAGATCACCGAGATCAAGGGCGAGCCGCTGCGGCCGTTCTTCAGCTCGCCGGCTGTGACCCTCGACGGCAAGCATCTGGTCATCGGTCAGGGTCTGCACGAGGATCGTGACTGCTCGCTTTTGTGCTTTGACGCGACGACGGGTCGGCTTCGCTGGGCGGTGAAGACACCACTGCACATCGAGTCTTCCCCGGCAATCTTGGGGGACACGGCGGTCGTTGGAGCAGGTGCTGTCGAAGGCAGGGACGGCAAGCCCGTGGGCGACCCCGGCTATTGCCTGGCCGCACGCATCTCCGACGGCAAGGAACTCTGGCGGCAGCCCGTGAACGATCCGGAGAGCTCTCCGGCTGTTGACGAGAACGGCTTCGTCTATATTGGCAGCGGATTCAACGGCAGTGCGGTGGTCGCCATCCGCAGCGAATCGAACGAACAGCTTCGGGCTGAGAGTCTCGACCGCATCGCCTGGCGCACGGCCGTGGCACAACCAATCCCCGGTCCAATGACCCTTGCCCGAGATGTCGTGATTGCCGGAGGAGGAAACAGCGACCTGGTGCACTCGAATCGCAACTCGCAGGGACTGGTCGTCGCGCTCGACCGCAAGACGGGAGCGATTCGCTGGCAGACCGCATTTGATGATGCGGTGCTTGGCGGAATTGCGTGCGATAACGAAGTGTTGATCTGTCCCGTGCGCACGGGTGAAGTCGCGGCCCTGACGCTCAAGGACGGCCAAGTGCTGTGGCGGACCCGCATCAGTGGAAACTCACCCGTCTTGGGCGGCTGCACGCTGGCAGGCCGACGGGCCTATGTGGTCAGCAGCGATGGGTACCTCGCGGTCCTCCGCCTCCAAGACGGGAAGGTCCTGGAGAAGGTCTATCTGAACGATCAGGGCAAGCCGGGGGCCGGCCTGGCGATCTCCACGCCGCGGATTGCCGGGGGACGAGTCATCGTGGGCAGCGAGACGGGCGGATTACGATGCTTCGTTGGTTCGGGAGGCGCCCAATGATCCGCACGGGGCAGTTTACGCAGGGATTGTATGAGTGTCACGACATATCCCTCGTGGGCGGCAAGGCTGCCAACCTGGGGCGGCTCCTCCGCGCCGGTTTCCCTGTGCCCGACGGCTTTGTAGTAACCACGCATGCGAAGGAGGAGCACGATGGACAACGTGAACGGAGCGAAGCCGGCAAAGCGCCCATCGTGTTGGAAGAAATCCTGTCTGCTTACCGCATGCTTGGCTCGCCCGCAGTGGCGGTCCGCTCTTCCGCCACGGCGGAGGATATGGCTGTCGCTTCGATGGCCGGCCAGTACGAGACGTTTCTCAATGTCGCGGGCGAGCAGGCTGTCCTAGATGCAGTGCGGCGCTGCTGGGCGGGCCTGGATGCGCCGCGCGTTCAGACCTATCTCCGCGAGCACGGGATCGATCGAGCCCACGTGGCGATGGCAGTGATCGTGCAGCGATTAGTGCCGGCGGACGTGGCCGGCGTGCTGTTTACCGCCAATCCACAGGATGGCCGGCGTCACGAAATGCTCCTCGAGGCGAGTTGGGGATTGGGCGAGATGGTGGTCTGTGGCCAGGTGCAGCCGGACGTGCTGCGGTTGGAGCAGGATACCGGCCGGGTTCTGGAAGCGGTCATCGCTGATAAGCAGGTGCATCTAACCGCAGGTACGAGCTGTGAAAGTCCCACGGAGGAATCTCACCGTCACAAGTCCTGTTTGCGCGGACACGATGTGTATCGACTTTGGCAGTTGGCAAGGCGTGTCGCGGAATATTGCGGTTGTCCGCAAGATATCGAATGGGCTATACATGGGAGGGAGCTGTACCTGCTGCAGTCCCGACCGATCACGACTCTCGCCGATGCCGAAGCACGCGAGGAAGTGTTGCGCATGGCGCAAGATCATCTGCGGCGGGAAGCAGCGGCGGGACGTGGACCCTGGGTTCTACACAACCTGGCTGAGACGCTGCCCCATCCAACGCCCCTGACGTGGAGCATCATGAAGCGGTCCATGTCGGGGTCGGGAGGCTTCGGGACCATGTATCGGCAGGCGGGATTCAAGCCGTCGCCGGCCGTCTGTCGCGAGGGATTCCTGGACTGCATCGCAGGGCGAATCTACATGGATGCGGCACGGGCGCCGGAAATGCTCTTCGAGGATTTCCCGTTTTCCTTCGATGTGGACGAATTGAAGCGAAGCCCCGATATGGCGCAGACGCCGCCGACACTGCCGCGCGGATCGTTCCTGTCTCGCTGCAAGGCCCAGCGGAAGCTCAAAGCCGTCCAGGTCAGATTGAATGCACTCTCCGTCAGTCTCGAGCAGGAGCTTCGCGGCACTCTGTTCGAGGACATTGCTGCTTTCGCGGCCGGGGTCAAGCAGATGGATCTGGGCTCGCTCTTCACCCATCAACTGCGGGAGCTGTGGGAAGGCGAGGAAAGACGAGTCTTGGAGGTATTCGCGCCCCGGCTGCTGCTGCCGGGCTTGATCGCCGCGATGGCGATGGGAGAGCTGCGGACATTCCTGCAAATAACCTTGTGGGACGAGGATGCCGAGGCACTGGCCCAACTTGTTTCCTCCGGTGGCGAGCCCGATCGAACGGTAAGAGCCGACGCCGAGCTGTACGAGGTGGCCAAAGGCAGTCGCTCCCTCGAGACATGGCTGGCCCAGCACGGTCATCGCGCCGCCGGCGAGTTCGACCTGGCCCAGCCGCGCTGGCGGGAGCGGCCGGCGTCCGTGCGGGAGATGGCGGATCGTCTGGCGATGGGCGAGGGACCACTGGAAAGGCATCGCCGCAACGTCGAGACGGTGAACAAGCGAATGGCGCGGCTTTGCTCTCACCTGAGTGCCGGTCAGTGTCAGGAATTGGATCGGCTTGTCAGCCTTGCCCGGCGCTACATTACGCTTCGCGAAGACTGTAAGGACTACCTGATGCTCGGATACGGCCTGCTTCGCGACCTGGCTCTTGAAGCCGGCCGACGGCTGGACATCGGGGACGACGTCTTCTACCTGACACGCGATGAGCTCTTTGAGGCTTTGCGCGTCGGCTTCGCCCCGTATCATTTGATGGAGCAACGCAAAAGCGCCTACCGAGCTGAGGCCCGGCTCACGCTGCCGCGAGTGATCGAGGCGAAGGCCATCGACTCGCTGGGTCAAGGGCCAGTCGCGGCGCCGCAGGCGGGCGGCCACAAGGCGCTTGCCGTCTCCGCAGGCGAGTCGCAAGGTCCTGCGAAGATTCTGCGCCGTCCCGAGGACGCCGGCGATCTCGGCCGCGGGTATATTCTGATTTGTCCGAGCACCGATCCCTCGTGGACGCCGCTGTTCGTCAATGCGGCGGGTCTGGTGCTGGAGTGCGGCGGGACTCTGTCCCACGGCGCCGTCGTGGCGCGCGAGATGGGATTGCCCGCGGTCGTCCTGCCGGAGGCAACCAGGCTATTCTCCGAAGGCGAATCAGTCCATGTGGATGGATCGCGTGGTTGGGCAGGATCGTGCAATCCAGCAGGCTCCAAGACAGAGGCGTCACAAGTCGCCGCCGATGATATGTCCATTCCACGAGAGCTGATCCCGCCGCCGGCCGGGCGCAAGGACCACATCGCGGCTCGACTGAGCCGTGGCCTTGCAATTGTCTGGGCGGTCTATTTGGCCGCATTCGTCCTACTGCCGCAACAGTGGGCGCACCAGCCTACGTTGCGAGCCCTGGACCTGCTCCTCTGGCCAATCGCCCGCTCTCTGGGCAAGCCGGCGGTCGTGGCGGTCGTCGCTGTGAGTGTGGCTCTGCTCGTATTGCTCATCCAGAAATTCGCGACCGACAACCGTCGGCTGTGCGAAGCCAAGCGCCGGGCAGGCGCACTCCGCAGACAAGCGGAGTCACTTCCCAGGGACTCGCCAAGGCGGGCGGCCCTGATGCGCGTGGCCGCCGGGGTCCAGGCCCGTACACTTACGGCGGCGTTGGTTCCTGTTGGCATACTCCTGGGGCCGATGGTCATGCCATTCGTCTGGTTTCGGGAGCGCATCGATCCAGCGGCCTGGAATGCGCCGGCGGGCTCGGCCGTGCAGATCGTTGCGACCGTGGACAGCAATTGGAGACGGCCGGTCCGGATCGATGTGCCACCGCAGATGGCCGTGGACGACTCGACGCCGGCATCTCGCACATTGCCGCCGCTCCGCGAGACGTTGGAACACTTGCTTGTGCTCTATCGACAACCCCGCGATGATCCCGGTCAGCCGTGGGAGCTGAAGCTCGCTCCGGATCTGGGCCGCGAACAGACGGCCAATGACTTGCAGGCGTATCTCGATGCCGGTATCCCGCCGCAGGGCGTCACGTGGCTCATCCGCCCATCAGACAGCGAGAGCGGCCGATTCTGCGTGACGGTCACGGCTGGAGAGCATCCGCCCATCGTGGCGGACGTGGTGCTTGGGGATGAGTATCCGCCGGCCCTGCGTCGCATTGCCGGACCGGTTGGTTCACCAGTGAAGGTAGTACAGGTGGTGTACCCGAGGTTACAGCATGAGCCGGTGTTCTGGCGGCCGCTGGGCCCATTGGGCGCGAGGCTGGCCACGGTTGATCTCGGATGGCTATGGCTTTACGTCCTCACCTATCTAGCGACCCTGGTTTCGGCCAAGGCCGCGATGAACGTGGCTTAGGTGTGTGTTCTAAACAGGGGAATGTGTTTATGACCTGGCAGCGTACCTCAGACCCTTACCTCACAGGCAGGTTCACGCTGCCAGGTTCTTCTAAGACCGACGGGTCAATCGGTGGGCTTGAAGAGCGGAATCGTGGTCTTCATCAGGCCTTAAGGTGCATATGGTTAGCATCAGGGTGGTCGATAATTATGTGCCGCAGACTGAGCAGAGGGAACCGGCACAGAGGAGTAAAACCATGTCGAAGAGAACGACCTTATTGGCGCCGCTGGTGACGGTCCCCCTTATGTCGCTGGTGCTGGTTGTCGTGGCCGTCCAGAGACTCCCCCGCAGAGTCGACGCCAGCCTTCCTTCAAGTGGGACCGTCCCGCGAGGCGTGACCGGGACACCTGGGGCCACCGCAACACAGGATCGGATAAGGGAAATTCAGAGCCTCGGACTGGAAGATATTCAGGCCAGAATTCGTGCCAGCGATGAGGAATGGAAAGTGATTGGTCCGAAGCTGCGCAAGGTGATGATGGCGTCCGCCGCAGTCGAAGCCAGTATTGAAGAACCGGGCATCAGCGGCGCGAGCAGCGAACCGGGCTTCGTCCCGTGGGGACCGGGCCGCCCGGGAGGGCCAGGTGGACCGCCGGGAGGTCCCGGCAACGACAGTTTCGCAGGGCCCGGTGAGAACGCGCCATTGGGCCGCGGCGGGCCCGGCCCGGGAGGATTTGAAGGAGCTAGCCCAGGCCCTGGTGGGTTCGGACCCGATGATCCCGGTCCAGAGGGGTTCGGTCCGGGCGGAGCAGGCCCCGGCGGGTTTGGGCCCGGTGGTCCCGGCGGTCCTGATCCAAACGGATTTGGACGGGGCGGCCCGGGTCCTGGCGGCGGGCCCCCGGGCTTCGGTGGTCCGGGCAATACGGTCATGCAGAGGCTGACGGAATTGCGAACAGCCCTGGCCGATCCGAATGCGACTTCGGAGCAACTGAAGGAGAAGATCACGGCGGTGCGTGACGCTCGCCGGAAGGCCAGGGCGGAACTGGCCGCAGCTCGCAAAGACCTTCTCGAACTACTGACCCTGGATCAGGAAGCCATGCTGGTCAGTCTCGACTATTTGGATTAATTGACAATTGGAGCGGCCGCTTGATCCCGACCGCAATACTCAGGAGGTCTCCATGAGCCATCACAGAGACTCGTCATATAGAAAGGCATTGGTTATCCTGCCGCTCATCTGTCTCGGTTTGACGACCCGGTTATACGCCTATATCGATATGGCGCCGACGCTCGCCAAGGTAATAGCGGACTCCAAAAACATTGCCGTAGTCGAAGTCGTCGAGTTTGACCGCGCCAAACACATTCTCGTCGTGAAAGAGGTCCGCGCACTGAAAGGAGAACTTGCGACCGACCTGATCCAGCATGATGTCACGGCGGAGGAAGGCTCGGTGATCCCGCGTCATATTCTACAATGGGCCGGACCGGGCGCACGCGGCGTCTTATTCATGTCGCGCAGCACGGCCCTGGTCTGCATTGGCCAAGGTTGGTACCAAGTGCGTTCGGCTGGGACCGGACTTTGGAAACTCGGAAAGGATCGGCCGGACCTGCCTTTGGCTTACTACGGGTCGGTGTCACGCCTTGCCGACAGCATTGAGCGGATGCTCGCCGGCAAAGATGCGGTTCTTACAGTAGTGGCTCATGGAGCGGAAGATGAAGCCGCCAGTTTCGACCTGGCGCTGAACCGCACCAGCGTGCCGGAATTGGTCAGGATTCAGCGCATCCGTGCGGATATGAAGATGCCTCCGATGGTCATGGCGGCATCGTCCAACCCGTCCTATTCCCTGGGCGTCGGCGCGGTGGACGAGGCGGAATTGCCCGGATTGATGGAGAGGCTCAAATCCTCCGATCCCACAGTGCGGGCGGATGCCGCTGATGATTTGCGACGGCTTGGCCGCAAGGCCAAGGACGCCCAAGAGCTTCTGGGCCAGCATCTCAATGACTCCGCACCACGAGTCCGCTTCGCGGCCGCCGCCGCACTGCTGCGAATCAATCCGGGAGATACGCGCGGAGTCGAGCCGCTGTCGAAGGGTCTGGACAGCACGGACCCAACTGAGCGTCGTGACGCAGCCAAGGCCACGGGACTGGCAGGTCCCGCCGCGGCCGACCTGACCCCGAAACTGGCAGCCTTGCTAAAGGATTCGGACGAATCGACGCGAATCGCGGCTCTGCAGGCGATCTCGATGCTTGGCCCCGGCGCCTCCAAGGCGGCCGAAGCGGTCAAGTCCCTTTTGGAAAACCCGGAACTGGTGGTGGATGCCGCTGATGCCCTCGGCCGAATCGGCCCGGCGGCCCGGCCGGCACCTGCGCCGTTGGTCAAGATGTTGTCGTCGGAGCAGGCCGCTATCCGGTGGGCAGCCGTCCGTGCCCTGGCGCAGATCGGCGGTGAAGAAGCTCATCCTGCAGTGGATTTCATCGTTCGTGCCTTGCCCAGCGCCTCCGAGGTGGATGGCTACAATATGATGATCTACCTGGCTTTGTTGGGCCCGGTCGCCCGAGATGCCGCCGATGCCGTCCGAGGCGCGCGAATCAAGCACCCCGCCCTTCCCTCAGTGACCTTGTGGGCGATCTCCGGCGGCACGAGCCTGCCGTGGCTTGGCGGCTCTGAGGGGCCGGGAGGGGGGCGTGGACCCGGAGGGCCGGGATTCGCCGGCGGGCCTGGTGGCGGAGGAGACGTCGGCTCGATTGTCTACCAGGCGTGTGTCCGTGAACTGGGCGAGCGTCTGCGTCCAACCGCCCGGCTGCTGGTGCAGAAGATCATGGATGGCACCGCCGGCGATGTGCCCGCGTGGGGCTACGAGATTCTCGCCTGTACGCCCGACGAAACGATGAACTCGCTTGTGTCGCACCTGGTGGACGATAACATAGTGATGCGCGAACGCGCAACTGTGGCACTGGGCTACATGGGACCAGCGGCCTCACCCGCCAGGGATCGCGTCATGGCGGCGATGGCCAAAGTCTCTTCCGAGCGTGAGAAGCGTCTTATGGAGTGGTGCCTTCGGGAGATGGGTCGTGAATCGTGACGTGCCGGGGAGTCGCTATGAGAGTACTGGTTGTTGAGGACGAGCCGGATCTGCTTTCCGTTCTGGCACAGTCGCTGCGGGAAGCGGGGTACGCGGTCGATACGGCGGCCGATGGAGCCGATGGACTCTTCAAGGCCCAGGGCGGCCAATACGACGCCTTGATCCTCGATCTGATGATCCCCGAGCTTGATGGCTGGGCGGTGCTCAAGGAGCTGCGCGGAGCCGGCAATTCCGTGCCCGTGTTGGTCCTGACGGCGCGCGACGGATTGCCGGATCGCGTGCGCGGCCTGGACTGCGGGGCGGATGACTATCTCACCAAGCCCTTCGAGCTCGCGGAGATCTTCGCGCGGCTACGAGCCATCATCCGCCGCTCGACGGGCAAGCCCAGCTCGATTGCCCAAATCGGCGACGTCCAGATCGATACGGTGCGCAAGTGCGTGTCCAAGCACGGCCAGCCCGTCGCACTGACCGCCCGGGAATACGCGCTCGTCGAGTTCCTGGCCCTGCACCGCGGCGAATTGGTCACCCGCAGCATGCTCTATGACCACCTGTTCGATGAGGATGACGACAGTCTCTCCAACCTGATGGATGTGCATGTCTCCAACGTGCGCAAGAAGCTCGGCAAGGACTTCATCGTGACCCGGCGCGGGCAGGGGTACCTGCTGGAGGAATCACCGGACGCCAGCGGGAGGGATGCCGGTGTTTAGGTCTATCCGTTGGACATTGCAGCTTTGGCACGCCGCCATTCTCGGAATGGCGCTGGCAAGTTTCGGCACGGCGCTTTACATGGTCGTAAGCCGCACAGAGCTTGGCCGTGTGGACACGGAGCTGGAGAGGGCAGCACGCGTGTTGGCCAATGGGCCTGGGGGGCCGCCTCCCGATGAGAGAGGTCCCGGCGGAAGAATGCCGCCGCCGGAGATGGATGCCCACGGGGGGCCGGGAGGATTGGAACCGGACGGACCCGGAGCGCCCCCTCCTGACGGTCCTCAAGGGCGCCCTGGCAGCCCGCCGCAACATCTCTCCGAGCAATGGTGGACGCAACTGCCGCGGAATACGCTGCAGCGGGTAGGCCAAAACGAGCAGGACCAGCCGTATTTCATGATCTGGGGAATGCGAGGCGAAATACTCCAGGCCTCTTCCCCATCCCTGGATGTGCCGCAGCCCGCCGACATGCCGGCGCCGGCCGATGATTTCGCCAAGGCGCCGCCCGGGTTTGTCGGCAATCCGGAATTTCGCCAACGAGGCCTGCTCCGGGAAGTGATTCTGCCGGGGCCCTTCGGCATGACGGTCCTGGTCGGGAAATCATTGCGTTCGGAAGAGGCGACGCTGCGCCAACTGCGATGGAAGCTCCTGGGCGCGGGGGCCGGGGTCATGGCCATCGGTCTGTGCGGAGGCTGGCTGCTGTCCAGGCGCGTGATGCGGCCAATCCGAGCGATCAGCGAGACGGCGCGAGCCATCTCGGCCTCGGACCTGTCGCGACGCATCGCGGTCGAGGAAGCCGATAGCGAACTGGGTTCTCTGGCGCGGACCCTCAATGAAACCTTCGAGCGGCTGGAGACCGCCTTCCAGCGACAGGTGCGGTTCACCGCGGATGCCTCCCACGAGTTGAGGACTCCCTTGTCGATCATCCACTCACATGCGGAATTGGCGCTCACGCGGGATAGGACGGCTCCGGAGTATAGGCAGGCGATGGAAACGTGCCTGCGTGCGGCCAAGCGAACCAAGTCGCTCGTCGATGCCCTTCTGGTGCTGGCGCGGGCGGATGCAGGAAAACTGGATTTGAAGCGAGAGCGTTTTGATCTCAGGGACGCGGCCCAGGAGGCTCTGGCCATGGTCGAATCGCGAGCTCGGGAGCGAAATGTGACTATTGAGACAAACGTGCAGGCCGTGGAGGTCCAGGCGGACCGCACACGCATCCTCCAGTTGCTCACGAATCTGCTGGCCAACGCGATCCAGTATAATCGGGAAGGAGGGCACGTCGTTCTCACCGTCCTGCCGGAGGGATCGGAGGCGGTCTTGAAGGTCGCAGACACGGGCGTCGGAATTGCCGCACAGGATCAGCCTCACGTATTCGAGAGGTTCTTCCGGGCGGACAAGGCACGATCGCGCGAAGCCGGCGGCAGTGGGCTCGGACTGGCGATTTGCCAGAGCATCGTCGAAGCTCACCAAGGCTCGATCACTTTTACCAGTCAGCCCGGCAGGGGCACGACGTTCGTCGTCAGATTACCATTGTCTCCGTCAGGCCTCCCTGCGTAGCAGAACCTCTTCTGAGAGGACCTTGCGTAAGGCACGGAAGCTGATCGAGCGTCCAGGCGCAAGGCTGAAATCTCGTCATCGCAAAGCCGCGAAGCCACAAAGAAGTGATCCAAATCACGTCTGCAAGTATCCCTTTGTGGCCTTGTGTGAGTCCAAATCCTAAGACGTCATCGAGGGACACTTGCCGGAGGTTTTGCCAGTTCGGCGGCGATGAAGTCGATGTCGGCGTCTGTGAGTCTTGACCTTGTGGTTTTGAGCATCTGGACGAAGTATGGGATTTCGGTTTTGGGGTCGGCGGGGAAGCCGATGTTTCCGGCGCCGGGCTTCGTGGAGGTGATGAGAATCCGGCCGTCGGCGTCGAGGAAGGCGAACCAGGGGATTCCGGCCCCCTCACCGGGCTTCCGGATTCTCGCGATGACTTCCTTTGCTCCCTTCATCCGGTCCTGATCGATCTTGACGACCAGGTAGTCCTTCTTCAGGATCGTGTCGATCTGGCCCCTGGCAAGGAACGCGTCGAGCCGCTTGCACCAGCCGCACCAGGGGGCCCCTACCCGGATGAAGACACGCTTGTCCTGCTTCTTCGCCTGGGCCAGGGCGGAGGTGAAGACATCATTGGCGTCCAGAGGTGCAGGCTTCCATTTCTCCAGGAACGTCCGTACCTTATTTGGATCGTGCTTGTCCCCTATTTCCAGCGAGCCGGTTTCCTGCTCGGTCACTTTCTTACCGGCGATGTCAAGCACCGCCAGGTACGGATACGCATTCGGCGTGATCTTCCACTTCTCGATCGCGGGCTTGTCCATCTTGCTGTCGAGCAGCACCAACTCGTATTCGTCATTGAGCACCTTGGCGACCGCCTTATCGGAGTGAAACAGGTCGTGGAGCTTGTAGCACCACGGGCACCAGTTACCGCCGATCTTCAGGAGCACGCGTTTGTTCTCCCTCTTCGCTACGACCAGCGCCTGCTCGACCCGCTCCAGGCCCTTGCCATCCTCCATGTAGATCGGCTCCCGCTTAAGTCTTGCCTGCTCTCCGGCCCCAGCCGGAATAGCCCCAAGAATCAGGATCGCAATCAGAAACGCTGCAATTCGCAGATACATGTCTTCTCTCCTACTGTTGCGCTCATCACTTTCGCCCATACGAAGAGGAGCCTACCGCAACCGAGGCGACCAGTCAAGCGCGGCCGAATTGCAGTAGCGGCTCAGCCGAGGTACACTGTCCGGTGACGCTGACTTCGGCCGGCGGAGGCACTAGCATAAAACAGGCTCTTGTGGAGGAAGAAGCACATGGAGGACCACGTCGCCTATCAGTCGATCCAGAAGAAGAAGTGACGTACCTCGCGTCAGTACTCGTCCTTGATTCCGGCCATCCATAGAGGCCAGTCGGCGTCCTGGACGCCGCCGGCCTTCGTCCATGGGCCTTTGGTATCGAACTGGCGGTGCCACTTGAGTTGCCAGAGCTGCTTGAGGGAGACCTTGCGGACGGACCAGTCGGCAAAGAGGCAGTACTGGGCCCCGCCGTGACGGTTGACGCACAGACGCTGCATCTCATTGGAAGCCAGGGTCGGCGTCTGGTCCCCGTACTCGGCGGGCACATCGGTGTGTCGGGGCCAGCCGTCCACCCACCAGCCCTCGGTGAAGACCGGGATATTGTACGCCCCCTGCACCAAGGACGTGCGCCAGTGATTCCCGATGGGTCCGCGGCCCCACAGGTCCGTCAGGCCGGGGCGGGGATTGCACATCCAGCCGTTCGGGGCGTAGCTGCCCTCGTCGGCCCCCTGGTAGGCGGGGACCCGCCACGCGTCGAACGGGTTGATCGCCGGGGAACTGCTGGTCAGGGCGACGCCGGTCCGGCTCTTGACGGCCGTGGGACACAGCCACATCTTCTTGTCCTTGGACAACGGCCGCATGCACTCGCGCCACCAATCGCCGTTTTCCATCGCCGACGCCGAGCCATGCAGGTAACCGCTGTAGAAGTACCCGTTGTTGTCGTCGGTGTACATCGCGAACATCATGCCCCACTGGTGCAAGTTGGATTTGCAGCCGACGCCGCGCGCCTGGCGATGGACCCGGCGCAGCGCCGGCATCAGGATGGACATCAGCAGAGCAATGATGGCAATGACGACCAAGAGCTCGATGAGAGTGAATCCGCGCCGTTTACCCATAGCCGTACTCCTCTGACTGAACCCAGCTTGAGCGTCGTAAGAAGTATATTATAGCCGTCGGCCCCTGGCGATGCAAGCAATTCGCACGCACCTTTGCAGGTTGTGTGCGACTACATTTCGTGGGGTCAGGCTGGTACTTTTCGCCGGATGTCCCAATACCTTTGCCACAGATGGCTCGAATGGACCGACGCCAGGGCCATCATCGCCTCGGCGTTGGGTTTGTCCCA
>Ga0315282_10000549_pt1 | contig 73883 bp, 55 predicted proteins | sample YL17G07_20_MG_FD_203693 | JGI IMG/M metagenome (GOLD analysis project Ga0315282, IMG submission 203693) | Sediment microbial communities from Yellowstone Lake, YNP, Wyoming, USA - YL17G07_20 | ecosystem: Environmental > Aquatic > Freshwater > Lake > Sediment | place: USA: Wyoming | collected... | reverse complement strand
CAGAGGCCACGCCTCGGCTTGCGGCCTTGTGCTTTGTGATTCGCGTTGCTTCGACATAAGCGGCCTCCTTGCGCATCATGATCGTGCAACGCGCCAGCATAATCGACCGCTATCAACGTCCCGAACTCGTCAATTTTCGCATTTGGACTTACCAATATCATGAGGTACTACCGAATACTCCGTTTATGCCGAATCCTGCGCGCATGGTGTGAGAACAACGAAGACGCGCCAGCGGTTCCCGTGCCGTCAATTTCAACCATCGTGCACCTCCGCCCGGAATTGCAGGGAAATCAATCCGGACGAAAGGATGTGGTTGGCCGGACGGATGCGACCAGTGCAGCTAACTGGCTGCTACTCATAGACTTACAGCATCTTGACCTCAATCCCCGGCACGCGCTCTCATCCAGCAGCCCTGAACAAAGGCCGAGGCGGCCAGTAGTAATGGTGTCGTTGCGTAACTTCCGTCAGGGCAGGCAGTTACGTACGTCGGAGCCGGCGGATGGGGGTGAAAGAAGGCTTCTTTCGACGACCGGAGCCAAGTCGCCAGTTGACTTGCCTCGGGCCGGCGGCTACACTGTGGGGTCGGTGGGTGGATATGGAAGCGCCTGAGGAATCTTACTCTTTCTGTGTTTGACGGCCAGTGTGAACCATGCCTGAACCAGTTTTGCAGAACGACGGGTACGAGGTCTTTGCCGAGAAGAAAGAAGAGTGTGGGCTGTTCGGGATCTTCGGCGACCCTGGGGCCGTCCAGAAGACGTACTTTGCGTTGCACGCCCTTCAGCACCGGGGCCAGGAATCGGCCGGCATCGCCTCCAGCAACGGCGACTGCATCCAATGCTACAAGGGCATGGGCACGGTCATGCGGGTCTTCCGCAGCGGCACGGACACGCTCGACAAGCTGGCCAATCCGATCGCCATCGGCCACGTCCGGTACTCGACGTGCGGCTCGTCCAACGTGGACAACAGCCAACCGCTGCTGGCCGAGTACTCGCGGGGCCAGGTGGCCGTCGCCCACAACGGCAATCTGATCAACGCCAGCCTGCTGCGGGATGAATACGAGGCCTACGGCAGCATCTTCAAATCCACCTGCGATACTGAGATCATCGTACACCTGCTCGCCAAGCCGACTCACCAGAGCAAGCCCGACCCGCTCGGGCACGTGCTCAACCACCTCCAGGGCGCCTATTCGCTCGTCTTCCTCTTCTCCGATCACATCGAGGCGGCGCGCGATCCGTTCGGCATCCGGCCGCTGTGCATCGGCCGGACCGACGATGGCCACTACTGCGTCGCCAGCGAAACCTGCGCGATCGACGCCATCGGCGCCAAGGTCATTCGCGAGATCGAGCCGGGCGAGATCGTCCGCCTGGACAAGAACGGGCTGCACAGCCGGTTCTTCATCCGGCGAGGGAGCATCACCCCGGCCCACTGTCTTTTCGAGCACGTGTACTTCTCCAAGCAGAACTCGTACATCTTCGGCGAAAACGTCCACGAGTTCCGCAAGAAGCTCGGCCGCCAACTGGCCAAAGAGCAGCCGGCCGACGCCGACGTGGTCATCCCCGTCCCGGACTCCGGCACCTCCGCCGCCGTCGGGTACGCCGCACAGAGCGGAATCCCCTTCGACATGGGCCTCGTCCGAAGCCACTATGTCGGCCGCACCTTCATCTCGCCCGACCAGAAGCTCAGGGAGCTCGAAGTCAAGCTCAAGCTCGCCATCGTGCACGAGGTCGTCCGGGGCAAACGCATCGTCGTCGTGGACGATTCCATCGTCCGCGGCACGACCACCCGCGGCAAGGTCCGGACCCTGCGCGAGGCGGGGGCGAAAGAAATTCACATGCGCGTGAGCTGCCCGCCGATCCGGTTCCCCTGCTATTACGGCGTGGATTTCCCGACGAAGGAGGAGCTGCTGGCGAACGGCCGCAGCCTCGAACAGATCAGGGACTTCCTCGAAGTGGACAGCGTCGGCTACCTCTCGCTCGAAGGCATGCTCTCCTGTGCGGCGCTGCCGAAGGACCATTACTGCACGGCCTGCTGGGCCGGTAAGTACCCAATCCCGGTGGATATTATCCTCAATAAATTCTCGATGGAGCGATATCAGCTCTACATGTTTGGAGAGTTCACGGCCGCTCATGAGTAAGTACGTCACCTACAGCCAGTCCGGCGTCGATATCGAAGCCAACGATATCATGGTCGACAGCATCCAGGCCCACCTGGCCAGCACGTACGGGCCCCGGGTCATCGACGTGCCCTGGGGGTTCGCCGGCCTGTTTCGCCTCGATTACGACGAGAAGCTTTTCAAGAAGAACTATCGCAATCCGGTGCTGGTCGCCTGCACGGACGGCGTCGGCAGCAAGGTCCAGGTGGCCGCCAAGGCGAAGAAATTCGACACCGTCGGCATCGACCTGGTGGCGATGAGCGTCAACGACATGTTGGTGATGGGAGCCGAGCCGCTGTTCTTCCTCGATTACGTCGCACTGCATAAGCTTGAGCCTGCGCTGGTCGCACAGATGGTCAAGGGAGTGGCTGCGGGCTGCCGGCAGGCGGATTGCGCCTTGCTCGGCGGCGAGACGGCGGAGATGCCCGACACCTACCGCCGGGGCGATTTCGACCTAGCCGGCTTTGCGGTCGGCGTCGTCGAGCGGAACAAGATCATTACAGGCAAAAGCGTCCGCCCCGGCGACGTGATCCTCGGCCTGCGCTCCAGCGGGCTGCATAGCAACGGCTACGCCCTCGCCCGGAATATCTGCTTCAAACGAAACAAGCTGAAATTGACCGATACCATCGATGAGCTCGACGGCACTACGCTGGGCGACGCCCTGCTGGCGCCGACCCGCATCTACGTCCGCCCGATCATCAAGCTGCTGACCAAGTACAGGGTCAAGCGCGTCGTGCACGCCATGGCCCACATCACCGGCAGCGGGATCGTCGGCAACGTCCCCCGCGTCCTGCCCAAGGACTGCAACGCCGTGATCAAGAAGTCGGCCTGGCCCCGGCCCAAAATCTTCAACTTCCTGCAAAAGGCCGGGCCCGTCGAGGAAGACGAGATGTTCCGCGTGTTCAATATGGGCATCGGCTACGTCGTGGTCGTGGCCGAGGACTTCGCCGATGCGGTGGCCGCGAAGCTGATCCAGTCCGGTGAGAAAGTGAACAACATCGGTCGCATCACGCGCGGCACCGGCCAGGTCGTCCTGAAGGATTGATGCGATTGCGGATTGTTGATTGCGCCGGGTGGTATGGGCAAACCCGTTCGTAGTGTGCCCGTCAGGGCATCACAAGAGAACGCCTTACGGCGTCACTACAAACGGGCCTTGCCGCTGCTACCCACAATGATGGATTCACAACAATGGCTGCTTCGACGTCGATACAATCCGCAATCCGAAATCCGAAATCCGCAATCCCATGGTTTGTGCTGTCGGCCGGACTTTATATCGCATTCGCCATCTACCTCTACTACCCGCACTTCGGCGGGTTTTCCGGAGCCCAATGGCTGTACGCCGTGAACGCCTGCGCCGCCGCGCTCGGCGTCTACCTCCTGAGCCGGCGCTGGGTGGCGGGGTTCACCGGGTCGCTGCTGGCCGGCGCGATTTACGGGTTCGCGCCGTTCACGCTGGGTCTGTCGAGATTCCATCCGGCGGCCAGCCTGCTCGCCGCCTCTGTGCCGTGGCTGTTCCTCCCGGCGGCGTTCCTGGAGCGTAAGCGCGGCAAGTGGATCGGCATTTCGCTGCTGCTGGTGCCCTTTGTCGTCATCGTGTTATTCTCCTACCTTTCGGCCGGCGCCAATTGGCGATTATTCGCCGTTCCCCGGACGGCCGAGGTGAGGCTGTCGGACCTAGCCGGCTTCATCACTCCGCTGGTGCTCGCCAAACGGGGCACCGCCCTGGTGGGACTGTACCATGTCCCCGTGGCGACGCTGGTGCTCGGCCTGGTGATGATGTGGAAGGCCCGCCGCTACAGCATCTTCACCATGCTTCTGATCGGATTCCTGCTGGCATTCTCCAATTCCTTTATCGGCGCCGACCGAACGGCGTGGCTTGCGGTCAGTCCCGTCCTGTGGCTGAGCATCCCGCTCCTCTGGTGCGCGGTCCTGTGCGGCATCGGCCTGCAGGGCCTGCTCGAAGCGGGCTTTGCCGACCGCAAATGGATCCTGGCGTCCGCCGTCATCCTGTGCACGCTGGCGATCGTGACGCTGTTTCTCGCGGCTAGGTACTTCCAGGTCCTCTTCGGTCTGACGGCCGACTATGCCCGGCTGTTCATCGAGACCGCCAAAATGTACCTGCTCGGCGCCGTCGCCACGGGAATCCTCTACCTGATGGCACGCCAGAAGCTGCGCGTCCAGTGGCTGCGCTGGGCCGTCCTCTGCACCGCGCTCGGCGTGGACATCGTCCTCGGCGCCCGCTATGTCATCGACTCAATACTCTGAGGGGCGCATGAGAAGTTGGTATATCGTAGCATGGGCATCTTGCCCATGAGTCGCAGGGCCATCTTGGCCCTGCACATCGTTGTCTTTTGATGGGCGAGACGCCCATGAGACCACGGGCAAGATGCCCGTGCTACTTTGACTATGACTTTCACATTGAGCCAGGTGGTTCCGTGGGGCAGATCGTTTGACGAGTACGTCGCGATGTTCGACCTGACGGATGCGGAGTTGTCCGGCCGGATCGTGGGCTGCGGCGACGGACCGGCCTCCTTCAACACCGTGCTCACCAGACGGGGCGGACGCGTCGTGTCTGTGGACCCGCTCTATCGATTCTCGCAAGGCGATATTCGCCGGCGCATCCGCCAGACCTGCGGCGAAATCCTCGAACAAACGCGAAAGAACGCGAACGAGTTCATCTGGACAAAAATCAAATCCGTGGAGGAGCTAGGGCAGTTGCGCATGGCCGCCATGAAAGAATTCCTGTCGGACTACCCTGCGGGCATAGCCGAGAAACGCTACGTGGATGGCGAATTGCCGCACCTGCCGTTCCCGGACGGGACCTTCGATCTGGCTGTCTGCTCGCATCTGCTCTTTCTCTACAGCGCGCAGTTATCCGAGGATTTCCACGTCGAATCCATCAAAGAGCTGTGCCGCATCGCGCGCGAGGCGCGGATCTTCCCCTTACTGGAGCTCGGGGCCATCAAATCGCGTCACGTCGGCGCAGTCAGCGCACGTCTGACCGCAGAGGGCTACTGCGTATCCGTCAAAACCGTCCCCTACGAATTCCAGCGCGGCGGCAATCAAATGATGACCGTCAAGAGCACCACCGCGTGATCTTCTGCGCCGCCCTGGCCGTGGACCTCTTCCTCGGCGCTCCGCACATCGTGGCAGTGTCCCCTGCGCCGGCATTCCTCCGACAGCCCGTGACTGCCGATGCAGGCTGAGCGCTTCGTCAGTTTTGTGAAATGCGTAGGTCCGACCTTCCCGACACTCCCGGAATTCGCCAAAATTCCGTGAAAAAGAAAGTTGATCTTGCTCAGAAAGTGGTAGAATAGGGCCAGTGTCTTATGCAGGCTCGACCAACACAATCTCTCGAAACGGAGGAATTATCATGAACAAGATCAACGGCAGACTGATGGGCCTACTGGCAGCCGGCGTGCTGATGCTGTCACTGGACGCTCCGGCCTTGGCTGACTTGGGTGACGGTCTTATTGGCTATTGGAGGCTTGACGAGGGAAGCGGAGCAGTAGCTCACGATTCGGCTGGTGGCAATGACGGGACCCTGCACGACTTCTCCTTCACGGGCAACTCCGGCTGGACGAGCGGCAAGCTCGGCGGCGGACTTGCGTTCGATGGTACAGACGACTATGTTTCTACTTCGCTTCTGGGCCCGCTTGGCGCTGATCCACGCACCATCACATTCTGGGCAAGAACCACGAATCCTACGCAATGGATCGTCGGCGCGGCTTATGGTGGATCGGCGGACGATCCTGGCAGCTCATTCCGCGCGGGATTCAACGTTGGCTGTGAAGGAGTCACCGCGAATGTCAGTTGGGGATGTGCAACGTACTCTGCGAGCATCAGCGACGGCGCCTGGCATCACTATGCGTGGGTACTCCCCGAAGGAGCGACGACGGTCGGCGAAGTCAAGACATACATGGATGGGGTTCTGCTGACGGGGATTGGCTCGTCTTGGAGAATTGACCAGATCATCAACACAACTTCCGGACAACTGTTTGAAATCGGAACCTATCACAATTGGGAGTTCTCGTTCTTCTTTGACGGCGTCTTGGATGAGGTCCGCGTCTATGATAGAGCATTAAGCGATAGCGAAATGACGGAATTATATCGATATCATCCACCGATAGTGGAGATACAACCCTTTTTTAACAACACCATTTACATTAGTCACCCGATAAGCCAAAGCCCCCCCTTTCAGATGGACGCTTTGGCCTCCCCTCCCGGCGGCAGTTTCAAATGGGAGATCATTAACGGCCAAGACAAAATCAAGTTTCTCTCGGCTGCTGAAGGTGATCTTGCGGATCACGTCCTGATCCAAGGGATCAAACCAAGCGGAGAGTATGGCGATGTTGCAATCAAGGTAACCTACACCGTCGATTCACAAGTCGCTGAAGCCTCTATCTGTATTTCGGTTCTAAAGCCTTCTGCCCTTTCAGTTAAGAGCATAGGTCCTCTTAAGACATATCCGGTTGGTTATGAAAGAGTCTATCACTTCCAGGTAATGGATCATCTGGGTCATCCACTAACGCATAAAATGAGCATGGATGAGAAACGCAAAAAGGGTTCTACAAACTACCCAAAAATAAAGCTGCCGTTGCGTTCCGGAGGGAATGTCACGAATTGGAACGGGGTTATTGATGATCTGCTGGCTTTCCCCTACTCAGTACCCGCTGATTATTTTTTGAACGTCGAACAACAAATCTCGGTAGAAGGATGGGACGACGTCGGTACGAGATGTCAAATCTATCACTCGAAAGATGCAGAATCTGTGGAAGGTCCTTGCGACCAGGGTAAAGGAAAGAAGTAGACACGCCGAGAGTCGGCGGGTGGGAGCCCGCCAGCGGGGATGCAGGGTCGCACCCGCACATTTCACAGCCCGCCACGTCAGGACCTGCTCGATAAGGACTGGCGAGGGGACTGGCGAGGGACAGTCCCTATTTGCCGGGGCCGGGGGGGGCCGGGGTCTGAGGTCGCCGAAGGGGCATGAAAAGAAACGCCTTACGGCGTCACTACAAACGCCGCCGCCCGCCACCCCGCTGCCATGCTGCTGGCGAAAAGCGTAAAATGCCAGGGGTCCGGGGACAACGTCCCCGGGGTCGGGGCGTTGTCAGCCTGCAAGCATGCAAAAACCGGATGAGTCCCACCATTTTTTCGCCGGGGTTCTTTAGTCGTTGGGGCGAATTCACATGGTAAGTGCAACAGGAATATGAAAGCGACATCGCGAGGCGAATCCGGTAGCTTGGAGTTGTTCAAAGACTTCAGACTACGGAGTGCTCGCGATGTCGTACAATCATCTTACCATGCAGGAGCGAAATGTCATCTACCGAATGCATTGGCTGGGCCATTGTGATGCCGAGATTGCCCGCTGTCTGGGCCGGCATCGAAGCTCCATCGGCCGCGAACGCCAACGCAACCTCAACAACGACGGACGCTATGATCCCGGCCTGGCCCAAACGTTATCCCAGGTGCGAAGGCGGGCCCACCTGCGTCGGCCCAAGACCGGCGATGACCGACGGATGGGCTATGTCCGGCAGCGTCTACAGGACCGCTGGTCGCCCGAGCAGATCGCCGGCCGACTCTGTGCCCAGCCGCCGAGGGACCTTCAAGACGCTTCCATCAGCCATACGACCATCTATCGCTGGATCTGGAGCGACCGCCAGCGAGCACGGCAGTTGCGACCCTTTCTGCGGATCGCCCGAAAGCCCCGCCGCAAACCCTACGGCAAGCCCTCCCGCCAGGGCCAGATCCTGGGCAAACGATCCATCGAGGAGCGGCCCAAAGAGGCCAACGAACGAAAACGACTCGGCGATTGGGAAGGCGATACCCTGGTCGGCAAAGGCCGCCAGGGATACCTGCTGACCTGCGTGGATCGGGCCAGCCGCTATCTGATCGCGCGAAAGCTCGACGCCTGTGCGGCCGAGCCCATCGCGCAACAGCTCCAGCGCACCATCCGCCGATTGCCGGACGCCAAACGCCACAGCCTCACGCTGGACAACGGCCGCGAGTTCGCTCGTCCCCTTATGCTCGAACGCAAGCTGCTCCTGCCGATCTACTTCGCCCACCCCTACCACTCCTGGGAACGTGGAACCAATGAGAACACCAACGGCCTGCTGCGCCAGTACCTGCCCAAAGGCACCGATTTGACCCAGGTGACGCCCCAGCAACTGCGATCCCTCGTACACGCCTTGAACCATCGCCCCCGCAAGTGCCTGGGCTTCCAAAGCCCCTCCGAGGTCTTCCATGCCCCGCCACCGGGATAGTCCTTGCGGCCGACTCTCACCCTCGCTACAGTGAAACCGCCGCCGTGGAGGATAGGGCTCTGCTGGGAAGCAACCCGAGCGCCCCGGCGGCCCAGGGACAGGAGGCGACGCTGTGTCTACGCCACGTCGCCTTCTCCTCTATCCTGCCTCTGGCCCAACGCGCTAAATCCCAGGGGCCTGGGGACAGCGTCCTCAGAATCCCTCGAACGGAACCATGCAACCGGATGGCTCGCTACTGTCCTTGCCCTGTTGCACTCCGCATGTTAATGCGCCTGCCGGATATGGGTTTATGAAATGTACAACAATTTGCATTTTGTTGAATATTCTTGTTGACGGCAGGGTATGGTGGATATATCATACATCTGTGACAAATCCGAATATCGAAATTCGAAAGGAACCCGACGCGGCCTTCGGCCGTAACCAAAACCAGTTCTCTCGCCAAGACGCGAAGAGCGCCAAGAAGACAAGGTGGTCATGCTGCTACCTTTGCGATCTTGGCGTCTTTGCGCGAGCCATATTCGGGCGGGTGACAACTGGGAACCGGCAACTGACAACTTTCAGACGGAAGGGAGACATCATGGCGAAGACGGAGACTTGCTACAACTGTGCTTACGCGCACTGGGACAAGGGCCAGTGGCTGTGGAGTCTTTCGATGGGAGTCGCGACCCGTCCGGCGTGCGCGAACCACCCGGAATCGCTCGGGCGGATGCGGCCGGTGCCTTGCGGCGGGGTCTGCCGGAACTTCCGGCCGAAGGCCGCCACGCCAAAAGGCCAGGTCAAACAGATCCCGCTGGGCAACGGAGTCTACGCCTACGTGGACGCCGCGGATTACGAGTGGCTCAGCCAATGGACCTGGCGCCTGCATGCGGGATACGCCGGCCGCTGGGAGAAGCGAAAGATGGTTCTCATGCACCGCGAGATCATGCAGCCGCCCAAGGGAAAGATGGTGGATCACGTGAATGGCAATAAGCTGGACAACACCCGGGCCAACCTGCGGGTCTGCACGCGCCCGGAGAACGCTCGCAATACGCGTAAGCAGCATAGCGCGTCCTCCCGCTTCCGAGGTGTGACTTACTACAAGGCAATGGGCAAGTGGCGCGCAAGAATTGGATTCGAAGGGAGATACATCCACCTTGGCTTCTTCACCGATGAAGCAGAGGCGGCCAGGGCGTATGACCGCAAGGCGGTCGAGCTGTTCGGGGAGTTCGCCCGGCTGAATTTCCCCGAGGAGTGGCCCGCCCGCAGGAGACGCAGGGTCTGCGCAAAACGATCCTCCCCGAAATCGACGTGCGCTCAGCACAGATGATGAGCACCCGGCAAAGCTGCGAAGCCGAGGAAAGTCACCTGCTGCGGATGAGGCAAGCAGGCGACTGTTCCCCGGGTGGTCCCTTGTGCCGGCATGAGGGGATTCCCCGATACGGAAATGAGCATCCTGCCGGATGGAACAACCAGCGACCGCCCGACTTTGACAAACTCGCGCCGCGGATATCCTTGTGCCAGGTTGTGTACGGTTGGATTGAAGGAGATCGCAATGAACGACGTGGAATTGTTGAAGCGGTATGCGGCCGGCGAAGAAGGAGCGTTCCAGGAGTTGGTTAACCGGTACAAGGACGGTGTATATGCGTTTCTCCGCCGGTTTCTGAGCGACCGGGACCTCGTGGATGACGTGTTCCAGGAGACGTTCATGCAACTGTACGCCAGTCGTGACACGTTCGACCTGTCCAAGCCGTTGCGTCCCTGGCTGTTCACGATCGCGGCCAACAAGGCGAGGGATGCTCTGCGTCACAGGCAGCGAACCGGCGCCACCAATCTGGGAAGCCTGTTCGACAGCGAGGAGCATTCCATGGACGACGTGCTGGATACGCTGGACCACGATGAGCACATGCCCTATGACAACCTGATTCGGGATGAGACGGCGGCAGCGGTCAAGCGGATCATCGCGCGAATGCCGGCACGACTTCGCGAAATCCTGATCCTGGCCTATTTCCACAAGTTCCCCTATCCGGAGATTGGCCGGATTCTGGGAATCCCCGTCGGCACGGTTAAGAGCCGGCTTCACACGGCGGTAGGCCGCTTTGCGGAAGACTGGAATACAGTCATGATGTGTGAGACCGCCAATTGACGGCCGGCCCCCCAGAATGGACTCCGGGGTGGCGGAATCGAGGCCCGCGCGGGCACTTTAGGAGGACCCCAAATGGCAGGGATTGCCTTTGGGGGTCGGTGGTGAAATCGCAGATTGCGGAGGGGATGTGCCGCTTGAGTGTGGCGCCGGAATCCGCAATCTGTGGTTCACCACTGCCGGCAATTCATCCTCATCGCCAATCGATGTCCCCGCCGACAGATTCTCCACGATTCTCGCACTGACGAACTTGGCGCACGTAGTATCTTCACAAGGACATGCATCGGTTCTTTTGACAAGAAGTCGTAGTACAGCACAGATTCATCGCAGGACACAAGCCCACGTGGCGGGCGATCGCCGGAATCGCAAGAGGACCGCGGGCGGTGCCGAAAAGGGGGACATGGAATGAGCATTCAGCGTTGGTCGGAAGATGTCATCCTTGTAGACCTGCCTGAGGAATTGGAAAAACACAACGAGCTGGAGACCGTCATAGGTATGCTGCGCGATGGGGGCGCATGTGATGTCGTGGTCGATTTCTCTCAGGTGCAGGTTGTGGGCGGTGCGTGGCTCGCCCGGCTCCAGAAGATTCAGAGGCTGGTAAATGGATGCGGGCACAAGCTGGTCCTTTGTAGTGTCCCTCCAGCGATCAAGGGCGTCTTTACAATCGCTCGACTTGATCGTCTGTTCGAGTTTGCCCAAGACAGGTTCACTGCTCTGGCGAGTCCTCAACTGGTCGGGTGAAGCGGCCAATCAGATTCACCACGCAGGGCATGGAGACCGCCGAGAGAGGAAAGAAGACGGCGGTCTGACCACTTGCCACGCTGGAGGCTATAAGGCGCTAAACTCCCTCAACACGCCCGTCGTGGCCGTGCCCCTGTGCCCCAGCAAGTAGTTGCTAATTCACAAGACCTGACCCCGCCTATCTTCAGCATAGGCTGAGGCCAAGAGAAAACGGCCAGTTGGCCCAATCACCCCCCTGGACAAGTGGATCAGAGTGGTTGCTGTCTGCAGCTCTCACGGCTTTTAGGCAATCGGCAAGCTGTGCTCGGATTTCCATCTGAGTCGCAAGGGTTTGGCACAGGTGGGGATCGACGGTCGGCCCCGAGAAGAAGATCAGCCGCTCGATCGGTGTGTTCTTGTAGAGAAATGAGAATTCAGACCTGCAACTCGCCAGTGCAGCCGTTAACTGTCCGAGATACTCTTTGTCCTGAGCCTCCCGCTGGCGGAGAGGTACGGACGAAGCATAAAGCAGACTCCGGTGGCGGCTGACCACCATGCTAATTCGATCCCCCTGGAAAGCGACTAGCATGACGACCGCGGTACGGTCACACGGTTGTTTTGCAAATAGTGCGGCGTAGCACTCCGTCACAGCAACAGGCCAGATACTGATTGACTTGACTGTAAGGCCTGCACGCTCGTAGATTGCCAAATGCCGGTCAACGGCCGTTCGCTCTGCGGCTATCACAACCACTCTTTCTTGTTCCGTGGGGATGCATTTAATGACTGTATTCTTGCGAACCCACCCGGATGGCAGCTTTCGCGCAACGGCAGAGAAGATCTCATTCTCGCTACCAGCGGTAGCTCGAGCTGGACGCTCAATGCAATCGATGAAGACTTCGCCTGCTGGCAACGCTGTCGTTATACCCTTTCCCTGAAAGGTTCCATTTCCCATAATCTGACGCAGTGCCTCAATAGCCCACCGTTGCCACCCAGGGCTTCCGAACGCTACTTCGTCGGGGCACGATACTCGGTATGCCGCAAGCAGAACCGGCTCATCCCCGTGTCTCGCGACTTGAGCCAGTGTCAACCCATCACGGCACACATCGATCCCGATTGAGCACGCCCCTTTTCTAGTAGTCACTAACATGTCCCACCTCTCATCTTGGACTTTTATCGGAACATGCTTTCAAGCCTACATTGGCTCCAATGCGATATTTCGCCATAGCTGTCCAGATACTTGAGATCAAACCTCGCCAAATGCTGGCATGACAGGCCAAATACGTATTTCTACGTAATCCGGCATAGCCTCGCTCAGCCTCAATGGGGGGCAGAGGGGGTCAGGGGGGGCCGCCGAGGGACAGTCCCTATTTTGCCCCGGAATTTGCGCGCGGATAATTATGTAATTAAAGATTTGACCCTCCAGCTCTCCCTGGGTAGGCAAGGGCGGGTGAACGCCGGGGTTCTTTTTCTATCACATGACAGACAATGCCGCAGTATAATGCCTTTGGCGTGTTGGCTCATGCTAAAAGGAGAAGACGTATGGCTGGCAGATCCGCGAACAAGTTGGTGACACGTCTTGTTGCTGGCTTGGCTGTCATGACGTGTCTGTGCACGGCAAGCGCGCAACTGGCAAAGCAGGACCCGCCAGGCGTCGGAATCGTCTATCGAAACCCGCGGGTATACAATGTTGAGTATTCTGTCGAGTTGTCTCCCGACCCGAACACGATTGACCGAAGCAAGGACCTGAAGTTGTGGGTGCCGATACCACGCGAGTGGGATTCCCAAAAGGCGGTCAAGATCATCTCGGTTCAGCCGGAACCGCACGCCCGATACGTCGATCCCGAGTACGGAAACCCGATGCTCTTCTGGGATTTCGGCAAGAGGCCGGAACAGACTACCTATACGGCGAACATCCGGTTCCGCCTGGAATCCTATGAGGTCAGCGTGAAGGTTGACCCGAACAGGGTAGGTTCCTACGACAAAACGAGTAAAGAGTATGCGCTCTATACCGGAAGTCGCCGTACGTGCTGTATAACGCCTAAAATACAGGAACTGGCACGGATCGCCGTTGGAGAAGAAAAGAATCCTTACCTCCAAGCAAAACGGATCTGTGAGTTTGTCCAGAAGAAAGTACGCTTTAAGATGACTTTTGAGAGAGGAATTCAATATCTGCTGGATAATCCGATTAAAGATGAACAGGGCAAAGAAGAGTACTACGTCGGCGATTGTGGCCAATTTAGCGCGCTTTTTATTACCATGTGCCGCGCGGTTGGGATCCCGTCAAGAGCGGTTAACGGATTTGTCGGCTGGCGCCCTTGGGCCAAAGCCGAGGACTTTAAGGAATTCCACCATTATGAAACAGAGTTATCCCCAGCTGGGCTAGCCGGTGCTCGACACTACGTAGCGCTAGACCCTCATACTTGGGCGGAGTTCTACATACCAGACTACGGTTGGATACCAGTAGATGCCACAGGAGGCGTCTTTGGCCGTCAAACCAACAAAACATTGATTACCGGCAAAGTATGCGATGTCCAAATAGGACCATTTGCACCGCAAGAGGAGAATGCCGGTTATGGTTTTCAATGGGTTCTCATCCAGGATGGTAGAGTGGATTGTCTACAATCAGGGGTCTGGAACATTGCCAAGATTCGCACGGCCGCGGTTAGAATCCTCCATCATTCAGACCCATTCCCTGCCGATGGACTAGCCAGCTACTGTGAAAACACTTTCGTAAAAACGGATGTAGAAAAGAATCTTAGACATTGGCGTCAAGGAGTCCTGAGTTGGCCCTCTCGCTTCGCACGAAGCTCCGTGCCGCAACACTCTAATATGGACACCTTCTATCATGATTATCCGCGTGCCAAGGATGATAGGGAAGCTTTCGTCTGCCATATATTGCGGAGACAATTGGGTGAAGAGCAGTTCGTGAAACTGGTCGATCGGTATATAGAGCTGCGACAGAAGTCCAATCAGGCCGTGCCGACGAGTCGTTTCCGGGAACTCGCTGAGGATATTTACGGAGCACCATTGGACTGGTTCTTCAACCAATGGGTAAATTGCAGGGAACTACCCCGGCTCAGGTTGGAGAAGGTCGTTGTCAAAAAAGACCAAGAGGGCTGGCAAGTCCAGGGACGTCTTGCGCAATCAGGCAACACCATCTTCCGGCTGCCGATTGAACTTGCTCTCGATACGAAAAAGCGAAGAGAAAAACAGAACCTCTGGGTTGAGAAGAAAGCTGTAGATTTCGAATTCGATACGCCAGAGGAACCGCAAAGACTCACAGTTGATCCCGACTATGAGGTTCTCAAGGTTCAAAGAATGGCTCCACGGCTTCAATGGTTTTGGGATGTTGATCCGCAGCTCGCTATAGTCTATGGAACCTTAGGGGAGACCGAGGCAAACAAGACGGCGGCGGAGCGTTTTACCAGTGACTATCTTGGCTCGGGCCATGGGATCATCAAGGCGGATACCGATGCGAATGACGCTGACCTGAAAAGCAAGTGTGTTTTTCTCATCGGCAGACCCGAGACCAACAGGGTCGCTCAGAGGTTCAAAGATAGCTTCCCCATAAAGTTCGACGGCGCCAGGTTTGCCTGGCAGGGAACAACGTATGGAAAGCCAACCCAAGGGGTGGCCCAAGTAATTGAAAGCCCTATCAACGGCGAGGGGTTAATGGTGATGTATGCTGGCCTGAGCCCAGAGGCCACGCTCAAATTGTGCGATCTGGAGTTGTATGATTCGGACTGTTCCTACGTCATCTTCGACGGCGACAAGCAGGCCGCCTCTGGTGATTGGGAGGAGGTGGACGCCGACTTGTCCTGGCGTTCTAACTCCCACCCGCCGCTTGGATCGCCGTCAAGTCAGGCCCCTTGACCTGCGCAGTACAACACGGGGCCAGTTGACCCTACTCATACGGTTCGAACAGGTCCAACTCGGAAAGAGGAGGGTCTGCCCTTAAATTAACAATTAGCGAATTCAGGGGGTCGCAGCTACACATTTCACAAACGAGGGAATTCCGGGGGCGGCTGCGGTACATTTTTTTTGCCGGGGTTCTTTAGTCCTTGCCAGATATGGGTTTATGAAACACACAACGATGCACATTTTTGCATATTCTTGTTGACGGCGGGGTATGGTTGATGTATCATATTGTCGATGCCGTGTGACGGGGTGCGCCGGGCGGGTGACAGCCGGAAACCGGCAACTGACAACTTCAAGAAGGAAGGGAGACATCATGGCGAAGACGGAGACTTGTTACGACTGTGCTTACGCGCACTGGGATCGGGGCCAGTGGCTGTGGAGTCTTTCGATGGGAGTCACTGCCCGTCCGGCGTGCGCGAACCACCCGGAATCGCTCGGGCGGATGCGGCCGGTGTCTGGCGGCGGGGTCTGCCGGAACTTCCGGCCGAAGGCCGCCACGCCCAAAGGCCAGGTCAAGCAGATCCCGCTGGGCGGCGGGCTCTACGCCTATGTGGACGCGGCGGACTATGATTGGCTCAGCCGGTGGGTCTGGCACACACAAGGCGGGTACGCCGTCCGGTGGGAGAAGAGAAGGACGATCTTCATGCATCGCGAGATCGCCAGGCCCCCCAAGGGGAAGATCGTGGATCATGTGAACGGCAATAGGCTGGATAACACGCGGGCCAACCTGCGGGTCTGCACACACCCGGAGAACTCACGCAACACGAGCAAGGCGCACGGCACATCCTCCCGATTCAGAGGCGTCACTTACCTCAAGGATCGTGGCAAGTGGCGAGCAAAGATCCAGTTCGAGGGCAAATGCGCCTATCTGGGCCTTTTCACGGACGAGGAGGAGGCGGCCAGAGCCTATGACCGCAAGGCGGTCGAGTTGTTCGGGGAGTTCGCCCGACTGAATTTCCCCGAGGAATGGCCCGCCTGGAAGAGACGCAGGCTCCGCGCAAAGCGACCTGTGCGGAAATAGGCATGGGGCCGGCGGCGCAGGGCGAACGCAAAGTCGCTTGGCAGGCCACATGCCTGTCATTGTGAGTCGCTGGGCCGCTTCGCGGCTGGTGTCGGGAAGAAACCAAGCCGTGTGCTTTGGGTGGCACGCCCAAGCGCGGCTTGAGCGTGTCTGCGCGGCGAGCAAGAGCACGGTCAAACAAGTTTGGCCGTGCCACCCGAACCCGTAGTTTCTTGCTCCGCCGTGCATTGATAGGTAATAACGGGTCCTATCCGATTGTGCTTGATTGAAGCCATATTTGCGTTGCGAAATATTACCTATTTATGCACGGCGGAGTAGGAGGAGCGCAGCGACGAAGCAATCTCAATCCCAGGGGTGGGAGATTGCTTCGCTGCGCCCACAAGGACAGGCCAGAGTGCGGCTTTGAGATAGTTCCTTGTCAGGGACTGCCTACACGACTGTAAGGCATCTGCTCATGGCATCGGCCGACGGCGATGAGGTACACTTGCATTAGCTTGTAGTGACGCCGTGCGGAAAGCTCGAATTTCTGATTTCGAGATTCGAATTTCGGATTTCGGATATTCTTCTCGGGGGGTAATGCAGATGGACGGAAAGAGGAAACAGGAGACCGGCAGACCGGCGATGGAGGAGATCGTGCTCGCTCCGAACGTCGAGCTGCATACGCTGAGCGACACGGGCATATTCCCCAACAACGGGACGCTGCCGCTGCTGATCTACAGGCAGGCGTTGGACGCCGACGCGCCGGACCTGATCGAGCAGGTGCAGAAGCTGTTCGTGGAGAACCAGTGGGACGGGTCGTGGGTCGACAGCATGTACGATTTTCACCACTACCACAGCACGGCCCATGAGGTTTTGGCGATCTGCGGCGGGCAGGCGGAGGTCCGCTTCGGCGGCGATTACGGGATCACCAGGACCATCTCGGCGGGCGACGTGCTCATCATCCCGGCGGGCGTCGCCCACAAGCGGCTCGGAGTCGGCGGCGCCTTCGTCGTCGTCGGGGCCTACCCGCAGGGGCAGGGCTACGATATGTGTTACGGCCAGGAGGGCGAGCGGCCGAAGGCCGACGAGAACATCGCCCGCGTCCCCCTGCCCAAGGCCGATCCGATCTACGGTCCCGACGGCCCGCTCCTGGAATACTGGCCCGCGTGACAGCGATCCGGTGACCACCCTTCAACCGCTCCAAGAGAACCGCATGGGCTGAAGCCCATCCTACATGCTCTCGGACTTGATCTAAACGAGCGGATGTGGTCTAATGGCATCGGATTAACGATTCGCTGAGTACGGCAATCTCGGATTGGAGGTATGCCCGTCGCACGCCGGCTGCCGGGTGAAGACACTCGCGGCCGGGACGCAGAAATGTCTTGGATAATGGAGGTGGAAGATGAAGAGAGTTGCACTTCTTGCCGGGGCCATGATCGTGTTGCTGTGGAGCGCGGCGGCGCCTTTGTATGGCTGGGGATCGGCCACCCACGCATATATCGTCAGCCAGTTGAGTGACAAGCCGGGGACCGTGAATCTGCAGGAGATTTACGGCGCCGTGCTGCCGGATGTGTTCAACTTGATGCTCGGCGAGCCATTCCAGGACCACCTGTGCACGCAGACGCACGACGAGTTCATGAAGGTGGTGGAAAGCGCCACATCGGACAGGGACAAGGCCGTCGCCTACGGATTCGCCAGCCACAACGAGGCGTGGGGCGCCGACCGAACCGCCCACATCAGCTCCGTCACGCACCCCGAAACCGGCTACGTCACGGGCAAGCGGGATGAATTGGTCGCGGCTCTGGAGCCCAAAGTGCGGCTGTTTCTCGTCCTCAGCGGGGTGCCGAACGCAGGTGCCGTCGCCAAGGACATGCTTCCGATGGTGGCCGACAGTGCGATTGAGACGGCCGTGGACCTGCTGGTCTGTGAGCATCAGGACCCCACTCTGGGCGGGCGGCTCGCGCTGGCGGCACGCAGCCGGAGCTTGTCGGCCCCCATTCTGCTCAACAAGGCGTATGCGGCGGAGTTCGCGGCGACTGCTGGAGTGACTGAAGCGGTGGCCACCTCGCTCATCGTTGAAACCGAGAATGAATTCAGGCAGCAGATGGAGTCGTACGGAACGGCGCTGGCGCAGGCCGAGCCGATGGATGCTCTGGCTCAGCAGGCGTCGGAACTGGCCAAGCTGCTCCTGGCCGGGGAGGCGGGACTCGCCATCGATGTCCCCGCGGACCTGATGAAGCAGATTCTGGAGGGGGCCACCGACCTGGTAAAGGACGACTATGCGGCGGAGCTCACGGCCACGATCGCGCGCGTTCGGCAGGAATTGCAGTCTCACGGAGTCGCCGGGGCGAATCCGTAAGAAGGCCGGGCGGATTCATCGTCTGACACTCGCATGAGATACGCGCTGAAGTCCGCTGCGGCAACCGTCGCTGGCGTGCCGTTCATGCTTTCCTGATGTTCTCCGCGATGGCCGCGAGGAGGACCTCGGGTTTGACGGGCTTCTCCAATACCTTCTTGACGGGCAGCCAGGTCTCGTCCGGCTCGAAGCCGAACGGCAGGTTCATCTCCCGCCGAATCCCAGTCATGATTATTATCGGCGTGCTCCGAAGCGTTTCGCTCTCGTGCAGTTCTCGGGCGACGTTGAACCCCTCGTCCTTGGTTGCCATCATCACATCGAGCAGAATGATGTCGGGGTTCTCCGCCTTGGCCTTGGCGACGCCGTCCCGGCCGTTTGATGCCGTATGCACGTCGTACCCTCGGGCGTCGAGCAGATTGGAGATCGCCTCGACGAATTCCGGGTCGTCATCGATCATCAGCACTTTGCTTGCCATCTTCTACTCCTTCATTCAGCAGTCTCAAGTTTCAAGTGTGAAGTCTGAAGCCTCACACCGGTCGCTTAGAATCTGTCCCTTCTTCACACTTCAGACTTTACACTTTCGACTCTTCTTCAAGCTATCGCCTCGCGAATAATCCGCCCATCGGCCTGCCGCCGTGACCATCCGCTCCATACAACCCGCACAGGCGCTCACGTCTTCGCTCACACATCGCTTGTTGGGATAAATCTCATAATATTGCCGGTACGGCGCCGGGGTGAAGTTCGGCATCAGCACATTGGCCCCGGCGGCCAGGGCCTTGGGGCGCTCGTCCCGCCCGTGCAGCGAGCCAATCGCCGTACTGGCGGGAATGTGGGCGTCACGGCTGACGATCCGCGTCAGCGCGATCACCTTCAGCGTCAGCATCAGGTCCCCCGCAGGCTCACCGGCCAGAGGCGTTTGCGGATGCGGGATGAAGGGACTGGCGCTGATCATGTCGAAGCTGCCCCGCTTGAAAAACCGGATATCGGCGGCTAGATGCCTGAGGGTCTGGCCCCGCAGGCCGACGAGGTTGCCGCAGCCGGTCTGGTAGCCTGACTCGATGAGGTCTAGCAGGCACCGCACCCGGTTCTCGAAGCTCATTCCGGGATGAAGCTCCCGGTAGAGGCCGGGGTCGGAGGTCTCGATCTTCAGCAAATACCTGTCGGCCCCCGCCTCTTTCCACATCCGATACTCCTCGCGTCGGCGCTCGCCGACGCAGAGCGTCACGGCTACGTCGAGGCGAGACTTGATCTCTTCAATGATCTGCCCGAGCCACTCGGCGTCGAGAGCTTCCTCTTCCCCGCTCTGGAGCACGACAGTCTGTATTCCGGCGCGACGGACGTTCTCGGCCGCAGACACAATCTCGTCGGCCGTCAACCGGTATCGCCTGAGCCGACTGTTGTGCCGGTTGAGCCCGCAGTACGCGCACGTGTTGCGGCAAATATTGGAGAACTCGATGATCCCCCGCAGCAACACGCCGTCTCCGACGTATTCCCGCCGCACGCTCTCAGCAAAGCCGAACAGCAGGTCGAGCTCGCTGCGGTCCTCCAAGCGCAGAATCGCCTCCACGTCCGCCAGGTCGGGCATATCGGCGGTGTAGATGCGCTCCAGAACAGTCTGCACACGGGGACCTGTCATTCCTGCACCTTGGCCTCCTGCTTCTTGTACTCCCTGAGAATCTGCACGATTTTTTTCGGAGTCAGCTCGCCGTGAATCTTGCCGTCGATCATGGCGACCGGCGCCAGGCCGCAGGCGCCGAGGCACCGCGCCGGCGACAGGGAGAACAGGCCGTCTTCGGTCACCTGCCCGAAGTCGATCTTCAGCTCGTCGCGGATCGTCTGGAGAATCTGCGACGCCCCTTTGACGTAGCACGCCGTGCCCAGGCAGATCGCGATCTCGTGCTTGCCCGGCGGCGTCAGCTTGAAATAATGGTAAAAGGTCGCGACGCCCCAGATATGCGAGGCGGGAATCTCCATCGCCTGCGCGATCTCATCCATCACCTCCATCGGCAAATACCCGTACAGTCCCTGCGTCTTGTGCAGGACCGTGATCAGGTGCGAGTGGGGGTTCTCGCGCGTCTTGACGGCGGCAACCAGCTCGCGAACCTGGGCAAGCTTTTCCTCGTGACTCGTCGCCGCTTTCTCTTTGGTCAAAATCTTGGCCATGTGTAAAGGTCCTCTTTTGCAGAACTCCTCTAAAAGTACAGGTCACGGTGTCCGGCCTGGGTCTGCCGGTAGTAGCTCATGAACGCCTCGAAGATTTCCGGCATCCGCTGCCCGATCTGCTCGATCTCCCTGGCGATCACTTTCTCGCCGGCCGCAATCGTCTCGCCACTGGCGAAATCGTCAAGCCATTCGCGGAAGGTGATCACGGCGTTCAACTTGCAGTACTGCCCTTCCTTGCCGCTTCGCAGGAGCTTCATGATCTTCTGCCCGGTGCGCCCGCAGCGGTAGCCGGCGGTGCAGAACGACGTGATCAGACCGGCCTCGGCGAGCTCGCGAACCACGTCGTCGAGCGAGCGCGTGTCACCAAGCAGGAACTGCTGCCGCTCCGTGTGCTGGTTCTCATCGAAGAGGTCGGCGTAGCTGCCGATCCCGATCCGGGTCGATGCGTCGGTCTGCGTGCAGCCCAGCGGCAGCACTTCCCGCCTCAACTGAGCGTTCTCGCGGGCGGTCAGAATCATGCCCGTATAAGGGACCGCCAGGCGGATCACCGTCACCAGGCGTTTGAAGTCGGCGTCGCTGACCTCGTACTGGGGCTTCTGCGCGTACGGCGTGTTGCACGCGGGCTCAAGCCTCGGGAACGAGATTGTGTGCGGGCCGATCCCGAATTTCTTCTCCAGCTCGATTGCGTGGTACAGCAGCCCCATGACCTCGAATTTCCAGTCGTAGAGGCCGAACAGCGCCCCGAGTCCGACATCGTCGATCCCGGCCTCCATCGCGCGATGCATGCAGGTCAGCCGCCACTGGTAGTTGCCCTTGATCGTGTGTCTCGGATGCAGCCTTTCGTACGTGCCTTTGTGGTAGGTCTCCTGAAAAACCTGGAAGGTGCCGATGCCCGCCTCCTTCAGCAGGACAAGCTCCTCGACCGGCAGCGGCGCGGCGTTGACGTTACAGCGGCGGATCTGGCCCCAGCCCCGCCGCGTCCTGACCTTCACGTCGGCAATCGTCCGCAGCGTCGAGGCCATGTACTCGACGCCCGATTTCGGGTGCTCGCCGTACACGACGATGAGGCGCTTGTGCCCAATCTGTCCGGCCAGCACCTCCACCTCGCGACGGACTTCCTCCTGCGACAGAATTCGCCGGCTCTCCTCCGTGTTGCTGCACCGGAACCCGCAGTAGAGGCAGTCGTTGACGCAGAAATTGCTCAGATACAACGGCGCGAAGGTCACGATGCGGTTGTCGTAGACTCTCGTTTTGACCGCCGCGGCTGTCTGCTGCATCTCGGCCAGCAACTGACGGTCCTCGACGTGGAGCAGGCACGCCGTCTCTTCCGGCGTCAGCGTCTCAATCGCCAGCGACTTCTGCAGGATGTCCCGCACTCGCTTCGAATCGGGATTCCGGTCCGCCGCCAGGGCCCGCTCGATGGCGGCCTCGTCGATGAAATCCCGGCCGTGGTCGAGATACTTCTCCACCTGCTCGGGCTTGATTCGATTTCGAATCCAGCCGCCGTATCCGGAAGTCGGCCTGGCGTTTCTAACGGTTATCGTCACGTATATTGCCTTTCTACAAAGCTGTCGACGAGTGGCAGCGTCAAGCGCAGCTTGGCGATGGCCTTCCTCGTGGCGAGGGCGTCTCGCCCTTGCGTGTCGCGGGCATCCTGCCCGCGATTCGAGGGCAAGATGCCCTCGCAACGAAAGAGCAAGGCCAAGATGGCCTCGCCACGTGAAACCATCGCCAAGGCCTTCGGCCTTGACGCTGCCACCCAGCTCAATGGCATATAATGCGAAAGGATCATCGAGGGTTCCTACTAGACGACTTTCAGCTCGGGCGAAACTATACCTTTCGGCATCTTCGCCGTGTAATGCGTGTGCAACAGCTCGTGCGATTTCTCGCTCAGCGGCCGGCCCAGGAACTCGCGGTAGAGCCTCTGGACATCGGGGTTGTCGTGACTTCGGCGGATCGTCTTGCCCCGGTCGATGTCGTAGAGGGCCTGGGCCCGCGCCTGAAGGCACTGCTCGTCGAGCGGAATGGAGTTGGCCGTGGCGTAGGGCTGGCCGCCGCCGCCGATGCAGCCGCCGGGACAGCCCATGACCTCGATGAAGTGGAAGCGGTTGCGATCCTTGCGCACGATCTCCATGAGCTGGTGGGCGTTGCCCAGGCCGTGCGCGACGGCGACCCGCAACTCCTGCCCATCCATCACGATCCGACCCTCCTTGATTCCCTTGAAGCCCCGAATGTCGTTGACTTCGATGTCGATGAGCGTCTCGCCCGTGTACAGCTCGTACGCGGTGCGAATCGCCGCCTCCATCACGCCGCCGGTGACGCCGAAAATCGTGCCGGCGCCGGAGGACAGGCCCAGTGGACTATCGAACTTCTCCGGCTGAATGTTGATGAAGTCGATGCCGGCGGATTTGATCATCCACGCGGCTTCGCGGGTCGTGACGACGATGTCGGTCGTCTGCATACCGTTGACCTGTAGCTCCGGCCGGACCGCCTCATATTTCTTGGCCGTGCAGCACATCACCGCCACGCTGAGAATCTTCTTCGGATCGACTTTCATCTTGCCGGCAAAGTACGTCTTGAAGATCGCCGAAGCCATCGACATGGGCGACTTGCACGTGGAGATATTCTCGATCAGGTCCGGATAGAACTGCTCCACGTACTTCATCCAGGCGCTGGAGCAGGAGGTGATCAACGGCAGCGGGCCTTTCGCCTGCAGGCGTTCGAGGAACTCGCTGGCCTCTTCCATGATCGTCAGGTCGGCGGAGAACTGGGTGTCGAAGACGTAATCGAACCCGAGCCGTCGCAGCGCGGCGACAAGCTGGCCTTCCATGTTCTGGCCCGCCGGCAGGCCGAAGGCCTCGCCGATGGCGGCCCGAACCGACGGCGCAAACTGCGCGACCTTGATCAGGTTCTTATCGTTGAGCTTCTCGAACAATTCCTGCGTGTGATTCTTCTCGACGAAGGCGGCCGTGGGACACACGTTGATGCACTGGCCGCACGTCGTGCATATGCTCTCGGCGAACGGCATGTTGTACGCCGGCATGACCACCGTGTGGAACCCGCGATGCGCCTGGCCCAGGCAGTGCACGCCCTGGATCTCCGAGCACATGCGGACGCACCGGCCGCAGAGAATGCACTTGTCCGGGTCCCGGATCACGCTGGTCGAGGACAGGTCCTTCTCGTAGTGCTTGCGCTCGCCGACGAAGTGGCGGTGGCGGATGCCCATGGCATAGACCAGCCGTTGCAGCTCGCAGTTGCCGTCGCGCTCACACGTGTGGCAGTCCTCCGGGTGATTGTCCACCAGCAGCTCGACGATGTCGCGCCGGGCCTGGCGGATCTCGTGCGTATTCGTGTAAATCTTCATGCCCGCGGCCACGGGGTAGCAGCACGAGGCGACGAAATTCTTCATCCCTTCGACCTGGACGATGCAGACCCGGCAGGCGCCCTCGATGGACAGCTTCGGATGGTAGCACAGCCGGGGAATGCGATAGCCGCACTTGTCCGCCGCCTGCATGATCGTCTGCCCGGGCTCGACTTGGTAGGGCTTGTCGTTGATAGTGATCGTGATTTTCTTACCGTTCTCCATGTTACTCCTCAAACCTTAGCGGCGGGCGGCGCCCGTAGCATGGGCATCTTGCCCATGAGTTGCAGGGCCATCTTGGCCCTGCAATCTTCCATCTTCCACGGGCGAGACGCCCATGGGATTCACGGGCAGGATGCCCGTGCTACTTGTCACACACGCTCGAACAGACTCATTTGTGATCGATATCATGCTTTCGCGATGGCCTCGAATTTGCAGGTGTTGAAGCACATGCCGCAGTGGATGCATTTATCCTGGGCAATCGTGTGCCTGCTCTTGGGACTGCCGGCGATGGCCCCGGCGGGACAAACTTTCCGGCAGGCCCCGCAGCCGATGCATTTCTCCGTGATCTCGTAACTCACCAGACTCTTGCAGGCCTTGGCCCGGCATTTCTTCTCGTGGATATGCTCCTCGTACTCCTGGCGGAAGTTCTTGATCGTGCTCAGGACGGGGTTGGGCGCCGACTGCCCCAGTCCGCACAGGGACGCTCTCTTGATCATATTGCCGAGGCGTTCGAGCTTCTCGATGTCGCCGGGGCGTCCCTTGCCTTCCGTGATGCGGGTCAGGATTTCGAGCATGCGCTTGGTGCCCTCGCGGCAGGGCGTGCACTTGCCGCACGATTCATCCTGCGTGAATTCGAGGAAGAACCGGGCGACATCGACCATGCACGAGTCCTCATCGATGACGATCATGCCGCCGGAGCCCATGATCGAGCCGGCCTTGGCCAGCGACTCGTAGTCGATGGGGGTGTCGAGATACTCCTCGGGCAGGCAGCCGCCGGAGGGGCCGCCGGTCTGGACGGCCTTGAACCGCTTGCCGAACGGGATGCCGCCGCCGACATCGTAGATGATCTCGCGGAGGGTCGTGCCCATCGGGACTTCGATCAGACCGGTATTGACGACCTTGCCCGCCAGGGCGAAGACCTTGGTCCCCTTGCTCGTCTCGGTGCCGATGGTGTGGAACCAGTTAGCGCCGTCGAGCAGGATGACGGGGACATTGGCCCAGGTCTCGACGTTGTTGATGAGGGTCGGCTGGCCGAAGAGTCCGGCCGCGGCCGGATAGGGCGGCCGGGGCCGGGGCATGCCTCGCGCGCCCTCGACCGAATGAATCAATGCGGTCTCCTCCCCGCAGACGAATGCGCCGGCCCCAAGCCGAATCTCGATATCGAACGAGGAATTCGAGCCGAGGATGTTCGCTCCGAGCAGGCCGTGCGCCCGGGCGTCCTCGATCGCTCTTTCGATTCTCCGGATCGCCAGCGGGTACTCCGCCCGGATGTAGACGATGCCCATTTCCGCACCAATGGCGTACCCGCCGATGGCCATGCCCTCGACGATAGTGTGAGGATCGCCTTCGATGGCGCTGCGGTCCATGAACGCGCCGGGATCGCCCTCGTCGGCGTTGCAGATCACGTATTTCGGCGTCGCCTTCTCGGCGGCGGTCAGTTTCCACTTCCGGCCGGTGGGGAACCCCGCCCCGCCGCGCCCGCGAAGGCCGGATTTCTCCACTTCCGCGATCACCTGCTCCGGCGTCATCTCGGTGAGGACCTTGGCCAGGGCCTCGTAGCCGCGAAGAGACAGGTAATCGTCGATATTCTCCGGGTCGATGATGCCGCAGTTGCGAAGCGTGACTCGCATCTGCTTGCCGAAGAATTTCGCATCGCCGAAGACGCGGAAGAACCGGTTGTACAGGTGGTCCTCCTGGATCACCAGGCGGGCGATGGGCCGGCCGTGGATCAGGTGTTCCTCCACAATCTCCGGGATGTCCTTCTCCGTGATGCTCCCGTAGATGGTGTAGCCCGGGTTGACGACCATGATGGGCCCCTTGTCGCACATGCCGAGGCAGCCGGACAGGCCGATCGTCACACGCTCGGTCAGCCCGTGCTTGCCCAACTGCTCGCGCAGCAGGCGGCTGAGCGTTCTCGCCCCCTTGTGGATGCAGGAGGTCCCGTCACAGAGGATGATTCTATAGGATGTCACAGTCACAGTGCTTTTTCCCTTTCCAGGAGAAGTTTGAAGTTTGAAGTTTGATTTTTGATTTTGGGAACGCCTTGGATGATCCTCTTCGAATCAACAATCACACTTCACACTTCGTTAGTCGATCACCCACTCTTGGATGACCTCGCCGTTTTTGAGGTGGCGCTCGATGATCTGCTGGGCGCGCTCTCTATCGACGCGGCCGTACTTGACGGGACTCTTGCCCGCCTCGATCACCTCGACGGTCGGCTCCAGGTTGCAGCGGCCGGCGCAGCCCTTCTGGCTGAGGTACACATCGGTCAGCCCGCGACCGACGGCCTTCTGAAAGACCTCCATCACGTCCTTGGAGCCGGCGGCAATCTCGCAGGTCGCCATCCCGACGTACACGCGTTTGGTGGACAGATAGCCCCGGCTGATGATCCGGCTGACGGCCTCCGCACGCTTCTTCTTGATCAATTCCAGAGGAGTCGGCATTGTCTCAGTTCCTTTCTATCCGGAAGATGAACGAGTTTCCGCGCTCGCGGGGCACGACGGTGATGCTTCCGCCGTGCCGCTCGATGATCTGCCTGGTGATATAAAGGCCCAGGCCGGTGCCTTTGACCTTCTTCGTCTCCGGGTTGTCCAGCCGGGAGAACTTCTGGAACAATTTCGCCCGCTGCTCGTCCGTCATGGGCGTGGAGTCGTTGTAGACATCGACCTCGACCATGCCGTCGAGCGGCGCCGCCGTCACCCGGATCTGCCCGCCGTCGGGACTGTACTTGATCGCGTTGCTGATCAGGTTGTTGGCGACAATCTGCATCAGGTCGGAATCGGCCTGCACGATCAGCTCGGGACTGACCTCGTTGGAGATACTCAGGTCCTTCTTGCCGGCCATCGCCGCCAGCGAGTTGATCGAGCTGTCGAAGATGTCCTTCTTGAGATTCAGCGGGGTCTTGTTCACGGTGAGCTCGCCGCGCTCGACCCGGCCGAGGCTCAGGAATTTCTTGACGGTCGCATCGAGGTAGTCGAGGTTCCGTGTCACCGAGTCCATCGCCTTTCTCTGCTTGAAATTGACCAGGCCGAGGTATCCGTCGCGGACGGCGTACGCGTTCATCACCGCCGAGGCGAGAATTCCCTTCAGCTCGTGCGCGACGAAGCCGATCAGGTCGATGTAACTTTTGTTCAAGGCGGCCAGCTTCTCGTTGGAGATTCGCAGGCACTCCTGGCGCTCCTTCAGGCCCAGGGCCATGGCGTTGAACGCCTCGGCCATACTATTGATGTCCTTGATGGAGGTATTCGTGTTGATCCGATATCCCCAATCGCCGGCGGCCAGGCACTCGCTGGCACGGACCACCTGGGTCAGCGGCCGTGAGATCGCCCCGGCCAGAATGAACGCCAGAAGCACTGCGACGATCGCGACGCCGACCACCGCCAGCAAAAAGAGCATGAGAATCCGACGAGCCATGTCGTTGAACGGCTGCTCCAGGGTCCCGACGTACAAAATTCCGATGATGCCCCCGTTGATGCTCCGGATGGGCTCGTAGGCGGTCTTGTACCAGTCGGTGACCACGAAGGCCCTCTCATGCCAGGTGCGCCCCTGCTCGATCACCGCCTCGTAGACTTCCTCGGAGACCCGCGTTCCGATGGCCCGCTGGCCATCCTCATCCTGGACGTTCGTGGAGATCCGCACGTCGCCCTGAAAGATCGTCACCGTTCCGATGGGCTTGGACTTGTAGTGATCTTCGCCGAAGACCATCTCGCGGACGCGGTCGACGAGCGTATAGTCGCGGTTGATGACGCGGCCGCCGTAGAGGACCGCCGCGATTTGTCCCTGGTCGTCAAAGACCGGCACGGCATATTCCTTGACCATGCCCGAGCTGAGTATCTGCCGGTCCGTCGGCCGGGCTTTCGGCGTCAGCTTGATCTCAATGGGACGCTTGCCTGGCACATCCTCATCCATGCTCTGGAGCTCCAGTGGCGTGACAATCCGCGTCCCGCCCACGGGCTCACGCCTCTCCAGGGCCGCTTTGGCAATCTCACTGGTCAGCGCATCGAAATCCGGTCGGGCAACGTACCGAACATAGTGCAGGTTCAACCTGTCCCTCAACACGTGGATATCCCCACTGGGCGACGCCAGTCTCAAGGCCTGGCCGATACGCTCAATTTCGCCGGTATAGACCATCTCCGCGACCTTCAGGTCGTTCAAGACCTTGCGCTCGGCACTTTCGATGACGTCCTTCTGGATCACGCGGTAGCCCAGTGCCGCGATCGCGACCGAGAGCACAAGGATCACCATAAGGAAGGAGAACAGGATTCTCGTCTTTATGGAGACGGCGGGAAATATTGGATCAGCCGTTGTCATTCGACGCGTTGACGAAATAAATGAGGTTTTCCAGTTCCGTTTCGAGATTGATGTTGTTGACCACGCAGCCCGCCGGGGCCTTCACGCAGATCGGCGCGAAATTCAGCACGCCCTTGATGCCCGCCGCGAGCATGATCTCGAGGACCTGCTGGGCGGCATAGTCGGGCACGGCGATGACACCAAGCCTGAGGCCGCGACTCTTGACGAACTCGACGAGGTCCTCCAGCGGCAGCACGGGCGGGTTCTCTTCGCGATTGTACTTGGCGGGGTCGATGTCGAACCCGGCGGCGATCCGGATACCGCTCTTTTCCATGCCGCGATAGTGCAGCAGCGCCCGGCCGATGTTGCCGACTCCGACGATCACAAATTCCTGGAGCTGATCCTTGCCCAGGATCCGGTGCAGTTGTTCGCTGAGTTCATCGACCTTGTAGCCGCCGCGGCGGTTGCCCGTGATTCCGAACAGCGAGAAATCCTTACGTACCTGGGCCGCCGTGACGCCCGCGGCATCGGCCAGATTGTCCGAGAAAACACGCACGAAGTTCAGGGCCCTGAGCCGATTCAAGGCGTTCTTGTATCGCGACAGCCGTATGATGCAACTTCTATTCGCCATGATCCATGCACCTCGTCTTGTTGTGACTTCTGGAACAAAACCAAAGCAAGCTCATCAAATGACTGGAATCATCGTCGTTTCATATATATCCTTACAACTCGCAGGAGAAAAAGTCAAGCGTGGTATTGTACTTCTTTTCACATTTTTATGCACTGCATTGCTGAATATGACGGATCTACTGATTATATGTGGATTGAACGGAACATGGAACCGTCAATCGGGTGTGTCACGCTTGCTGGTTTTGGTGCGGCGAATGCGGGGTCCTTGAAAACTGCTGCGAGGCTTCTGAATCTCAGTGACGATCCGGCCCTTGTGGAAGATTGTCACCGAGCCGGTAGACTCGCTGACGGTCACCGCGATGGAATCCGTGACGGCGGTGATCGCCGCAGCGGCATGATGTCGTGCCCCCAGGCCCCTCGGGAGCTCAAATTCCTCCTGGCTGGCCGTGCGAACGTACGCCCCGCAGGTCTCCATCACTCCGTCGCCTCGAATGATGAATGCCCCATCGAGCGTCGCCAGTTCCTTGACTGTCTCCTCAAGGGAATAATCCAGGATATTCCGCTCGCCTGGCGGGTAGCCCCTAAAGGGGTTCAGCAGGAGCTGGCGAGTCAGGGGGATGACCCGATCGGTGTCCCCCACCACGAACATCGCGCCCACGGGCCTGCCCTCCCGGCCCTCGCTGCCCAGCTCCGAGGCGATGTCCACCACCTTTTCAATCACTTCCGGGAGCACCCTCGGGGACGTTGTCAGGTCCACCCCGGAGGCGAAAATCTCGTACTCCCGTCCTACCTCGGTCACAATGATCGTGTCCAGCGTCCGGGAGGCCGCCAAGCCCGTGAGAAAGACGATGCGATCCCCCTGGCGGATCAGGCCCTTGGAAAGGGCCAGGAAAACGGCGATTTTCACCTGTCCCATCCGGGTCAGCGGCACATCGGGCACGTGCAGGTAGTGGATGTCTCCCCCCGACGGCTCTTTCTCCGGGGCGGGTTCCTTTGTCACGCAGAAGACTTTTGCACGCATGGAGGAGAAATCCGGCACGATTTGCTCATCCATGGCATCGATGTACACGAAGACGGCCGTCGCCTGGCAGGACTCCACGAGGTCGGGGATATGCTTGAGCAGGCTGTAAGTAATCGCCCGCGCGGAGGCCCGTTCCTTCTCCAAACCCTCCTGATCGCCCTCCGTCGCGTCTTGATTTGCCGCCTCTTTTGCCATGCGTCCCCTTTATCCCGGTGAATCGCGATCCGGCGTGACTATCGCCATGGGCTGCTGAACATGGCATGGCACGGATTATCGGACAGTCAGCCCAATGCCTCCTCACCTGACCGGTACGGCGACACTCGGGCCTCTTTCGTCACCAAAAGCAAAGCCCCTGCGGTGCGGAGGGAGAGGAAGCGAGACTACGCAGGGGCTTGTGGTGTTCCACATTTTCCGGGCACTACACATGTGCCCGCCAAGGTACTTACGTCCTTACTGGTCGCAGGTTCACAGAGGCCGTAACTTATTTTTCACGGCACTTCCAGAGCCCACCCATCGATCAAACCTCTATAAGAATACACCCGGCGTCACGCGTGTCAACAGATTTTTTTCGGTGCGACGATTTTTTTTTCAAAATTGCCGGGGACACGGGCCGCCGGTTCCGGACACGTCAGCCGTCACCGGTTCAAGTGCCAGAGCGACGCATTCAGAACCGCGGCGAACGAGACCCACAGCAGGTACGGCACGAGCAGCACCCCCGCAAGCCGCGAAATCCGGAGAAACCGGCGCATCGTCGCGACGATAGCCGCCCAGAGCAGCACGATCACGACAAGCGCCGGGCCGATCCGATGCAATCCGAAGAATACGGGCGTCCACAGGGCATTCAGGCTGAGTTGCACGAGAAACCATGCGAGGGCGGTCTTCACCCCAGCGGAGACGAGGCCCTTTCGCCACACGAGAAAGGCCGCAATGCCCATGAGAAGGTACAGCACGGTCCAGACCGGGCTGAATACCCAGTTCGGCGGTGTGAAAAAGGGTTTGGCAAGCGTCGCATACCATAACTGGGGCCCGCCACCGATCGTGACGAGCGATCCGATCAGTCCAGCGCCCAGACTCACGGCACATGCCACAATCAGGCGGACGACGTTCTTCATATCCATATTCACACGCCATGACGACCGACCCCGACCCATGCCCATTGTACGAGCGAATCCCGCCATGCAAAATGCCCACTTTTGCAGAACCGGCCCCCCCTGCGGGCAGTAAGAACACGTTGTGCGGACGCATGACTCCGGCACAATCTGTCATCCCGAACGCAGCGCCGCGGACCAAACAGTCGAGCGGCGGATCAGCGAATGCCTGTCTGAGACCGAAAGGGCGACTTATGGATATCTTTCAATTCGCGCTGGAGAAGGAAAAATACAGCGAGCAGTACTACCGGGACCTGGCCAAGAGAACGAATCACGCCGGGCTTAGAAATATCCTGACCATGCTGGCCGACGAGGAGGTCAAGCACTACCACGTCGTCGAGCGAATGAAGGCGGAAACCCCTGAGACGATTTCCGACGCCCCCATCGTGGCACACGCCAGGGAGATTTTCGAGAAGATGCGGGGCTCCAGCCGGAAATTCAGCTTCAACATCACGGAAGTGGACCTGTACCGCAAGGCCCGCGATATCGAGCAGGCCAGCAAGGATTTCTATCTCGACCAGGCGGACAAGGCCCAGGACCCTGGGCAGAAGGAAGTCTTCCGAAAGCTGGCCGCCGAGGAGGACAAGCACCTCTTCGTCATGGAGAACCTCGTCAGCTTCGTTTCCCGGCCGGAAACGTTCCTGGAGAACGCCGAGATGTTTCACCACGACGACTACGTCGGCGGCGTCTTCTGATCGGGCCTGACCTCCGTTTTGCAGAACTCCGGTTATTTATTCGACAGGCTCGCCTGCCAGGTTCCGCCGTAGGCACCCATGTCGATCCGCCCGCCGTTGGGCTCGGGCTCCTGATACCACAGGGATTCCGGGTCGCCCGCATCGATGCACGGGCTGCTCACCACATCGGGAACCCAGGTCCCGGTCTTCGGGTCCAGTCGGCCCTGGCGGCTCTGCAAATGATAATCGCCCTCGACCCATGTATCATCGTTCGGGTCAGACGTGCCGTTGTCCTGCCAGTATCCCGGTTTCGCGAAGAACGGGTCGGAATCGAGAACACCGAGGCCGGCTGCTCCTGCCTCAATATCACTGTAGAGAATCTGAGGCGCTAGTCCGGACTCTACGGCCAGCACAGAGCCATCGTTACCCCAAAGGATCGAATTGAGTACGACAGCCCTGGAGTCCGCAAATGAAAGGACGGCACCTGCGGCACCGGTTCGATTGCCGCTGATCGTGCAGTTAATAAATCTGGCCTTGCTGTCCCTGCAAACGACGACCGCCCCGTTCGGCGCAGTGGCCATATTGCCGCTGATCAGGCAGTGGCAGATCACAGGGCTGGCATGCTCGCAGAGAATGGCTGCTGCGGTTGGACTCTTTCCCCGTATGATTGTCAAGCCTTCCAGCCGGCAGTTGGCAGTCCCCGAGCCGCCGAAGGTTACCGCTGGACCATTGCCGTCAGCGTCAAGAATGGAAGGTGCCAGGATACTCGGGTCCGCCAGCCACTCGGCGGTAATGGTGATATTCTTGGCCGGCAGGTGAATCGTCTCGGTGTAGCGGCCGGCGTGAACGATAACCGTGCCTTGTTCCGCCACCGCGCTGATACCCTCCTGAATAGAATCAAATGGATGCTCGGGAGAGCCATCTTCCAGCGGGTCGCTGACCGTGATATCGTTCGGGCCCGGGTCCAGCGGCGCATTGTCATCCACGTGAATCACAGCTCTGGTCTGCTCGGTGCACGTATCGATAATCAGCGTATCCACAACGATCCGGCCGTGAAGTAGGAACGAGGTGGCCTTCGGGCTGGGCGAAACCGTCCACGTGTACGTGGTGTTATGCCAACCCTGCTCAAGGACGGTGTCCTGGACCAGTGACGGCGGATTCAGATCCTCCAGGATCACAAGGGGCTGACTGTCAGCGGAATTCGGTTCATTCTCGTCATACGCATGCCAGACACACTGCACGCGAACGGTTGTTGTCGTGTCCATCGACGGCCACACGTAGAGCAGGCACTGCAAGGCAGGCAGAGCCAGCAGGCCCTCACGATCCGAGCCCCACAGCATATCCGTCGCCCACCATTGATTCTCCTCTGCCAGTGCAGAGGCAAGCGGCTTGATCTGCGTGCCGGGCAGAGGCACGCGGCCGTTCCGTGGAACACCGCCGATCTTATAAAGGTCCTGCGGCGTTGCGCCGGCGCCATCGCCGAAGTCCCACTGCTGTGACGTGCTCAAGACCGACCCCCGGCACGGCGCGGGGTCCAGATCGTCACGCGAGTCCGTAATCGGAAGGAAGGCCGCCAGAAGCGTATCGTCGCCATTGACGAAGACTGTCGTATTCGGGTCCCCCACGTCCTTGACCTCATTGCTACCTGCGGCCGTGCCTTTCCAGCACCAGAAGTAGTAATTCGGGTCCGCCTGGGCGAGCACGTGTACATCGCCGGGAACGAGCAGTTCCACTGTAGCCGTTGCCGGCTCGACGACGCGTCCCCCCTCGCTCGGCAGGATCACCAGTCGAACGCCGGTCGTGAATATCATCGCGTCGCCTGCAGCGGTGCCGGCTGAGTTGCGAGCCTCGGCCACATAATGGTAGGTCGTCGCCGGAGTGAGCACGCTGACGGACATGCTGAAAGTAGTCCCGGTCCTCGCACTCGACCGCCACGGGGTAAACCGGCCCGCCTGCCCTTCCTGCCAATATCGGAACCGGTACTCACAAGCCTCCCCGCCATCGCTGTCAAGCTTGCCGTTCAGCGAGGCATGGGTAGCGCCGACATCCGTCGCGGACTTGGTGGAAACGGTCGGAAGCGAAACGCTGCCGGAGCCCACAGAGAACCCTTCCACAAACTTCGCGTCGCCAAACGGCGGCACCGTCACCGTCACATCCCGTGGCCCTACCTCCGCCGTCTGCGCAATCGAAATATTCGCCGTGATCACCGAATCGGAATCAACCGTGAAGCTGTTGACCGTGACCCCAGCCCCAAAGCTCACCGCTGTCGCGCCCGTCAGGTTCGCCCCCATGATCATCACCGCCAGACTCTGCGCCTGCCGACCTGAAGACGGAGAGACAGCATCTATGACCGGCGTGCCGGAGACCACCTGGAAACCGTTGCTCTTGGTGCCACTGAACTCTGGCGTGCTCACCGTCACGTCTCTGGGCCCAATGCCCGCCCCCTTAGCGATGCTGATGTTCACCCTGATCTGAGAGTCGGAATCGATGGTGAAACCATTTACGGCCACGCCGGTCCCAAAACTGACGCCGGTGGCATCCGTGAAATTGTGTCCATAAACCCAGATCATAAGGCTCTCGGCCTGTCGGCCGGAGTAGGGCACTATTTGGCCGACGACCGGTACTCCCGGGAGTACCTGGAAGGCGCCGGTCTTGTGGGTGCTGAAATCTGGGGTGTAGACCCAGAGGTCATGGGGCCCGATCGATGCCTCCTCCCGGATGGTGATGTTCGCCGTGATCTGAGAGTCGGAATCGATGGTGAAGGTGTCAACGGTCACGTTATCGCCAAAGTTCAGGCCTGTCACGTCTGTGAGATTCTCGCCATAGATACGGACCGCCAGGCTCTCCCCCCGGCGGCCGGAAGAGGGGTCAACAGAGCTTATGGACGGCGGCTCTGCGGCCAGAGCGGGGACAGTCAGGCACAAAGAGAGGACAATGCACGACAGGTGTTGCATTTTCATTTCCGGCCCTCCGAATACGCCTTGAGGCTCGTCGAACGATAGAAGGGTGCCTCTCCGTAAGCCTCAAGAACCAATGATGAGTGATCTTATCATAGGGGCTCGGGCCGTGTCAATGAGAATCCGGCGCTCGGCGTGGGGCATGGGCCAGGGAGGAGTTGCGGACCGGGAGAGGCGGGATTTACAGAGCGGGAGCGTGGGTCACAGTCCGCGGGGCCTCAGGAGGCCGGCTTGGCAAGGTACTTCCTCAGGTCCTCTTCAAAGTGCGTCAGGATCTCCGCCAAGTCCTTGCTGAAAGCGTCCATCAGGGCGTCGGCGGTCTTGTCGGAAAGCGGCTGGGTGACCCGGTACGCCTGTGAGAAGACGATCGGCCCTTCCTCGCCCCCGCGTCCGGTCAAGAAGAAACGGATTCTCATCACGGCCACAGGGGCCGACGCATTCGTGAAGTCCCCGTACAGGGAAGTGACGATCCCCTGCAGAGCGTATGTGGGAGTGGTCTGGCTGTTCGGAGGCAGGACCTGCTTGAACAGGCCGGAGTCGGCCAGCCAGCGCCGCGTCTTCTCCGTGATCATCTGACCTGGGGCGACGAGGAATTGGCGATAGTAATCCGTTTCATACCGGAACTCGCCCAGGCGGTACACGAGGTTCTTCGAGGCGTAGGCGGTGTCCACGTTGAGCAGGTGCACCTCCAGCGTTGCGTCGCCGGGAGTCTGGACCACGCCTGAAGGCCGCGACGCCTCGATCATGAAAAACTCTTTCCCCGGTGTGCTCTGGGTGCATCCGGCCGCCGCAACGACCGACACGGCCAGCGTGAAGTACAAGAACGCGTTTCTTCGACAACGGCTCATTTCAACACCTCCGATCTGCGCGGCGGTCTGCCGAACAACAGGCTTGAGGGCTGCTCCTTCAACGTGGTCACCAGCTCGTTCAGGCTGTCTGCGATCTGCTGAAACTCCGTCAGCATCGCGCTAACCCGCGGCCTGTCGCCGGCGATCATTCTGTTCAACTGCGATATCGTCTGGTTGAGCTTGGCGATCACCTCGGGCACGTTCGGCCGGGTCGTCAGCTTCTCAGGCGGCATCAGCAGATCCTTGAGATACTTGTTCGTGCTCCGCAGGTCCACCATGAGCGTCTGGGCATCCTCACTGAGGGCCGGGACGTTGGCGTCGGCCACCGCCCGGTCCAGCGAAGCCAGCAGGTGATCGATGTTCGCGTTGATCTGCGCCACATCCAGGGCCGAGACCTTCCGATCGGCGTTGGCCAACAGGTCGTGGGCCTGCCGGCTCAACTGCGGGACATTGGCATCGGCCACCGCCGAGTTCAGCGAGGCAAGAAACTCCTGGGCCGCCCCGTTGATCTTGTCCATCTCCAGCGCCTCCAGCTTGCTGTGGCCCTCTCTCAACAGGGCGCGGGCCTCCATGCTCAGCTCTGCTACGTTGGCCTCCCGGATCACCTGATCCAGCGAGGTGAGCACCTGGTCCAGAGACTTGGCCAATCCCCCGACGTCGATACTTTGCAGCTCCTGCAGGATCCGGTCGATGGAGTCCTTGATCGTGGTGAATTCGCTCGGCGCCGAGGGGATGACGAAATACTTCGGCGTCCAGGGGACCCCCTCGACGGGGTAGCGGCTCGGGTCCAGGTAGTTCATTTCGAGGTAGGCCTGCCCGGTGAGAATGTTCGATGTGATCTGTACGCGGAGTCCGCGGGCAATCATCTCGTTCAGAGCGGTGTCGATCTGTCCGAACGTGGAGGCGGGCAGCTTCGAGCGAGAGACCGCGCTGACCACGCGGACATACGAGGAGTAGCGAGAGATGGCGCCTTTCTCCTGGGGCAGCTCGTACACGTTGTCGACGAACCCGATGCTCTCGACCTGCCCGATGCGAACGCCCCGGAACTCCAGCGATGCGCCGACGCCCAACCCGGTGATGGATTCGGCGAAGTACGATTCGAACCGCAGCTCGTTGCGGGCGAACAGACCGGCCCCGAACAGGGTGACAGCGATCACGATCAGAACGACGGCGACGATGACGAATACGCCGATCCTGAAATAATGCGGCTTTGTGCTCATCTGCATCCATCCAACAAGAACTGGTGCACGGCGATCGATCTCCTGCGGGGACTCAAGTCGCTTTGGGTTCTACCGCCTGGCGATTGAAGAATCGCCAGACGGCCGGGTCCTTGCTCTGGCGAAGCTCTTGAGCCGTCCCCGTGGCAATGATCGTTCTTCTCTGCGTCTCCAGCATGATCACGCGATCCGTGACGGCGAAGATGCTGGACAGCTCGTGCGTGACGATGACGAACGTGACATCGAGGTTCTCCGCCAACTCCAGAATGAGCTGGTCGATCTGGGCCGCGGTCACCGGGTCCAGGCCGGCGGCCGGCTCGTCGAGAAACAGGATCTTCGGGTCGATCGCCAGGGCCCGGGCGATGGCCGCACGTTTCTTCATCCCGCCGCTCAGCTCCCCCGGCATCTTGTAGGCGGCGTCCTCCAGGCCGACCGCCTTCAGCTTCGTCTGGGCGACCAGCTCGATCGCCTGTCGCGGCAATTCGGTGAACTCCTCCAAGACCAGCGAGACGTTGTCGAGCACGGTCATCGAGCCGAACAAGGCGCCGCTCTGGTAGGACACACCGATCTTCTTGAGCACGGCGACCCGCTCCTCGCCTTCGGCCGTCACGATGTCGGTCCCGTCGATCAGGACGGCGCCTTTCGACGGGGCTTTCAGGCCGATCATATGCTTGAGCAGAGTGCTCTTGCCGCTGCCGGAACCACCGAGGATGCCGAAGATCTCTCCGGCATACACCACGAAGCTGACATCCTCCAACACGACCTCGTCGCCGTACCCGCCGGTCAAGTCCTTCACCTCAATGATCGGTTCCCCGTTGTCAGCCATTACCGGTCAGATCCCCAGATAGTAATAGACGACGGCAAAGACTCCGTCGGCCACGATGATGGCGACGATCCCGCTGACGACGGCCCGCGTGGCGGAGTCGCCGACGGCGCTGGGACCGGTGCCCGTCTGCAGGCCGCGGAGACAACCCAGGCCGGCGACCAAGACCCCGAACACAAGAGTCTTGACCAGACCGCCGAACAGATCGTCCAGGCTCGCCGCCACACGAATCCTCTCGATGTAGGTTTCGGGCGGCACGTGCCAGGAGGCCATGACCACGCCGCAGCCGATGAGCCCGAACAGCTCATTGAACATGGTCAGCAGCGGCATGATGCAGACCGCCGCGATCAGACGGGGCAGAACCAGGTACTGCACCGGGTCCAGGGCCATCGTGGTCAGGGCGTCGATCTCCTCGTTCACTTTCATCGTGCCGATCTCGGCGGCAAAGGCCGAGCCGCTGCGACTGGCCAGAACGAACGCCGTGATCAGCGGGCCCAGCTCGCGAAGAAGACCCAGCACCACCAGGTCCGCGACGAAGACCTCCGCGCCGAATGTCGCCAGAGACGCCGCAGACTGGAAAGCGATGATCAGACCGATCAGAAAACCCAGCAATCCCGCTATGCCGACCGCGTTTGCCCCCGCCTTTTCCGCGATCAGCAGCGTGTCCCTCCAGCGCAACAAGCCCGGATGCGACGCCGTGTTGACGAGCTTGACGAAGACCTCCCCCGTGAAATTCACCTGGTCGCTGAAATCGCGGGCCAGTCGCACGATCGTCTCGCCGACGGAGCGCACGAAGCCAACCACCGGTCCCGGCTCGGGAGGCGGAGACAGGGCCTGGTCCGTTTCGAACAGGGCCAACAACTCTCGGCATTGCGGCCGCAGACCTTCAATGTCGATCCGCCCTTCGTTCTGCTGCTGAATCCGTTTGTACTCGACGAGCAGAGCGATGCCAACCCCGTCACAGTACTCCACATCGCCGGCCTCGACGATCAGAGAGGCGGGCCTGAGCTGGCGCAACTCCAGAACGCTCCGGCGCCAGATGGAAGCAGTGGTATCGCGGTCGAGCCGGCCTCGCAGGATCAAGCGAGCCTGACCGTTCTCTCCCGGCCGCAGATCGAATGTGGCTTGGTTCGTATCTTCCATGACGCCCACAATCACCAGATTCCCAGTACGTCATTGTATCCCTGCCGTCACCGTTGTGCAAAGCCTTGTTGTCGCAGGATTGGCACAATCGGCATTTTCCCGGTACAATGACGGCAACGCGGCTGATGCGGCCAAGCCGACACGGTCGGCGCAAGAGAACCAGTGAACCTAAGGAGGCTCGTCTATGTCGGGTATTTCCATTCATCCTATGTATCGGCGTGAGTTCCTTGGAAGGCTTAGCGGCATTTCCCTGGGGGCGGCGGCAGTCGGCAGCTTAGCCCTGCAAACGAGTACGGCCCAGCAGCGACAGCCCCAGAGAGCGTGGGAGCCTGTTTCCGACCGGAAAGTGCGCATGGGAATCGTCGGCTACGGCGTCTGCCAGTTCGGGGCGGCGTTCGGCTTCCAGGACCACCCGAACGTCGAGATCGTCGCCGTCAGCGACCTGATCCCCCAGCGGTGCAAGGGCCTGATGGAGGCCTGCCGCTGCGCAAAATCCTACGAATCGCTGGAGGAACTGGTGAAAGACCCGAAGATCGAGGCGGTGTTCGTGGCGACCGATGCGGCCAGCCACGCCAGGCACTGCATCGATGTCCTCAACCATGGCAAGCACGTGATGAGCGCCGTGCCGGCCGTGCTCGGGTCGATTGAAGACGCCGAGAAGCTCCTGGAAACCGTCAAGAAGACCGGCCTGAAGTACATGATGGCCGAGACGAGCTTCTATCGCGAGGACTGCTGCGCGATGCGGCAAATCTATCGCGCCGGCGGATTCGGCCGGCTCGTCTACTCCGAGGGCGAATATTACCACTTCTGCCCCACGCCCATCGACTCGTACAAAGGCTGGCGGATCGGCCTGCCGCCCATGTGGTATCCCACGCACTCGACGGCCTACTACGTCGGCGTGACCGGCAAGCGGCTCACCTCCGTCTCCGCGCTCGGCTTCAACGCCGGATACCCCGAGTGCCAGCCCGGCGCCAATAAGTATGATAACCCCTTCACCGACGAGGTTGCCCTGTTCCAGACCAGCGAAGGCGGCTCGTCACGTATGCTCATGTGCAAGGGCGTCCAAGGGTACATCATCGAGACCGGCCGGGTCTTTGGCGAGAAAGGCTGGATGAACGGCACGGACTACCAGGGCATAATGAAGGACCTGCCCGACCTGAGCCGCCCGGCGATCCCGCCCGGCGTACCCGCCGGCGGACATGGCGGCTCCCACGGACCCCTGGCCAACGAGTTCGTCACGGCCATCCTGCAGGACCGCCAGCCGCTGGTGAACATCTATGAGGCCCTGGCGATGACTGTCCCCGGCATCGTCGCCCACCAGTCCGCCCTCAAAGACGGCGAACGCCTCAAGGTCCCGCGATTCGACCCGCCCAAAGAGTAGACGAAGAGCCGCTATTCCTTCGCCCCGTGCTTGCGGAGCAGTTCCGCGACGTCTTTGTGACCCTGCGAGGCGGCGCTGTCTAATGGCGTTGTGGCCCAGTTTTCCGCCTTTGCATGGATATCCGCTCCATGGGTGATAAGAAGTTCTACGATGGCCTTTTGACCGTGCCAAGCCGCATCGTGTAGCGGCGTCCAATTGTAGTTGCCCCTCACGTTGACATTGGCGCCGTTGGCGAGGAGTACTTTCACTACATCCACCTGTCCGTCTTGGATTGCAGAATTCAAAGGTGTTCCACCCCACTTTGCCTCTTTCGCGTTGATATCAGCTCCTCTTGCGAGAAGGAATTCGACCGTATCCTTATGACCGGCACGAGCTGCCATGTGTAATGCCGTCAGACCCGACGCGTCTTTTGTGTTGACATCAACACCTTCTTCAAGAAATGCCTTTACTTTGCCCACGTTCCCGATCCTGGCCGCTGCGTGGATGGATGGCAGAAGGGCGCCTTTTGCCAGAAGTAATTCAGCGATCTCCTTGCGGTTCCGATCCACAGCGATATCAAGAGCTGTCTGTCCTTCAGAATTCTTCGCATTAACATCCGCATTCTTGGAAATAAGCAGGTGCACAATTTCCTTCTGGTTATTTTGAACCGCGTAATGTAGAGGAGTATAACCGTGGCCGTCGGACACATTGATCTTGGCGCCTCCCTCAATAAAAGCCTTTGCTTTCTCCACACTTCTCATATGTAAAGCAAGGCAGAGGTTTGCCGTCGTCCCACCTTTGTGCATAAGCAACTCACTTACCTCTTGGAGGGCACCCATAGCCTCTGAAGCCATGTGTTGATGAAATGAGGCTACTTGTTGAGCGGTGGGATAGTCCTGACGCCACCGCGTCATAATACTCTCGGTCTGGTCGAAAATCCGATCTTCAGCCGGATAGGTCAGGGCCCAGATATCTGGGAGCATATCGGGATTTAAGAAAGATCTTTCCTTATTGCCCGTAAGGTAGTTCGCGAGGTACAAATCGCGGGCGGCCGTGCAAAGAGGGCTGAATTCCTTGCCGTCCAACTCCGCTGCGGTTGATTCAGCGATCACCCAACTGGGTACGGCAACGCAAACAAGCGGTCCACCTATGATGGCCCAGAAGGTCGTCAGCGAAGGGTTTTCATCTGGCCTGACGCCGTGAAACAGAGCCACCCACCGTGTGCTAGGCCGGCTGATCGCATTTTCGTTATTTAGGACTGGAAGGGTATTGTCTTCCGTTGCCTCCATTTCAGGTGGGGTATAAGAGACTTTCTCGGCGCCAGACAAATCTCGGCACACCTTCCTTAGCACATATCGGTAATCCAGTTGGTGCTTTTCGATGGCCTGCTGCCAAAGTTGGTTGGCGCGGTCGTATCTTGCTCGCCCGGAGTTGCCGCCGCCGGTAAGAGTGAAATTGGCCCGGATGACATAGCCTTGGGGCGCGACTTTGGGATCACTGGCATCGAAGCGGGTGTATGAAAAATTCCCGGTTTCAAAGATAGCGGCCCCGCCGAAGGCGTCTATGACGCCGATGTTGTACCTGGTGGTCCGGCCCGAGACATTGGTTTGCTTAAGAATGTTCTCAAAATCGTCCACAGTTACGCATCGCCGAAGAGCCAATTTCATTATGGCGGCACTATCCATACCCTTTTCCGACTTCTCCGGCAGATCAAAGGCCGCAGAATGAACGATACAAAAACCGAATTCGTTGACTCCGTCACCAACCACTGGCGAATTGCCCGCAGGGACCACAGCTATATACTTGAAACGCCCATCCTTGAAATAGACCACCTCCTTGTCCTCGTAGCTGCTGTCTAGATTCTTCCATAGCAGCGGCCGACCGTCGGCAGTGGCTTTGCCGGAGGCTACACCTATCGTACACCCTTCTGCCTTTTCCTGACCGATATCCGTCAGCGGGTAGATCAGCGATAAGGCACAGCAAAATAGACACGACTTCTTCATGTTCACTACCTCCGTCTTGAGATTAATACAGATGGATGGGTATGTCCACCGGCTCGTGGGTGTGGATATTCAGGCCGTCGACAAATAACGGCGTGTGCTTCGGGCCGCAGGTATCCCGGCCGTACTTGAGCACGTTGTCCGCGAACTCGCGGACGGCGTTCAGGTATCGGTTAGGGTCACTTGGGTCTGGCCTGGCGGTGACAGGAGCCGCATCGGGCCTCTGGCCGGACAGAGCAGCCGACGCAACCGTGATGACGAGAATGGCCGCGACCCCGGCCCCTCGTGACCAGCCACGTCGTATGTCTCTCATAAGAGCCTCCGTATTCTCTGGTGTTGCCGAAGTAGATTATGCACCCCGGCTGCCGGCGGCGTCAATTGTGGGAACTGCGTATTTTTGCGAGTCCTGCTACGGACCGAGTTGCTCGACCGTGATCCTGCAGGACCGCGAGCCGCTGGTGAATATCTACGAGGCCCTGGCGATGACCGTCCCCGGCATCGTCGCCCACCAGTCCGCCCTCAAAGACGGCGAGCGCCTCAAGGTCCCGCGATTCGATCCATCCAAGGTGTGAAATACGAGGCAAACGCGGTCTCCCGGTCATGGAGGACTGTCGTGTCCAGCGCCGGAATCGGGGACCACGATGAAAAATATGCTGCCCCTGCCGGGGGCACTTTTGATTTTCATTCGGCCGCCGAGCAGTTCCGCCCGCTCGCGGATGGTCAACAGTCCGAGACCGGTTGTCTGGGCAAGCGACGCCGGATCGAAGCCCCGGCCCTTATCGGAAATGGTCAGCCATAACTCATCGCGCACTCGCTGCAATCGCAGCCTGACCTCCCGGGCTTGGGCATGCTTGACGGCGTTGAACAGGATCTCTCTCGCCGCCCTGTACAGGAAACTCCGCACCGCTTCCGAATCTGAGTCGGCGTCGCCGCGGATTTCCACGCGGACCGTCAGCCCATGCTTGCTTTCCATCTGGCCGGCCAGCCACTCGAAGATGGCATCCAACTTGCCGCTGTACAGCACCGGCGGACCCAGCTCATGCGACAGGCATCGCGTTTTCTCAATCGCCTCCTTGAGCATGTGTCTGGTCTGCTCCAGGGTCTCCATGGCCTCCTTGTCGTTCCTGACGCGGCCCGCGACGATGCCCAGGTGGAATTTGGCCGCCGCGAGAGTCTGCTGCAGGTCGTCGTGGAGAAACTCGCCCAGTCGCCTTCGCTCCCGGTCTTCCGCCTGCGAGAGCTCCAGCGTCAGCTTCTGAAGCTGGCCGGCACGGTGCTCCAGCTCCTCCATCGCCGCCTGCAACCGGTCAATCGTGCGGGTCAGCTCCGTCGTTCGAGCCCGTACCTGTCGCTCCAGACGCTCATTCGCCTCTTGCAGTATGGCCTCCATCCGCTTGCGTTGCGTGATGTCGACGCCGATCCCCCCGACGTATTTCCTGCCGGAAGCATCCTGGAAGGGGAACTTGAAGCTCCACCAGTAACATCGCCCGCCGTCGGGGGCAGGGCTCTCTTCCACGACCTCGAGGGTCCGGCCAGTACGCAGCACCTCCAGATCATTTCTGCGGAACTCCTCGGCAACCTCACGCGGCCAAAGCTCAAAATCCGTCTTTCCCCGCCAATCTTCGAACCGCACGCCGAACCGCTTCTCGTAGGCTTCACTGAGGTACACATGCCGGCCCTGCTCATCCTTCATCCACGCAATAGCCGGCGAATTGTTCATGAACGCCCGGAACCGTTCGTCGCTCTCGCGCAGCGCCTCTGCAGTCCGCTTGCGCTCGGTCACATCCCGAACGATCGCAAGCGCCAGGCGCCGCTCGCCAAGTTGCACAACGTTTGAATTCACTTCGACCGGTATGCGCCGCCCGTCTTTCGCGACGAGGGTCGCTTCAAACAACATCCTGCCCGCCCGTCGGACCTGCGCCGCAAGCTCCGGGAGCGCCTCCTTTTCCTCGTCCGCCACAATATCCAGGAGAGACATCGCCAGAATTTCCTCACGGGTGTACCCGAGGACGCGGCACAGGCGATCATTGGCGTCGACGAAACGCCCCTTCAGGGGTGAACTGAGCAGCTCGTGCAACACGAGGCCGTCGCGGGCGGATTCCCACAGGCTCCTGTACCGTTGCTCGCTCTCCCGCAGCGCTTCCGCCGCCCGCTTGCGCTCCGTCACGTCGCGAATCACCCCGAGCGCCAGGTGCCGGCCGCCAAACTGGACGAGGCTTGCATTGACTTCGACAGGGATGCGCCGGCCATCCTTGGCGACGAGAGTAATCTCAAGCAGCATCCTACCAGACTCCCGGATCTTCGCAATGAGCCCTGGAATCGTCTCTCTTGCGTCCTCCTCTACAACATCCAGCGGAGATAATTTCAGAAACTCCTCGCGTGCATAGCCCAACATCCGGCAGGCGCAATCGTTCACATCGACAAATCCCCCTTCCTGTGACGAGACAGGCAATTCATACAACGCGATGGCGTCGAGAGCGGATTCCCACAGGCTTCTGTACCGTTCTTCACTTTCCCGCAGCGCTTTTTCGCTGTAGAGCCGGAAGAACAGCGATTCGATCTCGTTCACCAGGACCCAGAGAGCCTCAATATCCGCTCGTTCAGGCGCCTCGGTCCGGATGGAGCCAACGTTGAGAACGCCAAAGAGAATTCCGCGCGCCCGTAGCGGAAACGAGAAGGCATGCCGTATTCCGTGCTTGTGGAGAAGCCTCCGCATCGCCGAAGAAATCTCGGCCAACTCAACAGGTTCCTGCTGCTGGAGCACAGTCTGGATCGGCGGCGGTGTCAGTGGCATGCTCGCCACTTCGCGGATAAACGCCTCCGGCAGACCCCGGTGATGACGCAGTACGGCAACGTCGTTCTCCACCCAGTAGACCCCTCCTCCATCCATCTTCGTAACGTCCAGTGCGGCGTCAAGCAGCGGCTCGAGCGCCTCATCGAGCGTCGCGCACCGGCTGATCGAGAAGATAGCGTTCAGCAGCCGCTCGTTCAGAGCATCCGGCTCCAACTGCGCAACTGCCCGATGGGCATCATCGGTCCTGTCCGGCCTCGACTCCCTGGCCATGGCACACCCCCCGGGGATGGAACTCACATACGCCAGCATCTCAAAGTGGCAAACGCGATTACCATACCCATGACAGTACGATAGTAATGACTCGCTGAATTGTATATACGTACAAATACGTAATTTGCGGATCCCTGCAGGTGAGTGTTTTACCGAGGCGATGCCTGTCTGCGGGAAATGGTCAGTGGACTGATGCGCGCCGAAATCCGGCCGGGCCCTTAACGGATAGCTCATCGCACTTCGTTCGATTCAGCATGACCTGAGAACCGGTCATTCTGAGTCTGGAACCAATTCCGTTGTACGATCGGCTTGCGACTGGAGGGCGGCGGTGAACAGGCGGTGCCAGACGGCGCTCTCCTCGGGCGTGGCGCAGGCGGCGAATCGGGCGAGCGGCTCGCCTCTATCCAGCTCATAAAGGAAGGCCGCCCACATCTGCAGGATCGCATCACAGACGCCGAACTGGAAGATGTCGCCCGTGATCGACGCGAACGCCACCTCGTGACCCATATCGATTCTCCGCCACGCCTGCTCGCCGCCGATTTCGTACTCGAGCAGCTCCAGCGCGTTGGCGTCCTTCAGGCTGTATTTGACGCCGGCCTTGGTTCCATAAATCTCGACATACCAGTTGTTCTTCTCGCCCGGCGAGATGCGGTCGATCCTCAGGTTGACAGGAAAGAGGCAGTCCGACGCCGGGTCATGCGCCTCGCACAGCAGCGTCGCATTGTCCCAGGTGTCACACGGGACCATTCCGCCCCGGCCGTCCGGACGCTCGCGCACGATGTTGCACAGGACGGCCCGCACGTTGCGGGGACGCCAGCCGGCCCGCAGGGGTATCGCCAAGGTATGTGGGCCCAAGTCGCCCATGACGCCGTACTCGCCACAGTATTGGACCATGCGTTTCCAGTTGATGGGTTTTTGTGGATTCAAGTCGCTGCTGTGCAGAAAGCCAGCGTTGACTTCGATGATCTCGCCGAATGCTCCGGCGTCGATCATCCGCCCGATCCTCTGGACCGCCGGGAAAAAGACGAACTGCGACGCGCAGCGAACGAACCGATCCGGATGCCTGCGGATCGCGGCCAGAATCGCGTCGTTCGCTTTCAGGTCGATGCCGAAGGGCTTTTCGCCCATCACGTGCTTGCCCGCTTCCAGGGCGGCGACGAAGAACTCCTCGTGCAGGTTGTGCGGCACGGCGATGTAGACGGCCTCGATGTCCGGATTGTTCAACAGCTCGCGGTAGTCGCTCGTGATCTGGCGGATGGTCGGGACATGCTGCCTGAACCAATCGACTTTCGGCGTTGCGAGCGTGCGGTTGCAGATGGCGACAATCTCCGGGCGAACTGTCATCTGCGGCAGGTGCAGCCACCGCGCCGCCGCACTGGCGAACTCCCGTCCCATCATCCCGCAGCCGATGATTCCGAACCGAACCGTCCGCATCTGGTGATCTCCACGTCCCATCCTACCCAAGTCCCGCCGATACGGAGACGCGAGATGTCGCGTCTCTGCCGGCCGCCGACACGCATGGGATACTACCAGAGCGCACGCCATCCGGCAAGGCGTCCATCGAGCTCTCCCACTGACCTGATCAGGTGTGATCCAGACCGGCAACGGTTCTCGGATGCAGGACTTTGCCATCCTGAGCGACAGCGAAGTGTCTCTGATCTGCGAATGGAAAGTCTCTCAAGTCTGCAAAGTGCTGCCTTCACTTCGTCACGAACGACAGACAGCGAGGGCCAATCCGAGCCTTCATCAAATCTTGTGGAGCAGGGACGCGGCGGACTTGATGCCTCGGACGAAACTGTCCAGGCTGAAGTGCTCGTTGGGCGCGTGCAGGCGGTCGCTGTTGAGGCCGAAGCCCATCAGGATCACCGGGCAGCCCAGTTGCTCGATGAAGGTGCTGACCACGGGGATCGAGCCGCCGGCGCGAATGAAGGCCGCCTCGTGGCCGAAGCCTGCGCGCAGGGCCTCTTGGGCGGCGCGGAAGTACGGGTTCTTCACGTCGAACAGCACCGGCGGGCTGGCCATGAATCCGGACATCTCCAGGCGCACCGTATCCGGGCAGATGGCCCGGATGTGCTCGAAGATCAGGTCGCGGATGCGGTTCGGGTCCTGGTGCGGAACGAGACGCGAGGTGACCTTGGCCGTGGCGAAGGCCGGAATGATGGTCTTGGATCGCTCGCCCTGGTAGCCGCCGAAGATGCCGTTGACCTCGAAGGTCGGCCGAGCCCAGAGCCGCTCCAGGGTGCTGAAGCCGGCCTCGCCGTGCAGACGCGGCACACCGACTTCCTTCATCAGACCCTCGTCGTTGAACGCGAGCTTGCGAAACGTGTCGGACTCCCATTTCTGCAGCGGCGCCACGTCGTCATAGAAGTGCGGGACGAGGACCTTGCCGTCGCGGGACACGCAGGCGGCGAGCATCTGGGCCAGCACCATGGCCGGGTTGGCGATGGCGCCGCCATAGTCGCCGGAATGGACGTCCGTGCTTGGGCCTCTCACGGTGAACTCGAATGAGACGATCCCGCGCAGGCCGTAGGTGATCGCGGGCGTGTGCTCATCGTACATGCTGCTGTCGGAGATGACGATTACGTCGGGCTTGAGCTCGTCTTTGGCCTGCTCGACGTAGCGGGGCAGGGCGTCGCCGCCCGACTCCTCCTCGCCTTCCAGCAGGAAGATGACCCCGCACGGGAGCTGGCCCTCGGTCTTGAGCAGGGTCTCGACGGCCTTGACGTGAGTGAAGACCTGTCCCTTGTCGTCCGTGGCCCCGCGGCCGTACAGGATGCCGTCGCGGATTGTCGGCTCGAACGGCGGCGTTTGCCATTGATCGAGCGGGTCTTCCGGCTGCACGTCGTAGTGCCCGTAGATCAAGACGCGTTTCGGGCTCTTGCCTTTGAGTGATGCACGGATGATCGGCCGGCCGCCGATATCCACGAGGCTGGCCTCGAAGCCCAGGCCCTTGAGATGGTCCCTCAGCCATTCCGCGCAGGCACGTGTGTCGGCGTCATGCCGACTCTGGGCACTGACGGAGGGAAAACGCATCCACTGCTTGAGCTCGTCGATGAACCGCTGCTGATTCGCGTCGATGTAGGCTTCAATTCGATCCGTCATTTTCTGCATCCTCCCAAGTAGGGCGAGCGTCCCCGCTCGCCCGTCCCCAAGGCTCCCAATGAGCCGGAAAGGCCGGGCGGAGATGCACGACTGACCTATTCTACCCCGAGCATACTCAATCTGGCTACAGGGAAATGCTTATAGCCGGGGTTGGTGCGTGACCGAATCTCATGGGCATCTGTAACCCATCAGGCGAGCAGATGCTCACCTGAGAAAGTCGTGCGGGGAGGCACGACCTACAGAAAACGCCCACGGCCCTCTTGGTAGGGCGAGCGTCCCCGCTCGCCCAAGAAAGCCAAGCAAGAAGTGCACGACCTACAATTCCCGAAGCCTGCAGGAGTGAGAAAAGCGTCCGGCCTTGGTGGGATTATCGCGTATATACTGGCGGAATCGTTCCAGATGAGCGGGACTGCGGATGATATGGTCGAACGATTCCCGCTGCCAGAGTTGCCCATGCCGGCTCAGGTGCCGATTGATTGCGTGTGCCGTGAATGACTTCCATGTCTGAAGGATGTCGTTGAGGCAGAACCCCTCACTCGGTCTTATAAGTGCGTGGACGTGGTTGGGCATGACTACCCATTGGTCGAGACGATAGTGTTGCCCGTCAAGAGACCCCATGGCATCAGCAACGATTTGGCCGCATTGCGGATTGGCCAGCAGGCAAGCGCCTCGGCACTCGTCCAGCCACTGCTCGACTCGGATCGAAAAGAGCTTGTGGTATTCTTGCCATAGGGTGGGCGTGTATGGTTCCAAATGGGCCTCACGCCACGCCTGCTGCTCTCTGCGTAGCTGAGCGGCTCGTACAGCAGGTATAGAGTCCGCCAGGCGGAAAGTAACGAAGTATACTCTCCCAGACTGACTCCAGTGAGGCAGGTGCCGCCGATAGACCTCTCTCATTGCCTCCGGGTCATAGAACATCATCTCCCCATCATCTGCCATGGCGGCATTCTCGCAGCAGAGTCGCCACAAAGCAAGAGGCAGACCCGGCTTCCTCGTTTAGTCGTGCGGGGACGCACGACCTACAGAAAACGCCCACGGCCCTCTTGGTAGGGCGAGCGTCCCCGCTCGCCCAAAACAGTCATGCGCGGAGGCACGCGTCACTGGCGGCTGCGAGCCGGGCGGCTGACGCGGTAGGCCCAGAGGGCAATCAGCAGCAGGACGGCCATGCCGATCCAGGGGCCGGCGACTCCAATCCCTGTCCGCAGCGACGGGAGCACGGACGCCGCCTTCTGCTGCCACAGGCTCGTCAGCGGCAGTTCCAGCCCCTTGTTCTTCATGAGCACCACCGGGATCGCCACGAGGATGCCCATCAGGGCCTCGCCGGTGATCAGGCCGGAAGCAAACAAGACGCCTTTCTGCTCCGAGGTCTCCAGCATCTGCGCATCCGCTCGCTGCCGGATGAGGACCCGCTTGACCAATGTCGCGATGATGCCGCCGATGAAGATCGTCACCGACTGGGAAAACGGCAAGTAGAACCCAATCGCGACTGCCAGGACCGGCGTGCGGAAGGTACTGCCTCTGCGTTCGAGGATCTCGTTGAGGACGATCAGGCCGATAGCGACCGCCATGCCGATAAAGATGAACGTCCAAGGCAGTCCGCCCTGGAACACGCCCTTGGCGACGGCGGCCATGACATTGGCCTGCGGCGCGGGCAGCGGCCGGGCCGCCGGAGTAGGCTGACCGGCAAAGCCGTAGGCATGCTGCAACAGCGTGAGCACCGGGGCGATCACCGCGGCCCCTGTGAGCGTGCCGATAGCCAGCATGACCTGCTGCTTCCACGGAGTGGCGCCGACGATGTAGCCGGTCTTGAGATCCTGGAGGTTGTCGCCCGCGATGGAGGCGGCGCAGCAGACCACCGCGCCGATGATGATGGCGGCCGCGGGGCCTATCGGCGCACCCTTGCCGATCAGGAGCATCAGGAAAAAGGCGGAGAACACGATCGTAGTGATCGTCACGCCGGAGATCGGGTTGTTGCTCGATCCGACCAAGCCCGCCATGTACCCGGCCACGGCGGAGAACGCAAATCCGGCGATGAGCATGAGCACCGCCATCGTCAGGGAGACGGGCAGTTTTTGAACAAAGGCGTGGTACACGAAAAACAGCGGGATCACGGAGAGCACCATCAGAATGAGGATCCACTTCATGGGCATGTCGCGCTCCGTGCGCGGGACCTCAACCGCCTGGCCCGTGCCGTCGACGGAGCGATAGGCCCGCAGCCCGCTGGTGACGCCCTTGAGCAGGGTCTTTCGCATCTTGAACACGGTCCACAGGCCGCCGACGAGCATGGCGCCGACGCCGATGTATCGCGTCTGGTCTCTCCAGATCGTATCCGCCCAGTCGGCGACGGACAGATCCTCGGGCCTGGGGTGGAAATGCGAGTAGACGGGAATGGCGACCAGCCAATTGCAGGCGCCGCCCATGAACATCAGGATACCGATGTTCAATCCAACGATCAATCCGACGGCCAGAAGTGCCGGACTGAGCGTGGCGCCAAAGGCCGTGACACTCGAGCCGATGGCCCGGCTGACCTGGAGCCTGTCGGGCCACAGGCCGACCAGGTCGGAGACCACCTTGAAGAGCCCGCCAGCCAGGCCGGTGTGGATGATCTGGCGAAGGCCCTCGCCGCCGGTCTGGCCGCTCTCGAGCACCTTGGCCGTCGCGATGCCCTCGGGGAACTGGAGCTCGCTTCCCACAATGAAGCTTCGGCGCAGCGGGATGGTGAAGAGCACGCCGAGCACGCCACCGAAGCCGGCGATGATCGTGACCCACTTGTAGTCGAAGGTCTTCCACGTCCCCAGCAGGATCAGGGCCGGCAGGGTGAAGATGCACCCTGCGGCGATGGCCTCGCCCGCGCTGGCGCAGGTCTGCACGATGTTATTCTCGAGGATGTTGTTGCGTTTGAAAAACCGCAGCACGCCCATGGAGATGACGGCCGCGGGGATCGTCGCCGACACCGTCATGCCGGCAAACAGGCCCAGGTACGCGTTGGCCGCCGCCAGGATCGCCGCCAGTACGACGCCGAGGATCACACCCTTGATCGTGATTTCCGGAAGCGAGTTATTCTGTCTATCCATTCTGCGTCGATCTCCTTATCTGTTGGCCAATTCACTCGGCACGTTCACGATCTCCGTTCCCTCAGCAGCCTGCTATACATCTTCAGCCGCTCCTCGAGAAGACGCTTGTCAGGCAAACGTGTCAGGTATTCGGCTACTTTCATCTTGTGGGGTCCGTATCGCAGGAGCAGTTCCACGTGCTGGCGCCTTGCGGATGTGCACAGGATCAGCCCCACCGGCTCGTTCTCGCCCCTGCGCCAATCGTGCTCCTTGAGCCAGGAGAGGTAGAGGTCCATCTGGCCCTTATCAGCGGCCGTGAATGTCCCGATCTTGAGGTCGATGGCCACAAGACACCGCAACCCGCGATGATAGAAGAGCAGGTCGAGGAAGTAGTCATCCTCGTCGACCCGCATGGCGTACTGCCGCCCAATGAAGCAGAAGTCCGTGCCCAGCTCGGTCAGGAACTGCTCCAGGTTTCGGATGATGGCGGCCTCCAAATCCTTCTCAGAATAAGCCCCTTTGAGCCCGAGGAAGTCGAGGACATACGGTTCCTTGAAGATGTCCTCATATCGAACGATCTCCGCCGGACCTGTTTGCTTCTCCTGCGCCACCAATTGAGGGGTGTCCCTGGAGAGCGCCACACGCTCAAACAATCCCCGATCAATCTGCCGGCGAAGCTCTCGCACCGTCCAGCGTTGTTCCGCTGCCTGTTCGAAGCAGAACCTGCGTCGAAGTGGATCAGCTTGGCCTAAAAGCAAGCGGTAGTGTGACCAGCCGAGCCCGAAGTGCTTGCGAAAATCGATAAGCAAACGTTCACAGGATTCTGCAGACGCTGTCTGCAGAATCTCCCTTCCCACCAATTTGTTAGACGGTGCCTGACAAATCTGCCTCACCTGCGATTCTCCAGACGGTGTCTGGGGAATCTGATCGAAAGGTGATTTGTTAGCCAGCGGCTGGCAAATCTCTGACACGGCGGATTCTGCAGCCATAGGCTGCAGAATCTGGGATTCGTTAGACGATGTCGAACGAATTGGAGGGATGGCAGATTCGTTAGACACTGTCTGACAAATCTCGAACGCCAGAGAGAATCGTCGCATTTCTTGAAGATTCACCCGTGAATAGCCCGCCCCGTATTCCTGGGTCAACACACCTGACAATCCCTCAAGGAGTTGCTCTCCATACCCTGCGCGTTTCTCGTTCCTCTGAATATCCTGAGCGATGATGCGCCCTATGTTCCAGTAGAGATTCACCAGCGCCAGGTTGGCTGCCACCGAGACATGGCTGCGAGCGGCCTCTATCAGGTCCCGAATCTCTGTCGCCACCTGAGCGACTGCGGGGACAGGAGTATCGCGTCGCACGAGACCCATGACTCTCTTTGTTTGTGGTTTCTTCTTTGCCGTCATCGTCATTTCACAAACTGTTGGGCGAAGTACTTGGCCGTCAGGGGCTCGCCGGTGGCCAGCTCGATCATCCGGTTCCAGGAGTAGAGGGCGCCGGCGTGGAAGACCTTGTCCCTGAGGAACTCGCCGGCCTTCTTCTGGCCGATGTAGCTGACGTTCTTGTCCGATTTGAGTCCGAGCACCTTCTGCACGATGGTGTGGTGCAGTTGCGAGGCAAACATCTCACCGAGCATGTAGTTGTGGTAATAGCACGGGGAGGTGGAGAAGTGGATCTTGGCGGCCCAGTCGGGATTGCTGCGGTTGGGCGGCCGCTTCACCATCTGATATTTCTCGACCAGGTCCCACCACAGCTTCGTCAGGTCCTGGTCGGGATTGGCATACAGTCCCTTCTCGAAGTAGTACATGACCATATCCCAGCGTGCGAAGACAAGCTGCTTGAGCTGCATGTACTTGTCGCTGACTCTTTCGATCTCGGCCCGCTGCGCCTTGGAGAGGCCGAGCGTTTCCTGCATCCAGGCGGGGTTTCGGCTGAGCCGACCGAAGAACATGGCCATTCCCTCCGTGGTCAGGGTATGGGCGGGCATGCGGAGCAGGTACGGCGTGCCATAATCGAGGTACTTGTCATATACGCCGTGACCCAACTCGTGCAGGATCGTCTCCATCCAGTACTCGTCGTTCTTGAGATTGCACAGGACTCGCACGTCGCCCTCGCGGTCGATGTGGGTGCAGAACGCGTGCGGGTTCTTGCCTTCCTTCTCATACAGGTCGCTGTTGGCGAGGATCGCATCGACCGGCAGGCCGATGCCCGCGTAGAAACCCTCGGCCAGCTTCTTGACGTCCTTGTCCTTATAGTAGGCGTCGAGGTCTATATTGTAGACCATCGGCGCCTCCTGGAAGAACCGGTCGTGATAGTGCCATGGCATCAGTTCCTTGGGCGAGACGCCGTACCTGCGAGCGAGGATGCCGTCCACCTCCGTCTTCAGTTTGGCGAAGGGCTTGTTCGTCAGCTCATACAGCTCATCGAACACCTTGTCGACGTCTTTGACGTCCTGCTCGCCGATGGCCAGAGACATCGTATGAAAGTTGTCGAAGCCCAATTTGCGGGCGGCCTGGTTACGAAGCTTGACCAGCCGGATCAGGTCCGGCGCGACCGCCTCGCCCACCTGCTTGCTCGCCAGCCATGCCTTTTCCCGCTTGGCCGAGTCCGTCTCAGTCTTGAGAATGTCCACGATCTCGTTGTCGGTGACCTTCTTCCCCTCGATGCTGCCGCGGAAGCTGCCGAAGTTCTTCTCGATCTGCGTGCCCAGCTCGACGATCTGCTTGAGCAGCTCCGGCTCAATCTGGTTCGGCAGATAGCTGTTGTAGAGCACTACCAGTTGACGAGCCAGAAGCGGGTCTTGGACCTCACCCGATCCTTTCAGGTCTTTGAGGAATGCAAACTCCTTGGGGTCGCTGCGGATTCGGCAGAGTTGCAGCGTCAGCTCGCTGAGGCGGTCAAACGCGGCGGCGTTGCCGGTAGTATAAGCCTCCCACCAGGCCAGGTTTTGCTGCTTCTCCAGTGGCTTGATCTTCTCGACGTGTGCGGCTATGAAGTCCTTCAACTGAGCCTCCTTTGCATTCAGTGCATACCCCTGCGTGGTCAGTCCCATCGCAAGCAATCCGATCGCTACGTACCAGTTTCTCATTCCGTCGCACTCCCTAAAGCCGACTTACTGTTTCCTTCACAATGTACCACCTATCACACAAATCAGTGTGCATAGCACATCTGCCAGCGGTCGTCACGGGTGGCATCGTCAAGCGCAGCTTGGCGATGGTCTACCATTCGCCATCGCCAATGCCTTCGGCCTTGACGCTGCCACCCGGGAGCATGGAGATGTTGCTTTGAATACCTGAGTATCAATAGCAGCCCAAGCCAACCTTCGATTCACTCTTTTCGTTCCACAGGGCCGATCAGTTCGCATCGGCGGAGCGGTTCGGGTACGCGGGCTTTGGGGGCCTCTTCGGCGGCTCCTTGTCCAGCAGCTTGAGAGCCACGCTGATTCCCGTCTCAAGCTGCGGGTCGCGGCCGGCCACCAGCTCGTGTGGTGCGTTCTCGACCGCGTAGTCGGGTGCAACGCCGTAGCCCTCGACCGCCCAGCCGCTGGCCTCGTACATCCCGAACGTCGGGGCCGTGATCATCCCACCATCGACCAGTTGCGGGTTGCCGCTGATGCCGATCAGGCCGCCCCAGGTCCGCGTGCCCACGAGCGGCCCGAGCCCGGCCTCGCGAAAGTAGTACGGGAACGCGTCGCCGCCGGAGCCGGACCAGCCATTGATGAGCATCACTTTCGGCCCCGTATGCGCAACAGACGGCGTCTGCCAGTCCCTGAGGTCGCGCCGGGCCCAGTAGTTGTAGATGGGACGTTTCAACAGCTCGACGAACCGGTCGGGAATCTGGCCGCCGCTGTTGAATCGCTCGTCGATAATCAGCGCGTCCTTGTCCCACTGCGGCGTGAATTGCCGGACCAGCTCGTTTTGGCCGTTTGTGCCTGTGTCGGGCACATAGATGTACCCGACGCGTCCCTGCGTGGCCTTCTCCACCTTCCGCCGGTTGTCCTCGATCCAGGCCAGGTTGCGGAGCCGGGACTCGCTCGACATCGGCTGGACCAGGACATCGTTCGTATCATTCACATCCGCCGTGTGACTGATCGTCAGTCGCACCGTCTCGCCAGCCAGGCCCTGGAACGCGGCCCAGGGGTCCATCGAGGTCTCCACTCGCCGACCGTTGACCGCCAGCAGATAGTCGCCCTCGCGGACGTCCACGCCGGGGCAACACAACGGCGAGCGGACTTCCGCGTCCCACGCGGCGCCCTTGTATATCTTGCTGATGCGATAGGCGTTGTCCTTCTTGTCCAGCTCGAAGTCGCAGCCGAGCAGGCCGACGGAGAGCTGTGACGGCTGCTCCGTGTCGCCGCCGCGAACGTAGGTATGCGAGCAGTTCAGCTCGGCGATCATCTCGCCGATTACGTAGTTGAGGTCTTCGCGGTCCACGATGTACGGCAGCAGCGCCGCATAGCGGTCCTTCATCGCATTCCAGTCCACGCCGTGCATGCCCGGATCGTAGAAGTAGTCGCGCTCGACGCGCCAAGCCTCCGTGAAGATCTGCCGCCACTCCTCCTGCGGGTTGATCCAGGCCTTCAGATCGGCCGAGGCGATTTTGCCGTCGCCGACCTTCTTGTTCTCGGCGATGTCGATGATGCCGTATGTCGAGCCGCTCTTGTAGAGGACCTTCTTGCCATCGGCGGAGACTTCGTAGTCACTGATGCCGTCGATGACTGTTTTCTCCTCGCGCTCCTTCAGATCGTAGTAGAATAGCTTGCCCGACGGCTCGCCGGGCTTGCCCGCCCCTTCCGGCAGGCGCCGGATGAACAGCAGCTTGCCTTCCACGCAGTGCAGCGCCCCGATCCGGCCCGCCTGGATCGGCAACTCGACGACGCGACTCTCAAAGCCGTCAAAGTCGATCTTGACCGGCTCAACTTCCTTCTGGGCTTTTTCGTCCTTCTCGTTGTCTTTGCTCTGCTCGCCGGCCGCGTTCGGATCGGCTTTCTTGTCCTGCTTCTTCTCGTCCTTGTCCTTTGCGTCCTTCTGGTCCTTTTTGTCCTTGTCTTTCTTGACTTCCTCTTCATCGCTGCGCGGCGCCAACGGCGATTCGAGGTCCTTGCGCAATGTCACAGCGTAGACCTGCGTCGAATTCGGATAGATCCACGTCGAATCCATGTCGCTATAGACCGGATGAAATGCCCGGTTGGAGCGGAAGAACAGGTACTTGCCGGCAGCATCGAAGACCGGGCCGGTGTTGTCGTAGAAGCTGCCGACGACTTCGCGGACCACGGCGTCGTTGGCATCGTAGATCACGATAGCGGCACGGCGGTTCGCGCCTCGCTTGGAGTAGGTCAGCCAGCGGCTGTCGGGCGACCAGGAGTACGAGTCCATCTCCTCCCACTCGTCCTTGTCCACGAGCTTGATCTGGCCGGTCTCGATCTGCACAGTGAACAGGCTGCCTGTCTTGTCGCTGAAGGCGATCTTTTTGGAGTTAGGCGACCAGATGGGCTGGTACCGGAACGCCATGCCGCCCCGCGTGATCAGCTTCTCCTCACCCGTGCCGTCGCCCGCGCGGACATACAATTCGTACTCGCCGGTCCTGTCGGAGAAATAGGCAATGAGCTTGCCGTCGGGCGACCAGGTGGGATACCGCTCGGCGATGCCCGATGTATTGGTCAGGTTGCGAACGCTGCCGTACTTCTCCGGCACGGTGAATACCTCGCCGCGAGCTTCGAAGATCGCCCGCTTGCCGCTGGGCGAGAGCGCGCAACTCTGGATACGGTCCGAGACACTCTTGAGCACCGGCCGCGTCTGCGGCAGGTCGCACGGCACCTGAATCTTTAGCGCCCGCGATTTCTCTGTCGCCAGGTCCAGCAGATGCAGGGCGCCGCCGTTCTCGAAAACGATCGCATCCGGCCCGATGCTCGGCCACTTCACATCGTACTCGGTGAAGTTTGTAACTTGCCGGGTCTTCTTCGTCTTGAGCTCGTAAGCCCAGATATTGAGCTTCTTGTGTGAATCCCGGTCGGACAGGAAGTAGATCGTGTTCTTGTGCCACATCGGCACGGCATCTGTACCCGGATAGTCCGTGATCTTCTCCGACGCATTCTTGGCGAAGTCGTAGAGCCACAGGTCGCTGGCCATGCCGCCCTGATAGCGTTTCCACGTGCGGAATTCGCAGGAGATGAACTGAAATGCCATGCGCGTGCCGTCGGGGCTGAAGCTGGCCAGCTCCGCGTATGGCAGCGGCAGCGCTTCCGGCAACCCCCCCTCCACCGGCTGCTTGAAGAACCGGTTGAACCGCATCGACGGGCTGGTCATGGTCGAGCGATAGAGAATACTCCTGCCGTCCGGATACCAATCGACGACCATATCCGCGTCGGGATGGTGCGTCAGCCGGGTGGGCGTGCCGCCCTGCGCCGAGACGATGTAAACATCCGTATTGCCGTCGTAGTTGCCGTTGAAGGCGATGAGAGAGCCATCGGGCGAGAACTTCGGGAACATCTCCTGGCCTTTGGGCGAGCTGAGCCGCCGGGCCGTGCCGCCCTGCTTGCCGACAATCCACAGGTCGCCCGCATAGACGAATACGATCTCCTTGGCGCTGACATCGGGGAACCGCAGCATCCGTGCATCCGGCGTGTGGGTCGCGTCCTGCGCCTCGGCGGCGAACGCCACGCCGCACAACAGGACCATCGCGATCTGACTGGACACAACCTTCATCGTTGCTCCTTGCCCCTCACGTGTGCGACTGCCTTCCAGTACGTCCGCCAGATACTATCATCCCCCCATCGCCAATGCAAGGCTATGGCCTGACGGCATACGTGGGGAATCGGAGGATCACCGCGGTTGGGCAAGCGCGGCTATTCCAAAGGATCGATGACTTCGAGGAATGGAAAGCGACGGAAATCCCCGTCGTGAGTGTAAATTCGTTTGATCCCGTGCTCTCTCATGAGAATTGCGGTGTGCGCGTCAAACACGAGGTTGCCAGAAATACCCGGGACTGCAGAGGCAACTTCTTTCACTAACTCTCCATGTCGTTCCGTCTCGGTCAGCACCCCTACGGTCGGCGTAACGAGCACCGCCTCAAGGAATCCCCATGCGGCATCGAAGGAAAAGGGCTTACTCAGAACATTCGGGTGCGTTGAGACTCGCAGGAATTCGTATATGATGCCCCACGTCAAGTACCAAGGTTCCGGTCGACCTCGCCATTCCAAGAGCAGCTTCCGGCATGCTTCGTGTCGAGGTGAGTAGCGGTTGGCGCCGTAGACAAGGATATTGGTATCGACGACAAACATCACTGTCGTTCCATGACTTCGTACAAGGCGTCGCGATTGGCAATGTCCACTTTTTCGCCCCCGCCATCGAGTTCCGGCAACGGAGGCAGCTTGGCGGTTTTCCGATGATTCCGCAACAACGATCGCAGGGCCATTTCGACCAGCTCGGACATGGTGCGCCCCTGTCGGGCGGCTTCCTGCTTCAGTTCCTTCATCACCGAATCGCTGATGTTCAATGTCGTCTTCATATGGAAAACCATACACCATGAACCGGTGTTTGTCAACGCCTTTCTAGTGGATACTTGCCGCCTCGCAGTTTTGTTTGATGCCGGTGCGCGATGCGGGTACTATGGCGAGGAGTCGGTGGGGGTGTGCGACACGTGGATGGCGAGGGGTGGAGGCGATGCAGGACGTGCATGGCCTGCCCTCTCGCGTAACAGGCAGGCAGATACAGGAGCAAGATGGAACGACTATGGCTCGACGCGAACAACTGACGGCGCCGCTGCCGACGACGAAGATGCCGCCCGGCATCCCGTATATTTTCATCAACGAAGCGGCGGAGCGTTTCGCCTTCTACGGCATGACTTCGATCCTCGTGGTCTTCATGACCTCGTTTTTGAGGGGTCCGGGCGGGGCCGTCAGCGACGAGCAGGCGACGGAATGGTTTCACTGGTTCACTTCCGCCGCCTATTTTCTGCCCTTCCTGGGGGCATTGATCTCAGACATCTGGCTGGCGAAATACAGGACCATCATCTACTTCTCCCTGGTGTACTGCGTCGGGCTGATCGCACTGACGGTGGACGACACGCGTCTCGGCCTTGGACTGGGTCTGGTCCTGACAGCGATTGGCTCGGGGGTCATCAAGCCCTGCGTCGCCGCGAACGTGGGCGATCAATTCGGGGAGATGAACAAGCATCTTCTCTCCAGGTTTTATGGCTGGTTCTACTTCGCCATCAACCTCGGCGCGGCCGTCTCCATGTTCCTGTGTCCCTGGCTGCTCCACCACGTCAGCCCGGTCGCCGCATTCGGGGTGCCGGCGGCCCTCATGATCGTGGCCACCATCGCCTATTGGGCGGGCCGAAGAAAGCTCGTCCACATTCCCGCCGCCGGCTCGCGATTCGTCAAGCAGACCTTCGGCGGCGAAGGGCTCAGGGTGGTCGGCAGGCTCTCGTTCATCTACGCGTTCGTCCTCATGTTCTGGGCGCTGTACAATCAGTCGCAATCCGCCTGGGTCCTGCAGGCCCGAAACATGAACCTGCGATGGCTCGGACTCACCTGGTTGCCGGAGTGGCCGCAGGCCATCAACTCGGTTCTCGTCATGGTCATGATCCCCTTGTTCTCGTATGCAATCTACCCCGCCATCGAGAAGGTCGTTCCTCTCAGCTCGCTCCGCAAGATCGCCGTCGGTCTTTTCGTCACCGCGCTGTCTTTTGTGGTTTCCGCCTGGATTGAGACGCGGATCGCCGCCGGCTTCAAGCCAAGTCTCGGATGGCAATGCCTGGCGTATGTCTTTTTGACGGCCGCCGAGATCATGGTCTCGATCACCGCACTGGAGTTCTCCTATACCCAGGCCCCGAAACAGATGAAGTCGCTCGTGCAGGCGATCTTCCTGGCGTCCATCTCCCTGGGCAATGCCTTCACCGCCGCCGTCAACTGGTTCATTCGCAATCCGGATGGCACGAGCAAGCTCTCGGGGCCGGGCTACTACTGGTTCTTTGTGATCGCGATGCTCGTCGCCGCGGTGCTCTTCATTCCGGTCGCGCGATGGTACCGGCCGCGAGACTACATCCAGGACGAGGCCCTCACCCCGGCGTGACTTTGCCGCGCTGCCGGTCCTCCGCTTCACTTCGGTTTTGGATTGCCGGTGGAGCCCTCTTGGTGTAAGACTATAAGGCACCTGACGACCAGGGTACGTTCTCTTTGTGCTTTGGAGTCCTGAACGATGGCAAAGACGTTGCGACCGGCATCGAAATTCCTCGCATGGCTTTCAGTCCTTCTTGCGGCGGTAGTCGTCGTGATGCTCGTCACGGGCTATCGGTCCCAGGTCGGCCCGTTCGTGATCGGGTCGCTGACCTTGCTGGCACTATTCTGCATGCGCCACGCGTTTCTGAAGAGCTACGCCTTCACAGTCTGGGTCTTCGCGTTCGTCGCCGCGTCGATGTTCTACCCGCAGGCGTTCATGACCTGGGGCGGATACGATCTAGGCAAGCTCATCGTCCCGCTGATTCAGATCATCATGTTCGGCATGGGGACGACCCTGAGCGTGGCCGACTTCACACGGGTCCTCAAGATGCCCTGGCCGGTCTTCATCGGCTTCTTCCTCCAGTTCACGATCATGCCTCTGGTCGGCTTCACGCTTGCCAAGGCATTCGGCTTCAGCGACGCCATTGCAGCCGGCGTGGTTCTGATCGGCTGCTGCCCGAGCGGCGTGGCCTCCAATGTGATGGCCTACCTGGCGCGCGGCGACGTGGCCTTGTCCGTAACGATCACTTCCTTTACGACGTTGGCATCGCCTTTCCTGACGCCTTTCTTGATGGACAGACTGGCCGGCCAATTCATCGAGGTCAACCCCCTCAAGATGATGTTTGAGATCATCAACATGATCATCATCCCCATTGCGGCCGGCCTGATCGCCAACCGCATCCTGTTCAGCCGGCGCACGGTCTTCCAGCAGGCCGGGGTCCTGGGTTTGATCGCCGGCGCCGTTCTGGTGCTCGTAGTCGGGTTCATTGGGCTCTGCCCGGCGGTCTTGTTCCAATATGGCGACGCTTCTTTGCAGAGGACCGGCTTTGTGGTGGGACTGTTGTTGATCGTAGCTGTCACCGGGGTCAAGCTCGTGGTCAGTGTCTGGCTCAGGCGTTCTGCCAACTGGATCGACAAGGCCCTGCCCATTGTCTCCATGGTTGCCATCTGCTGCATCATCGCGGTCATCACGGCCCGCTCGCGCAACGACCTGCTGACAGTCGGGCCCTGGTTGATCGGATCGTCCATGATTCACAATCTCACCGGCTACCTGCTGGCCTATTGGCTCGCCCGTGCGATTCGGCTGAAGGAGAGCGCCTGCCGGACCGTCGCATTCGAGGTCGGCATGCAGAACGGCGGCATGGCCTCGGCGCTGGCGATGAAGGTGCTCATGAGCCCGCAGGCGGCGCTGGCCTCGGCCATCTTCGGGCCCTGGCAGAATATCTCCGGGTCCATCCTGGCCACGTACTGGCACCGCAAGCCTGTGAAAGACGCAAAACCGATTGCGGACTTCGGATTGCAGACGGCGGATTAGACTCGCAACTTCAATCCGCAATCGTCAATCCGCGACCCAGATGGGAGCATCTGATGAATCGACGTGACATGGTGAAGGGGTTTGGACTCGTGGGCGCCGCGGGTATGCTGGGTTTCTTGCGACCGATGAATGACGGCGCGATTGCCCAAACGTATGCGAACGCGACACAGGGCCTTCCGCCACTGAAGATCACGAGTATCAAGGCGATTCTGACCGCGCCGGAGCGGATTCGGCTGTGCGTGGTAAAGGTCGAGACGAGCGAGCCGGGGCTTTACGGCCTGGGATGCGCCACGTTCAACCAGCGGCCGCTCACCGTCGCCGCCGCCGTCAACGAATATCTCGCCCCGTTCGCCAAAGGCCGGGACGTCGATAACATCGAGGACCTTTGGCAGAATGCATATACCAGTTCTTACTGGCGCAACGGGCCGGTGCTGAACAATGCCTTGAGCGGCCTGGACCAGGCCCTGTGGGACATCAAGGGCAAGCGGGCCAACATGCCCGTCTATCAACTGCTCGGCGGCAAGTGCCGCTTCGCCGTCGATTGCTACACGCACTGCGGCGGTAACGACCCCAAGGCGGTCGAGGAGAGCGTCAAGAAGGCGATGGAGCGGGGCTTCCGGCACATCCGCATCCAGTGCGGCGGCTACGGCTCGCCCCACCTGTCGAAGAAGGCCGACTACAAAGACGCCGGCTTCGGCATGCCGGTCGATTCGCCGATGGCGGTCCGGCCATACGTCGAGAAGACCGTCGAAATGTTCGAGCACGTCCGCAACACGTGCGGCAAGGAGGTCGAGCTGCTCCACGACATCCACGAGCGAATCCCGCCCATCGAGGCGATCAATCTCTGCAAGCGGCTCGAGCCGTATCACCCGTTCTTCATCGAGGATCCGCTGGCCCCCGAGGACATCGGCTACTTCAAAATGCTCCGCCAGCAGACGAGCGTGCCCATCGCGATGGGCGAGCTGTTCAACAGCCCACACGAATGGGTCGGCCTGATCTCCGAGCGGCTGATCGACTTCATCCGCGTGCACATCTCGCAGGTCGGCGGCCTGAGCGTCGCCCGCAAGATCGCGACGCTCGGCGAGTGGTTCAACGTCCGCAGCGCCTGGCACGGGCCCGGCGATGTCTCACCCGTCGGTCACGCCGCCAACGCACACCTCGACCTGGCCATCTGGAATTTCGGCATCCAGGAGAGTGTCAGTTTCAGCGACAGGACCCAGGAGGTCTTCCCCGGCTGCCCCACCATGGAGAACGGCTACATGCGAGTCAATGAAGCCCCCGGCTTCGGCGTCGATCTCAATGAGGAATTGGCCGCCAAGTATCCGCTCCCCGAAAGGCCCGGCTACTGGGACCCCGTCCGCCGCCCCGACGGCACCGCCGTGCGACCGTAACGATTATGCCAACTACACTCGAAATCCTGGGCTGGCGCTTGTTCTTCTACTTCGACTACATTGTCGAGCAGTGGGAGGAGTTCCGAAGGAGACGAGCGCATGAATAAGCGGCATGAAGTCAAGATGCTCTCGTTTGAGAACAACCATATGCGGCTGGAGGTCGATGGCAAGGAGTATGTATTCAACCTGAAAGACGTTTCACCGAGTCTACTCCATGCGTCGGTGGAAGAACGCAGTAGATACGAGATATCGCCCGGTGGCTATGGCATCCACTGGCCTCTGATCGATGAGGACCTGTCGATCGACGGTCTGCTGGGCATCAAACATGAACCCCCTGAATCCCAGCGGCGTGCTCAGGGCAGGGCGAGAACGAGCTCGACCTGACAGCCAAGGGCGAAGTTGTTCGTCAGAACTCATCAGGCTGCCGCAACTGCGGCTTGTGCTCTGTTGCTGTCTTCAGTAGACTTCACGTGCCGGGGCAGTTGATGCACGGGTCCAAGTGCCAGGCGCGAGGTTGAGAAAGCCTGGGGCATCAGGACGTTGCCTTATAGGCCAAACAATCCGGTTTACCGGAGTGCCTACCTCTTTGTGCCGACTGCTCCGGCGTCTTTTGCTTCGCCACGACGATAATCCCCGGCGTCAGGATGCACTTCTTGAGAGTCAGCAGCGTCAGAAGGTAGCCCGAGAGATAGAACAATCTCTTGCGGGCGCTGAGCCTCTTGCCTTTGCCATGGTCGGGGATGATCTTCACAACGCGAAAGCCGGACGAGATCAGCAGCTTCTTTATGCTCTTGGCGGAATAGCTCACGGTCGCGTCGCCGATCATGCTTAAGTCGCCCCGGTGCACAAATCGGCTGTTCAGCCGGGCGTACAGATTCCGGTTGGTCACGCGGACGAGGAATATGCCATCGGGCTTGAGCCTGGCCCGGATGCCGGCCAGCAACTCCCGGACATTGGGCACGCAGTAAAGCGAGTCGATGGCCGTGACGGCATCCACCTGCCCCGAGAATTCATCTAGTCTTTGATAGACGCACAGCCCCTTCTCCCTGCAGCTTCCCACGAGTGATTCACTCAACTCGATACCGACAGCGCGGAAGTGTTGCTCCTGCGCCAGGCTCAGCAGATGGCCGTAGGAAGAGCCGAAGTCCAGGAGCATAGGCCGGAGCGATTCATCGGCGCCCCTGGCGGGCAGGTAGCGACGCAGGAGTGACAGAATCCATCGGAAGAATTCGACCCGGGCAAGAAGAAGGCTCCGCTCATTCACACTCTGGACGTAACTGGCGGCGTAGTAGTGGCTGACTAGTCTGCGGGCGTCGATGTCGCGGCAAAGAAGGTCACACGAAGCGCAATAGTAGACCGGCGTTTTGTACCTGGCCGACTGGTCGTAATACGAAGCATAGCCGGAGAGTTTCGTCCGTCCGCCGCATACCGGACAGACGGCCGGCTTCTCCTCGCCCTGAACGCTCATCGCAGTTTCTTGCCCATGGCCCATGCGCTGACCCCCAAGGCCGCCACCGTGGCTTGATGGCCCGTAATCAACCGCTAAGGATCTCCGCCATCCTACAACGGCTGAAGCCGGATGTCTATCGGCTCGTTCGGCGAGTCTGGAGCCTCTGCCGCGGGCCCTTCCGCGCCGGCGGCTCGTGCACTCCGGTGGTGCCTCTGCCCCAGAGTCTGTCGCCCGGCGCCGGCGGGAAGGGATTCCTGTATTGACACGCCAGCCCGCGGCTGCTGAAGTACATGGTACGATTGAGCCAGAGGTCATTGGAGTGATATCGATGCAGTACAGGCGACTGGGAAAGACCGGGTTACAGGTATCGGTGATCGGGGTCGGCACGTGGCAGCTCGGCGGCGAGTGGGGCAAGACGTTCGAGCAGGCGGAGGTAGATGCCATCCTGGCGAAGGCGGCCGAGCTTGGCATCAACCTGATCGACACCGCCGAGTGTTATGGGGACCATCTGGCGGAGAGACTCATCGGTGAGGCCATCAAAGGCCGGCGCGAACAGTGGATCATCGCGACCAAGTTCGGCCATAGGTTCACGAGACCCTTCCAGCGGGAGGACGTGTACGAGCCGGCGCAGGTCCGCGAGCAACTGGAAGGGTCACTTGAAGCGCTGCAAACGGATTACATCGATTTGTACCAGTTCCACAGCGGCACGGACCCGATGTTCGACACGCCGGGACTGTGGGAAACACTGCGGGACTTCGTGGACGCCGGGAGCGTGCGCCACCTCGGTATCTCCATCAGCAGCAAGCGAGCCAGCATCTACCAAGTGAAAACTGCGCCGCAGGTCGGCGCCGAGGCGATCCAGGTCGTCTACAACCGCATCCATCGCGACGCGGAGAAGGAGATCCTCCCCTACTGTCTTCAGAACGATCTCGGCGTTCTGGCGCGGGTGCCGCTGGCCAGCGGGTTCCTGAGCGGCAAGTACACGAAGAGGACCCGCTTCCCTCAGACGGACATGCGGGGCGTCTGGCAGAGCGAGCAGGAGAGGCAACGGCTCATCGAGGAGGCCGAGCAGATCAAGAGGACAGAGGTCCCGGCGGGCGTCCCGATGGCCCAGTGGGCGCTGGCCTGGTGTCTGCGACATCCGGCCGTCACCTGCGTCATCCCAGGCTGCAAGAACGTCGAGCAGGTGGAATCCAACGCGAAAGCCGCCGACCTGCTGCCCACCTGATATGGGCTACCAATGTGTTCTCGGCAACGCGTTGCGTATGTCCGGGTGGCATCGTCAAGCGCAGCTTGGCGATGGTCTTCCTGGGATGCAATACAGCCATCGCCAAGGCCTGCGGCCTTGACGATGCCACCCGTCGCAAGCTCAATCCGTAATCTACTGGGACGCCTGGAGCAGTCGCTTGCACAGCGCGACTTGCTGCTCGAGTGTCTTGATGAGCTCGGCATCGCCCTGGCTGCGGGCCAGTGCAAGGGCCTTCTCCTCATGCTGCAGGGCCTCGGGGAACTTGCGGCTCTGCAGCAAGCCGGCCGCCAGCAGATGGTGCAGCACAGGTGACGTGTCCACGCGGGGATCAAGACCGACCGCCTTGGTGTAGCGGGCCAAGGCCTCATCGGTCCGCCCGAGATCGGCCTGGACCAGAGCCAGCCGGTAATGTACCTCCGGATGATTCGGACCAAAGTGCAGCGCCTCCATCAGCAGGGCCTCGGCCTGTTTCGATTGGCCCGCGGCGATCAGGGCCTGCGTAAGGTGCAGCCGCATCTGTACCGGGTCGTACTGGTCGTCCAGCCCGTTCGGCACCCGCCGGATCGCCTCGGACAATAGGCGAATAGCGTCCTCCAGTTTCGCCTGGTGCAGATAGGCCATGCCGAGATCATACTGGATTCGCGGGTCCTCGGCAGCGAGCTTGTAGGCCGTGAGCAAATGGGTCATCCCCTCAGCGGATTGACCCTTGACCTGGTACAGCAGGAATCCAAGTCTGTGGTGAGCGCTGATGTTGTTGGGGTTCAGCTCCAGCGCCTTACTGTATTCGGCAATGGCGTTGTCGGCATCGCCCTGGTTGAAGAACTCGTTTCCGGCCCGAACGAAGGAATAGTCATTGAGGAACTGCTCGTGGATCTTGGTGATGGCCGTCGGCTGGGCATTGACGAACTCCGGGATATTGGCGGCGCGGTCGGGCGACGTCAGATGGTCGAGCAGGACCACCGGGGTGCTCTCGCCGTTCTCGTCGATGTGCGTGAGGCAGAGCTGCGTGTAATCGGAGTAGGCCTTGGAGGAAAAGACGAGCCACTTGCCGTTGGGGGACCAGCTATGCCAGGAGTTCATTCGGCGGGTGTTAGCGCGGAGCCTGCGTGCCTCACCGCCCTGGGCGGGAATGATATACAACTCGCTGTCCGGCTGGAGCAGCATGTAGCTCTTGGCCTTGCAGAAGACGATCCAGCGCCCATCGGGCGAGTAGCGGGCGAAGAAGTTGCTCACGCCGTTGTTCGAGGCCCCGGCAAGCGGCTCGGGTGTGCCGCCCTGGCCATCATTGAACGGGAGCCGATACAGATCGAACAGGAAGGGCTTGCCGTCCTCGACGAACTCCTTGCACTCCTCGCGGGTCAGCAGGATCTTGCCCTGGCCGCGAGTGTCCTTGAGGTCGTACGCCCTGGCCCGCGCGAACACGATGTACTTGCCGTCGGGACTCCACACGGGATTGCTTTGCACGAACTCGGGATTGTCGGCGCCGGGCAGGGCGCGGAACGTACCCATCTGCCTGTCGTAGAGGCACAGGATGCCCCGCAGGGGAAAGAATAGTTGCGAGAAGGCCAGATTCGGCTGGGGAACGAAGACGGACTTGTCCTTGACGGTGCTGACGACGTACCGACCGTCGGGCGAGATTTGCGACAGCAGGCCGAACGTCTGCTCGCCGTCCTCCCTGCGGTAGCTGTCCCAGGTAATGATGTCGCTGGTGGCCAGCGTCATCTCCGGCTGGACGTGCGTGATCACGTACGAGCCCTTGCTGTTGGCGTAGTCCACGTCCATCGCCAGCACGGCGCCATCCTGGCTGAACGAGTGACAGTTGCCGCAGACCGGCAGATTCTCCAGGACCACCGGAGGCGGCTGCGGCGAGGAGATCGGCCCGAAGCGCCAGCGGATGCGGGAAGGGTCCTTCACGGCATTGATGAACGGCAGATTCACCTCGCGATAAAACAGCGGCGCCCCCACCGGGTCCTTCGACGTTTTGAAAGACATCTTGGCGCCGGAGAGAATCTCCACTTCCCGGTTCGCGCCGGCGGCGAGGACGACGAGCCTGGCGTCCCGTTCGAGCGATCTGCTTTTGATGGTTTCCCAATCCGGGGGCGAGGGCATCCACTGCGGCCGGCGCGTCAGGAAATTCATCGCCGGTCCGGCGTCGGCGAACTCGATCCGCGCCAGCCAGGCAACGCCATGAGGCGTGCGGAGCGCCGAGTGCGGCGCGTTGTCGCTCCACCGGAACGTCGGCGCCGGGAGCTCCGGCGGGAATACCGTTCCGTTGGCGGGATACTCAATGGTCAGGCCCGTACGATTCGGGTCCTTCTGATAGGCGGCAACAACGTCTTCAATGCGCAGCTCATGCCTGCGCAGGGTCGTGGCGACAATCCCCACGATGGCAAATGTCCCAATGGCGATGGCGGCGCCTACAACTCTCTTACGACGCATCGTGGTCCTTTGCTTGGGCCTGTCTATCCCTGACTCCCGGCATCACGAGCCGGCACTCTATCTATCGGCAAAGCTCCCCGCGACATCCACCGGAAAATCGCGAATACCGCCTGCATTATAGGAACCGGGCCGTCCCGCGGGAAGACTCGCCGGGAGCACCAATGAAAAAGGAGCCTGTCCGATGCTTTGGACAGGCTCCAGGATCGTCCACGAAACGCTTTGTGAACGAGGATGCTACTTGGTGCTGGCAAGCGCCTTGATCTCCGCGTCTGTCAAAGCGGTGTCATAGATGTAGACTTCATCGATCGCGCCGTTGAAGGGATTCCAGCCGCCGTCCACGGAGGCGCCGAACTGCATCGGGGCCGCCTTGTCTTCGCCAAAGAAGAAGTTGCCCTCAAGGGCTACCGTGTCGTCGACATAGACTTTCGCTGTCGTCCCGTCAAACGTAGCGGCCACGTGGGTCCATTGGCCGATCGGAAGCTGCTTACCGCTGTTGATTCCGCTCCCTGGCTGCACGAACCTGAGGTCCCAGACGTCCTTTTCCAGCTCGAAATACCACATCATGATCGAGGAGACCCAATCACCGGCATTTCGTTTGCCCATGAGGCCTTGCCAGGAGCCGCTGGGTCCATCCCACTTGACCCAGAGCGCCAGCGTGAGCTGGCCGGTCGCGGCGGACGGATTGAAGTTCCCGATACTCACATACTGGTGGCCGTCCGTCCCGTCGAACAGCATGGCCTGGCCGTGACCCGTCGGGCCGGCTACATACTTGGCCGGGTAGTTCGGGTCGCCCGCCAACGTGCCGTTATGCCCGTTGCCGGAGCTGTCGTCCAGGTTGCCATCGAGCTTGTAATGCGCCACCAGGCCTAGCGGCTTGAAGCCGATTCGGATGTCGTCGATCAGCAGCATTCCGGCCGCCTTCGAGACGGCGGTCTTGCTCCCGACGCCGATGGCCATCGTCTTGATGGACGCCATGTTCACGTCGGTGAAGCTCGTCAGCAGGATCGACACCTCGGCCCACGATTCCGTCGTCATCATGGCGGCATTGCCGAACGGCACCGTCGCAGCCTTGCCGGCGCTGTCCTCCAGCGTGATGTACATCGGATCGGCGACATTGTCGGTCTTGCCATAGACGTAGAACTTCAGGGCGTTGAAGCTGTTGAGCGTCCAGTCCTGCGGCTGAGCCCATGTATGCGTCGCCTCAGAGTACCCGGCACTCTTGTTGTCGTAGTACAGAGGCATCGACTGGCTGCCACTGTGAACCGTCGTGGTCTCCATGATCGTCTGGTGCGTGCTGCCGGGCGACCAGATGTCGTGCCCGACGCCCGCGTCGCTGCCGTTGCCGGGGTTGTCCTCGGGGAAGAACTCGTCCTTGGAGAAGCCGTAGCCATCGATCCAGGTCTGGAACACCCGGTTGGGCGAATCATTGGTGTAGCTCTCGAAGTTGTCCACGGTGATGAAGTTCGCCGTAGTGAAGCTCCAGACAACGCCGGTCCACGGGCTGTCGGGGTTCACGTCGTTAACAGGATCGACCCGCCAGAAGTACAGCGTGTCGAATGCCAGGGCGCCCGGATCGAAGGTGGTGCCATCGACCTTGGCGAACGTCACCGCCGGATCGCTATTCTCCTTGGCGCTGGCCACGCTGCCGGCGGTCTTGCCAAGATAGACGTTGTGCGACTTGGCGAAGGCGCCCGGAGTCCAACTGAGCTTGGTCAGGAAATCCACGTCCTTGGCGCCGCTGGCCGGCGTCGGGTTCTGGGCGACGCCGCCGCCGGTGAGCTTTATGTTGTCGATGTAGAACCACACCCAGCCGGTGTATTGGTCGCTGTTGGCGTTGACCACTATTTCGAGCGAGAACCATTGGAGGTTGTCGAACTTGATCTGGCTGAGAAGCGGACTGTAGTCCCAGACGGCGGTGTCCGTCCTGTCGCCGTTGCTCTGTTGCCAGCCAGCCCGGTAGCCCAGTTCCTGCCATAAGTTCCAGCCATCGCCGCCGCAATTGACGGCTAGGTGGATGCCGTTCCAGGGAGGGATCTTATCCACCGGCCAGTCGGCGACCAGGTGCGTGATGTCGGCACTAAGCTTGGTGTTCGTCCGGAAGGCCTTCAGAGCGGCTGCATTGTTCGGATCGAGCAGGTTCATCGTCAGAACACTGGCCCAGGCACCCGTGGGGGTGTAGACGTCGAGGCTGTACTTGTCCAGGGTGACGCCGTTATGGTCGTTGTAACGAACATCGGCGCCGCCGCCCACAGCCCAGCCGTCCATGCTCTGCTCGAAGTTGCCAATGACGATGTCAGTGCTCTTGCCGGTGGGCATAGGGCTGACCAGTTGCACATTGTCAAAATAGAAATTCCCCGTGCCGTTGCCGCCCTGGACGGAGATGTTGATCTGGAACCATGTGGCCCCCGTCACGTCATAGTCGGAGATGTCAACGGTGTAGGTCTTGACCACGTCGGGCGCCGCATCCCACCACCGGCCCCAATCCAGCGAGGTCGACTGCTGGGTGAGTTTGTCCACGGCCGTAGTCGTCGTATACTCCTTCCAGCCGGACGGGCCATTGCTGTTGAGAGCTATCTTGTCGGCGACCTTGGTCCACACGCCGACGGGCCATTCCGAAGCGATCATCGTCAGGTCGAACTGGAGTTTATTGCCGACCAGAGTCACAGGCACGGTCGGTGCATTCCACTGAAGACACCAGTACCCGCCCGTGGTCGTCACGCTCAGACTGCTGCTGCCGGAGGTGACTCCCTTTGTGGCGTTGGCCAGCACAACAGGAGTCTCTTCCCACGCCTTGCTCCAGTTATCCAGCTTGCCGCCTTCGAAGTCGCCGATCACAACGTTCTTGGTGGGGGGCTCATAAGACACTTGGACGTTGTCGACGTAGAGCTTGGCCACCGAGGCGCCGTCCACGTTCGAGATCAGCAGGAACTCGAACCACCCGATCTTATCGTCCGCTCCGGCAATCTTGGCCGTCACTGCATCGGGAAGCACCCACGTAAGCGTATGGGGCTGCCCATCGCGCGGGAGGTCCTGAAGGCCGAGGTCGTTCCAGCCGAGGTTGTTATTGGCGCCGTTGTCGTTGTCGCCCTCACAGTTGAGGACCATCCCGACCTGCATCCACGTGGTGGTCATGTCGGCCTCAAACGCCGTCACATCCGCCATGATCTTCACGCCCTTATTGGCCAGTGCGGCCATTTCGGGCTTCACGTCTACCTTGGTAAGTTGTTGCCATCCGCCGGGACCGGTGACCTGCATCGCCTGGGTGCCCGATGTCGCGCCGGTTGTGCTCAACGAGACTGTGCCAGCCGTCCAGCTATCCGTGTACCAGCCGCCAAGACTGCCTTCAAAGTCGCTCACCTTCACCACCGCGCCGTAGCTGGCGGAGACCAGCGCCATGGTCACGGCCACACATGCCGCATACACAAGTTTTTGTCGCATCATGATGTACCCTCTCTTAAGACTGTTGACTGGAATATCGTGACTACGTACAGAACTGACCTTCTGCACACCTCCTTTCCCACAGAGTCCGCCGCCTGGGAGACTCTTTGCCCGAATATCGCCGCCGGCTCGTGGCCGGTTGCAGTAAAGGATACTTCGTCTTTCTGACCAGACTAAGTTTGGCTGAGGAAGTGATTCTGTCTGTAGCAGATCACCACTCCTCCTCTTTTCTTTTCCGAAAATCGCAAGGCCCCCCTTCCCTGGGTCATGCGGCCCGTACGCAGGGTCGAGCCGGCATCCAATTCATGCCCTTCCCTGATAATAGTCTTATATCATATTTCCTAGGCCGATGTCAACCTATCTGAAGACGTTTTTGACCCCCGCAATATTTCAACGGGCCGGCAAGACTCGATTTCGCGCCACGGCCGGCCGAGCGAATCGGCCAACAACTGGAAGCCTTCGTGACCTCCGATCATCTGCACCCCGCACAGCACGCCCTTGTCCAGCAGGACCGAGCAATACCCGGTTTTCCCATCGTCGAACAGGCCTTTCTCCTCTAACGCTCCATCCATCGGCGGACCGACGGAGTAGAACTCCACGTCCTTATGCTTGAAGAACAGCGGTGCGGTCGGCTCAGGCACGGGCTCCATTGACCGGCCCTGCAAAAAGGCCACGGCATTCTCCCCCGCGCCACGACCCTGTTGGTGCGCGCGGAGGACCGTAGCCGTCCGAAGGTGGTCCCGCTGGGCGATGTCCCCGCACGCGAAAACCCCGGGCGCGGATGTTTGCAGGTACTCGTTTACCACGATCCCCCTGTCGGTCCTGATCCCAGCTTCTTCGTACAATCCCAGCTTCCGCGTCGCGCCCACGGTGGTCAGAATCAGATCGCCGAAGACCTCGCTGCCGTCGTCCAGCGTGACATCGAGCCTGCCTTCCTTCTTCGATACGGAGGCCGCATATCGCCCCGTCACCAGGTCGATGCCCTTCTCCTGCAGCCGGTGAGTGAGGACTGCGGCGGCCCTGACACCAAACTGTGTGGGCATGAGGCGATCCATCTTTTCCACCACGGTCGCCTCCAGTCCTGCCTCGCGTGCATAGAGGGCCGACTCAATCCCGCTGATGCCCCCGCCGAGAATCACGAGACGCCGGATTGTGCCCAGGCGATTGCGGATCGCCAGACTCGCCCCGGCGTTCCAGAGGGGGATGACATCGTCCGGGAATTCCCGGGTCACCGGCAGAAGGACGGGGCCGGCGCCGGCCGCGATGATCAGGGCATCGAACCGCTCTTCTTTTCCCGCGGCCGTCATGCTCATGGCGTGGACATCGATGTGAATCACCGGGGCGTTGAGCCGCAACTCGACGCTGTTGTCCTGGTACCAGTGTTGGGGCCGCAGTTGCATGGCGTTCATCTCCATCAGGCCGAACGCCAGCGCCACCACTCGCGGCCGAAAGTACGGCGGCACCGGCTCGCCGGAGAAGAGAACCACGTGCGCCCCCTGGCTGCTCGCCTGCCGAGCCGCCTCCACCCCCGCATGTCCCGCCCCAACAATGCCAATCCGCATCGATACCGCCCTTTCACTGAGGTCCATCTTTCACACCGGCCCAGAGCACACAAATACCGCCAGATCGACAAAGGTGCAAGCCGCCGGAGTCAGGGCAATCGCAAAGTCCCGGAAGGAGACGTAGTGAATGCACCAGCCGGGTGGCATCGTCAAGGCCGCAGGCCTTGGCGATGGTCCTACGCAGGGGAAGATCGCCATCGCCAAGCTGCCAGGCTGTG
>Ga0315282_10000548_pt1 | contig 73919 bp, 66 predicted proteins | sample YL17G07_20_MG_FD_203693 | JGI IMG/M metagenome (GOLD analysis project Ga0315282, IMG submission 203693) | Sediment microbial communities from Yellowstone Lake, YNP, Wyoming, USA - YL17G07_20 | ecosystem: Environmental > Aquatic > Freshwater > Lake > Sediment | place: USA: Wyoming | collected... | reverse complement strand
AAAGTCAATTATTATATAACAGTCACTAGGCATAATCGAACTAAAACGTCAGATTGTGCAATTTAATACAGTTTCAACGTTCGAACTCGCGTCACTTGGGGGCACCAAAGTGCACATTAGCTTGTTTCGTTCAATAGATGACAATAGCCCAGAATGTTTCCAATTGCACTTTTGCTTACAATATGTAAAGATGCAGTAGAGAGTTGAAAAATTAGGTCTAGGCAGTCAAGCCAAAGGCCAGCAAAAAAGTTCTATGTATTGTACCCTCAGCTCCACCAAATATATAATGAATCCGACATTAATTACTGGAACAGTCATAGTTACATTTGCTCTCATCTCTTATTCTATTGCGGTCATTACAGAGCAGAGAAAACACTCGATCTCCAAATTCATTCTGACATTTTTGACTATTGGTATTACTTTGGATATTACTGCAACCATTGTTATGATAATTGGTTCGTCGAATATTCCGCTCACATTTCATGGAATTTTAGGTTATTCGGCACTTATAGTTATGTTAGCGGATACAATATGTATCTGGAGACTCAAATTGAATCATGTGGCATTGGTTCCCAGGAAATTGCATTTATATACCCGCGTCGCGTATTCATGGTGGGTTATCGCATATTTTGCAGGCAGCTTTATTGCTATGTTCGATCTATACTAAACTCATTGAACTCTATGTGTTAGACTCGTTTCCCGTGCTATCAGCTTATTTATCGACAGTCTCTTATCCCCTGAATATGATTTGCTACAGGAGTTAGGTTTATGAATGAAACAAATTACGAAGGGCGTCTCTTGAAACCATTGAAGTGGTATAAGAAGCTGGCCACTGTGAAAGGGCGAGCCGAATCCGGGGTGTTTCTAATTGAAGGTGACAGGGCTGTCAGGCAGATCATCGAAAGTCATCCAAAATCGATTGCAGAGATATTAACAACAGATGAACTTGCACCTGTATATAGTAATTATTCAGTTCGGTATCTTACAGAGAGCCAGTTCAAGACAATTTGCCTGACCAAGACACCTCAGGGCCCTTTAGCTGTGGTTAAGATGCCTGGTGATATAGATTCATGCAATCTTCCTGGGGATGTCGGAGATAAGGTTTTGTTATTTGAAGATATCCAGGATCCCGGCAATATCGGATCCCTGATACGCAGCGCAGTGGCCTTCGGGTACTCCGGAGTGGTCATGTCTGATAAATGTGCCGATCCCTTCTCACCCAAGTGCGTGCAGTCAACAGCGGGTGCGGTGCTATCGCTGTGGATCAGGAGGACGGCTTTCTATATGAGCATTCTCAGTGATTTAAAAGTTCGCGGATACGACATAGTTGCTACTGCATTGAATGGCGAAGATTCTATATCGATTTTGCAGGGATTGAACAAGATTGTGCTGGCTCTTGGCAATGAGGCAGATGGGCTTTCCGAATCAATTCTTGGGATATCGAATTATCGCTGTAAAGTTCCAATTCGCAGGGAGAATATTGAATCGCTGAATGTAGCAGCTTGCGGAGCTATCTGCATGTATATCAGTTCTGCAAAATGTTAGAAAAGGTACTTCCTAAAATGGTTTTCTTTTGTTATACTTACCTAATTTTGCTTGAAATTGAGGTCTTATGTCATCTGATTTACTGCAACTTGGAGATGAATATTTCGCACGTGGAATGTTCATTGACGCGATATCGGAATATAGTAAAGTCATTGATAAATACCCCCAGATGGTCGAGGCATACCTGAAGCGGGCCCTGGCTAATCAAAACCGAGGTGAAGTTGACCAGGCGCTGGAAGATTATAACAAGGCTATCCGCTTGGATCAGGGTGATGCGAGGGCATATCACGGCAGGGGCAACGCGTACATGGAGATGGGCACCGCCGTCTGTGCCGTGTCCGATTATACAGAGGCAATAAAGCTGTCCCCCCATGTTGTCGAATTATATGCCAGCCGTGCAGTAGCGTATGTGGAACTTGGCATGTATCAGCATGCCGTCAATGATTATGAGAAAGCTATTGAACTGACACCTGATGATGCATGCCTGTATGATCGCAGAGGGATGGTATATCATAACCTTCTTGAGTTTGAACGTGCTATAGATGACTATAGCAAAGCAATTAAGATAAATCCATGTTTTGCCGAAGTATTTAACCATCGCGGTCTCGTTTACCAGAGCAAGGGTGAGCTCAGGAAGGCCATCGACGATTATGATAATGCGATAAGGATCAGCCCTGGTGATGCTAATGTCTATCAAGATCGGAGCATTGCTTACTATAACCTGGGTGAACTGAAAAGAGCGCTTGAAGATTGCAGCACGGCGATTCGTCTGGATACTCGGGATCCAAAGGGATATATCAACCGCTGCCTGGTACATTATAGCTTGGGCGAGTTTAAACAGGCTTTGCGCGATTGCGACGAGGCGATACTGTTGGATCCTAACGATTCGTGGGCTTATCATAACCGCGGCATGGTTCGGTATAGCCTGGGTGAATTTGAGCTGGCTATTGAGGATTATAACAGGGCTATTCAACTGAACCCTTCCTGTACTTTGAGTTATAACAACCGCGGTATTGCATATCATGATTTAGGCGAGGTGGATAAAGCTGTCGCTGATTATGATGAGGCTATAAGGTTGGATCCGAACGATGTGCAAGCCTATTACAATCGTGGGCTGGCTTACGATGAGAGCGGCAAACCGCTACAGGCGATCGAGGATTACAACAGGGTTTTAAAATCCCAGGGTAATGACGCACAGACCTTATACCACCGGGCGCTTTCAAATATCGATGTCGATAGGTTCAAACAGGCGATCGATGATTGTAATGCAGCCCTTCTCATCGAACCGGGCAATGGCCAGATATATTACGTCCGCAGCCTTGCCTATGCTAATCTGAACGAGTTCCAAAAATCGATCGAGGATTGTAATGAGGCGATCAAATTGGATCCGTATAATGCCTTTGTTTATCATTGCCGCGGGATGATTCATCATGAGCTTGGCGAATATAAGCGCGCTATCGAAGACTATAACAAGGCTATCAGTATTGATCCCAATGATGCGCACATGTACCAGAGCCGGGGGATTGCATATTATAAGCTGGGTGATCTGGAGAAATCTATCGCTGACTATGATCATGCCATCAAGCTTGATCCTAACGACCCGATAACATATTACGATCGCGGCTTGGCCTTTGCCAGCGTCAGCGATTATAAAGAGACGATACGCAGTCTGGATGAGGCTGTCCGCATCGATCCTGATGATGCCACTGCTTATTATAACCGTGGCCTGATATATCATAAGATGGGCGAACTGGATAGGGCTGTAGAAGACTATACTAAAGCTATTAAATGCGATTCGAGCCAGGCTTTGGCTTACTATAATAGAGGTCTTATTTATCATAAAAAGGGAGATTACCAGCAGGCTATAGATGATTATAGCGGCGCCATTCGGATAGATGAGCACAATGTTCAGGCTTATCACAACAGAAGTATTGCCTTTGGCGATATGGGTGAATTTGAGCGGGCTACCAAGGATAGCGAGGAGGTGGCTCGCTTGGAGTCAAGCGGCAAGGGAGTGCGGCAGAACGGTGGCCTGAACGGGTACCAGACGAAGCGCAGTCGCAGCAGTCCACAATTCTAAAGAATCAACTTCAATCGCCGGCTCTCTTCCTCAAGGAGCGCGATGATAAAAGAGGTTCAGGAGAAATTCTCCTGACGGGGGAGCTGGGGGTGTCCCCCAGTTTTTTCAAAATCCCCTAAGTTTGGGGGATCAAGGGGGTTGGATAATCTGCCCCACTAATTATCAGTTTCAACTGTTGTTATTTTATTGATAACGGGTGTATACTATCCCACATTCCAACTCTAAGTTCGATGTAGTATCGTTTCGGAGGTTGGATATGTTAGCTGATAATGATCCCTGGCAATTCAGCAAATACAAAAAACCTTTCACCATTAGGGACGGTTCCACTGTTTTCCTGCGTCCTATACAGAGAAGCGACGTAGATCGTCTTCTGGGTCTGGTGCGCCGCTTCAGCCGTGAGACAATGTATCTCAGATTCCACCATATGGTAACAAAGATGTCACGTGAGGAGGCGATAAGCTTCTGTACTATCGATTACGATTATACGTTCGCTCTGGTAGTTACAATCGGGGAGGGGGTCAGTGAGAAGCTTCTTGCTGTGGGGCGCTATTATAGGCTTCCTCGCAAAGATGCGGCTGAGTTTGCCATAGTAGTTGCAGATAAGTATCAGAAACAGGGCATCGGCACATATCTGATGAAAGAGTTGGCTGCTGCTGCCAAGGATAATGGAATACGCTTCCTTGAAGGAGAGGTCCTGGTTGAGAACAAGGATATGATGCATGTTATCGAAGCCTGTGGTTTTCAGGTATCGGAGGAGTTGGAGGAAGGGGTCTATCGGGCAGTGCTTGACCTGCATACTTATCAATAATGATATGTGTGTTAAAATGTGGCAGGATAGGTGGCGGGATTCCGGATGAGATGTTAAGGAGGCGCTTTTGGCTAGAGTTGAGATAAAGCTACCAGACAAAACCGACTTCTCTTTTGAGGTTGAGGTGCGCATGTCGGATGTCAACGCCGGGGCTCATCTCGGCAATCATAACCTCGTATCGATACTCAATGAGGCGCATTTGAAATTCATGAAGCACAAAGGTTTTCCTGATTTCATGGTCGATGGGAAGGCATTTATCAATACCGACCTTGCTATCATTTACAAATCGGAAAGTTTTTACGGAGACGTTCTGCAGATCGATGTAGTCGCGGCTGATTTGAGCAAGTATGGCTGCGATATCGTGTGCCGCGTTACCAATAAAACGCAGAAACGGCTTACAGCTATTGCAAAGTTAGGGATGACATTCTTCGATTATCAGACACACAAGATAGCTGAAGTACCGGAAGCGTTTAAGAAAGTGGTTTCAAATCAGGAGAACACATAATGTCTAAAGGCGATTTCTTAGGCACTTGGAAGCTCAAGTCTTATGAGGTCAGGTGGGCCAGTGGCAAGGTTACCTATCCGTTCGGTGAGGGGCCGGAGGGGCGTTTGACCTACACCGAAAATGGGTTTGTATCGGTTAACATAATGGCTACAAATCGCCGTAATTTCGAGGCGCGTGAGTTGAAGCTGGGGACGCCGGAAGAAAAAGTGGCAGCGGCGGATACATATGTTTCGTACAGTGGGAAGTACGACTTCGACGGAGACAGAATCAAACATCATGTCGAAGTGTGTTTGTTCCCGAACTGGGTGGGTAAAGACCAGGTGCGCATCTTCGATTTGAATGGCGACACGCTTGTGCTTAAAACTATCCCTGACCCGAGGGATGAACAGGGCAGGCAGGGTTACCTCATATGGGAGCGGATTAAGTAAATAATAAAGCTGGCTACATGGGGCATTTCAAATGGTTTGAACTTCTGAGTGGAATCGCTGCATTCCATTTGGTGTATGTAATGTATATCCGTAGTTACCAGCATCCAGAGTTTTAGGTTGACTGCTCTTGCGGGCGTATCTTGAATTTAAATTTAGGGGCGTAATGGGGCTGAGGGCTCTGTGGTTCATCTGCGCTGTGATAAAATGTGCTGCACTGTGGACAAATTAGTTTACCTTCTCTCTTCAGTGCGTATGCTTCAAAAGTTTTAAAACCGCAGATCTTACAGAGTAAAACAGACATGAATCCCTCCCAATCGATATACAAGAATATAATATGATAATTTATTGTATATTATAAAATATGTTAAATTAATATAACACATTAATTATTCTTTGTCAATACTTTCTGCTGATCGAACCTACAGGACATAAATCTGCGCACAGCCCACATCCGTCGCAAGCAGTATCTGCCAGCCTGTCCCCGCAGAAGGTGTCAATGATTGTGCGGTCGCTGCGGAAGGAGTAGTTTATCGCTCCGATACCTCTCTTCTCGACGCATGCCCAGACGCATTTGCCGCAGAGAACACATTTGTTGCGGTCAAGGATTATTTCATTGTGGCTGTCGTCGATCAGGTAGTGCCGCTCCTTCTTGCGCAGCCGCCGCGTTTTGAGGCTCGTCTTCAGGAAGGCGGCGATGTGGTGCATCTCGCATTTGCCGTGCTTGGGGCAGTTCTTGCAGTCGACTGTATGAGATGCTATCAACAGCTCGAACGCGGTGCGCTGTAGTCTGCGAATGTGCGGTGTATCGGTGCGGACGATCATCCCTTCAACGACTTCTTCCGTACATGCTGTCGTCGGGTCAGGCCATCCCTCTATCTCCACTAGGCACAGGCGGCAGCCGGCGTGTGGCGCGACGTCACGTATAGCGCAGAGGTTCGGTATGTAGATCCCCGCATCCAGCGCGGCGAAGAGCAGCTTCTCGCCCTTTTTCGCCTGTATGGGTGTCCCATCGATGGTGAGGTTTACCTTCGTTTTAGCGGTCATTGGAACCTTTCGTCGCGGGCCTGGACTCGGACGGCGGCAGTTCGCTGAGCGGCGATATTTTGACGATCGCTTTGTATTGCGGAGGACATGCAGCAATGCAGGTGTCGCACTTGACGCATTTCTCCTTGTCGATGACCTTAATGCCGCTCTTGCCGGTGAAGATGGCTTCAGTCGGGCATGTGCCGACGCAGGCGTCGCACGAGCGTTCGCACTTCTCAGGCACGATATAGGTCGCCGTCAGCTCGGGGCAGACTTTGGCCGGGCATCTTTTCTCGATGATATGCGCCTCGTATTCTTCTTTGAAATATCTCAGTGTCGTCAGGATCGGGTTCGGAGCGGACTGGCCTAAACCACACAACGAACCTTCTTTGATATCCATCGCTAGGTCTTCGAGAAGTTTTAAATTCTCGAGCTTACCCTTGCCTTTGGTGATGTCTTCGAGTATATCCAGCATCTGTGTTGTTCCCAAACGGCAGAATGTACACTTGCCGCAGGATTCATTATGGGTAAATTCTAGGAAGTATCGCGCCGTTTCCACTAAGCAGTTGTCCTCGTCAAGGATCACCATGCCTCCAGAGCCCATCATCGCTCCGGCATCGGATAATGAATCGAAATCTATGGGGATGTCGAGCATCTTCTCAGGTAGACAACCTCCGGAAGGTCCTCCTATCTGAACAGATTTGAACCTGCGGCCTTTGGGAATACCGCCACCGATATCAAATATAACTTGGCGCAGCGTTGTGCCCATGGGCACCTCGGTCAGGCCAGTGTTCAGCAACTTGCCCGCTAGAGCGAATACTGCCGTGCCCTTTGAGTCGTCCGTGCCGATGCTGGCAAACCATTTGGCTCCTCGCTCGATGATGAGTGGTACATAAGCTAGCGTTTTAACATTATTGATAAGTGTCGGCTTGCCCCACAGGCCTTGCACCGCAGTTCGCGGCGGGCGGGGGCGCGGCCAGCCGCGTTTTCCCTCCAGCGATGCGATGAGCGCGGTTGCCTCGCCGCAGACGAAGGCTCCTGCGCCCTGAAAAACCTCGATGTCAAACTCAAATCCGCTGCCGAGTATATCGCCGCCGAGGAGTTTTTTAGCTCTGGCATGCTTGATCGCACTCTCGATGCGTTTTACCGCTAAGGGATACTCTTCGCGCACGTATATATAACCCTTCGACGAGCCAATGGCGTATGCTGCGATGGCCATGCCTTCGACGACCGAGTGCGGATCGCTCTCAAGGATAGTGCGGTCCATGAAGGCACCGGGGTCGCCTTCGTCCGCATTGCAGATAACGTAGCGTATGTCGCTCGGCGTATTGTGGCAGAGTTGCCATTTGTCCGCCGCGGGGAATCCGGCGCCGCCTAGCCCGCGGAGTCCCGATTTCTCGATCTCGTCGATTATGCGCTGCGGTGTTATGCTGAGGGCTTTCGCCAGCGCGCCGTAGCCTCCACTCGAAATATATTGCTCGATATCGTCTGGATCGATCTCGCCGCAGTTGCGCAGGAGGTTGCGTTTTTCGTATTGAAACCTGGGCTGGTCGAAGATCGTGGGAATTAGCTCGTTCTCCTCCAGCGCGCCGAGGGCGAATTCGAGGCATGGGTCGTCGCCGATGACGAAGTCGCTGACGAGGCGTGTGGCAACTCCGGGGGTCACGTATCCGTAGCAGATCGGCGGGTGACCGGGTTTGGAGATGACCGCCATCGGCTCGGCGTAGCAGTAACCGCGGCAGCCGACCTCGGTGAGGGTCACGTCGATGTGTCTGCGAGCGCTCTCATCTTTGAATGTCTGTAGGGCCTCCCTCGCTCCGGCGGCGCGCCCGCAGGTTGCGGTTCCTATAGTGATGTGTATTTGTTGGTCCGGCGATGTGTTATTAAATATAGAAATAGACTTTTTGTAAAGCCTTTCGAATGTATCTTGCGGTGATTTAATCTTGCTTTTTGGTTTCACGACTTCACGGTTTTTCTAATTCGAATTCAAGGAGGATTCCCTTGACGCGGGTTGGTGATACCTTGGCTTCGATGCGATTATTAACTACTGTCACCGGTGCCATAGCGCAGCATCCTACGCAGGCCACGCGTTCTAGGCTGTATTCTCGGTCTGCACTCGTCTTGCCTTCTTCGAGGTTGAGTTCCCGTTTCCATGAGTCGAGGATTATCTTACCGCCTTTGATATGGCAGGCTGTACCAAGGCAGACCTTGATCTGTCTTTTGCCAGGTGGCGTCAGTCGGAACTGATTATAAAATGTAGCGACGGAATAAACCTCGCTGCTGTGTATTCCCAATTTCTCTGCAATTGCCATCATAGCTTCGCGTGGCAGGTAGCCCAACGTCGCCTGTGTTTTTTGCAGAACAGGAATAGGGTCGCTGCGCCCTGCGGGGTGCGGGATGATTGTATCGATTATTTGTGCTATAGATAGTTCTGCGTTCAGATGGATTTCCTATCGCAAACTTTGCAAACTACCTGCCGATTATAACATTACATTGTATCGCTGTTAAGTTGTATCAAGGGAGTTTGCGTTTTTGGTGTTCAGGGTGCTTTACACCAAAAAATAGTTCTGTTATAATGCCCCTTGGCTTTCCGGTGGTTTGAGCGAGGTGGCCCCACCCGTTCCCATCCCGAACACGGAAGTGAAACTCCTCAGCGCAGACGATACTGGTCTCACGCGAGGCTGCGGAAAATATGCCACTGCCGGGGAGCCTTTTTAGTTGCTTGACACTGGTTTATCTGCTAGCTAGAATAAACTGGTTGTGCCATACCTATACAGGCCCGAAGGGAGGCGATAATGTGGCGGAGGTGAGACTCGGAGACCATGAGAGCTTTGAAGAGCTGCTCAGAAGGTTCAGCCGAAAAGTACAGCAGGCGGGAATTCTCTCTGAGTATCGTCGGAGAGAACACTTTGAGAAGCCGAGCATTGCTCGAAAAAAGAAAGCAGCTGCGAAGAGAAGGAAGTCCGGCAGGAGTTCCAGCAGCTTTAAAGGGTAATAGCGAAGCGAACTCGGTTGTGAGTGAATAAAAATGTCGCTTCAGGAACGAATTACATCCGATTTACAACAAGCGCAGAAGAAGGGCGATAAAGCTCGCATGTCTGCGCTTCGTCTTATTAAGTCCGGGATTCAATATGCTGAAATTGCTAAAGGTGCTCCTTTGGATGACGCTGGTGTGATAGATGTTATCAATAAGGAAGTAAAACAACGTCGTGAGAGTATTGAAGGGTTTACCAAAGGCAATCGAAGTGACTTAGTGGAAAAGGAAAAAACGGAACTGGCGATGCTGCTTGATTATTTGCCCAAGCAGATGAGCCGTGAAGATGTAATTGAGGCAGCCAAGCGTATATTAAATGAGGTCGGGGCACGCGGTCCCAGTGATAAAGGCAAGGTAATGTCCAAGCTTATGCCACAGGTTAAGGGCAAGGCGGATGGGCGTGAGGTGGGATCAATTGTGGATGATCTGCTTGCCGCTTTGTAATTTTTATTAAAATAGGTAATAAGTCCGCATCAATTTGATGGTGCGGCCTTTTTATTTAAGGTATATTTTAGACTATCACTGATGATTATGTAGAACAATCAGAAGCTTTGATGTTTTTTTTAGCGTGGATTATAATAACGGCAATAGGAGTGTAAATATGAAAGTAGTGTTGATTCAAGAAGTACCAGGTTTAGGAAAGGTAGGGGATGTCAAAGAAGTATCTGGCGGGTATGGTCGAAATTATCTTATCCCTAGGGGTTATGCCCAGTTTGCTACTCCTAATGTATTGAAGAAGGTAGATAATTTGCAAGCCGTAGAGGAAAAACACCAGCAGTCTCTGAATATGGAAATGGCGGATTTTGCTAAAAAATTGGATGGTCTTGAAGTAGTCATTAAAGCTAAGGTGGGGGGACAGGAAAGGCTTTATGGCTCGGTAACTGGGGCAGATATTGCTGATTATATTCAACAGCTGACCGGGCAGGAAATAGATAAGAGAAAGGTAGTGTTATCTGAGGCTATCCATAAAGTTGGCGAGTACGGAGTATCTGTAAAGCTATCAAGGGACCTTTCGCCTAAGCTGAAGGTCATAGTGGTAGATGAGAGGCCTGAGGCAAAGGCTGAGGATAAGGGCGGGTATAAAGAAAAGACTGAGATAAAGCCAGAGGAAACGGCTGCAAATTAGGGATATGGTATGACCACTGATAAATTGCCTCCGCATGATATCGAAGCTGAGGAGGCCGTACTCGGCTCTCTTCTGGTAGACAGTGGGGCGATTTATAAAATAACTACGATAATCACACCTGGTGACTTCTACCGTGAGAAGAATCTATGGGTGTACCAAGCCTGCTATGATCTATATGAGAGAAATGAGGCTATAGACCAGGTCACTGTGGCTCATGAGTTGAGCCGTGTGGGGAGGCTGGATGCGGCAGGCGGGGCGGCGTATTTAAGCCACTTGGTTTCCAACGTAGCGACCTCTGTACATGTTGAGCATTACGCCCAGATCGTGCACCGATTGTCGGTGATGCGACGGTTGATCAGTGCGGCTTCACAGATCGAGTCCATCGGTTATGGTGCAGGGCCAGATGTCGATGAGGCTATTTCGAAAGCAGAGGATGTGCTGGTACGTCTGCGCCATGGCGAGCGTCCGAGAGAATTCGTCCCGATAAAGGATCTGCTTAACAGATATTTTGAAGAAACCGAGATCAAATCCTTTGAGGGCGATGTACTGTTCACCGGGTACAAGGCGCTCGATAATCGCCTCGGCGGGCTGCGGCGCTCCGATATGATCGTGCTGGCGGCTCGGCCGAGCCTCGGTAAGACCAGCCTGGCCCTGGGTATCGCTAGGAACGCTGCGGTTAATCAGAAGGCGCGGGTGGCGATATTTGGCATAGAAATGTCGCATGAGCAGATCGTGCAACGCTTCCTCGCCAGCGAGGCGGGTGTGGATTCGCACAGGTTGCGGCTCGGCGAACAGACGGAGGCGGAGGAGAAGAGGATGATGGAGGCAACAGGAATTTTATCGGAGGCGCAGATATATATTGACGATTCGCCCGTGCTCAGCATTATGGAGATGAAGTCGAAGGCGCGGCAGCTCCACTTCGAAAAAGGTGTCGACCTTGTAATTATCGATTACATACAATTGATGCATGGCTATGGCAGGGATAACCGTGTTCAGGAAATGACCGACATATCGCGTTCTATTAAAGAGATGGCGCGTGAATTGAATGTGCCGGTTATCGCTGTCTCGCAGCTGTCGCGTGCCGCCGAGCAGCGCTTGTCTCACAGGCCGCAACTTTCCGATTTAAGAGAGAGCGGTTCCATTGAGCAGGACGCTGATGTGGTGATGTTCATATATCGCGAGGATATATATACGAAAGAGGAACAGTGGGAGAAGGATCATCCGGGCGATAAATATCCCAAGGGTGTGGCCGATATCATCATCGCCAAGCATCGCAATGGCCCGGTAGGTGAAGAGAAGCTGCGTTTCTTATCGAATACGGTAAGGTTCACGGATTACGAAGTGGAGAGGGCTGCATGAAGCCCTTCGACGGTTTTCAGAAGAATATGCGGTTTACTCCGATTCCTAATGTGTTCTTTACTCAAATAATGCCTTCTATCGATAGTATAGCTGAACTGAAGGCAGTACTTTATATTTTTTGGAAGCTTTATCAGAAGCAAGGCTATCCGAAATATATCACAGATTCTGAGCTTTTAAGTGACAAGGTACTTATACAAAGCTTAGGTAACATTGAAGAGGTTAGGCGTGCTTGCGAACAGGCGGTTGAGCGAGGCATTTTAATTAGTACAAGTGTTAATAGCGAGGGTAAGGAATTCACATTATTTTTATTGAATACGGAGGAGGATCGTGAGGCTTGTTCTCGCATTGAGAGTGGGGAGCTGGATTTAGGTGCTTTACCATACAAAGAGACTTATGAGGGAAAAGTAGAGGCGCCTAATATTTTTGAGCTATATGAGCGGAATATCGGCATGCTTACTCCAATGATTGGCGAGGAGTTAAAGGATGCTGAGAGCATATACCCTTTATCATGGATTGAAGAAGCATTTAAAGAGGCGGTAAGCCAGAACAAACGCAGCTGGAAATATATAGAAGCGATCTTAAAGCGTTGGTCTAGCGAAGGTAAGGGCCATGGAGAGACTGGGAGATATACTAAGCAAGACCCAGACAAATACGTCAAAGGCAAGTACGGACACGTCGTCAAGCGCTGAAGCTCGTGACGCGGGGGCAGAGTGCCCGCTGTGCAAGGGCGCCGGTTTTGTATATCCGGTGCTTGATTCCGGGCGGCCTGATTACTCGAAGGTTGTCGCGTGTAAGTGTGGCAAGGACGAGCTGGAAGGTGGGAGGGTGGAACGCCTGCGTCGTGAGAGCGGAGACCTGGCACTCAAACTCCTGAGGAGCATGACCTTCGAGACGTTCGATCCGAAGCGGGTGAATCTTCCTAAAGAGCAGCAGGAGAATTTAAGCAAGGCATATCAAACGGCGCGTGAGTACGCCAAAAATTTAGATGGATGGCTGGTGTTTCTTGGCTCCAACGGCTGCGGCAAAACCCATCTTGCTGCTTCTATCGGCAATAATCAGCTGCAAAAGGGGAATCCAGTCTATTTCAAGGTAGTACCCGATTTGCTCGACCACTTGCGCTCTGCGTTCGGGCCGGATAGTAAATCGACGTATGATGAGATATTTGAGAGAGTGAAAAATGCGCCTCTGTTGATACTCGATGACTTCGGGGAGCAGGCTAGTACCCCGTGGGCGCAGGAGAAGTTGTATCAGGTAATTAATTATCGCTACAATGCGCAATTGCCTACTGTTATTACCTCTTGCTTTTCGCTGGAAGATATTGAGATGCGGATAAGCTCACGGTTGGCTGATATAAGGCTGAGCACATCTTTTAACATAAATGTCCCTGATTACCGCTCGGATTTATCGCCATCGGAAGTGGGAAAGCAAAAGGGCCATCGTACGAGGAGGACGCGTTAAAGTATGATTAATGCGCCAGTACTCGTATTAAATCAGAACTATGAGCCTCTTAATATTGCACGCGTGCGGAGAGCTTTAGTACTCGTGATGATAGGGAAAGCGGAAACGCTGGAGAGCGGTTCAGGTATTATACACACTTCCAATGAGACTTTGCATGTGCCATCCGTGATACGATTGTTGTATTTAGTAAAACGACCCCGCCAGGAGAAGCGGTTGACCAGGCGGGAGGTATTCCGAAGGGATCAGCAAACCTGCCAATATTGCGGCAAGGAGACAAAGAACCTTACTCTGGATCATGTTATTCCTCGTCATCGCGGCGGCAAGCATGCTTGGGAGAATGTAGCAAGCGCCTGTTTCCTGTGTAATAATCGGAAGGCCGGGCGCACACCGCAAGAGGCTGGTATGAGACTGATCAAGAAACCATGTGCGCCTTATGCCAGTGGATATTATGTCTCTATAGAGTATATGCAGCGGCACGATGGGTGGAAGAAGTTTTTACCGCTGCAGCGAGTGGCGGACGAAGTTTAACCCCTCTTCTTTTTAGCATTTTTAGATTGCTTTGGTTGTTTCTCTCGATCACTATTTAGTTCTTCAAGCCGTATTTCGATTACTGCCTCGGTCTCAAGCTTGACTGATACTGTCTCTTTTAACGGGTTCCCGCCCACTACTATTGCAGTCCCCATCGGTGTATTTACTTGCTGGCCGACAGGCGGAAGTTTTTCTTTTAAAGCACGATATTGGCTACTTTCATAACTTAAGCAACATAGGAGTCTTCCACAGGTACCTGATATCTTTGTAGGATTTAACGGCAGGTCCTGTTCTTTAGCCATTCTAATAGAGACTGGGCTGAATTCGGAAAGGAATGATGCACAGCAAAGCGGCAAGCCGCACTTACCATGTCCACCGAGAAGTTTCGCCTCGTCTCGCGGACCTACTTGACGTAGCTCGATACGGATTTTACAGGTAGATGTAAGCTCTTTTAAAAGGTCCCGGAAGTCAACACGACCTTCAGCGCTAAAAAAGACTGTAATGCGTGTGCCGTCAAGATTGCATTCCGCAGTAATAAACTTCATAGGCAAGTTGAGTTTATTACTTATACGGATACAGTTTTCTAGAATTTCGTGCTCTTTAACGATAAAATCATTCCTTTTCTTAAAGTCGTCCTCTACAGCTTTACGTAGAACAGGCTTGAGGGGTTCGGTTAGCTCACTTTCCAGGACTTGTTTGGGAGCAATAACCACTTTACCAAGTTCTGGTCCGCGGCCAGTTTCGACGATTACCCAATCATTGGCATTTGCATTTACCCCTGATGGATCAAAGTAATATATTTTCCCGGCACGCTTGAATCTTATACCTATTACTTCACTCATATTATCGAAGAATTAACATCCTTTCCTTTTTGGCATACCTAGTATTAATACATCTAATACTAAACGAGGGTTGGCATTGTTCTTAAGCAATGTCCCTGCTTGAATCAGACTTATAATGAAGTTCCTTATATCTATTATGTCATAATAAACTTCTTCGCGAAAGAGTATTTCCTTTTGATCTATGTTTGTGATGCTTTCGTGGCACCCACCCTTTATTAGAAGCAGGTCGCGCCACCAGCTGATCCATATTAAAAGTGACTTTTGTACCTCTGTCCGATTTTTACTGAATTGATTTGCCATACTGGCTGAGTATGAAAATTTTTCTAAGCGATCCGCTTTTGCGATATTTACGAGCGTTTCTATCAGTTCTTTCCTGTGCAAAATGGTATCTGTATTAACTGATGTTTGGACAGCCCATCCCATACAGCCTGATGATAGCCTTGCTAAAACGTGGGCGTCTTCTGGCTTTATTCCGTGGCGTTCTATAAGAGCACGTTCAATTGCGGATATGGCTATCGGCCTGAGCTCCAGTTTCTGACATCGCGAAAGTATTGTAGATAATATAGCTTTCTCGCTGGTTGAGAGCAAAATCATGTATACGAAGGGGGGTGGTTCCTCAAGGGTTTTTAGTAAACAATTTGCCGCTTCCGAAGACATGAAGTCTGCATTATCGATGATAAATACTCGGCTTTTACCCTCAAAAGGTTTTAGCGAGGCATAGCGCTCCAAATCCCTTATTTGATCTATGGAGATTTCGGTTTTTTCACCTAGATCGATTACCTGGACATCGGCATGTTTTAAATCCAGTATGCGTTTGCAGGACGTGCAGAGGCCGCAGGGTTTTTCGCCGTTTTCACAGTTCAAAGCCTGTGCCAGATTAATAGCCAGCGTCATCTTGCCAACCTGGGCCGGGCCGACAAAAAGATATGCATGGGAAAGCCTGTCGTTTTTCAGACTATTATCCAATAGCTCAACGACTGCTTCATGCCCAACTGTAGTCCACATCAGATGTTATATCCTATAAGATGAATGTGCTAAATGATGTCACATTTCATAAGGTCTTTGTATGTTTCACGACGCCTGATGAGACGGGCGTTGCCGTCTTTAACCAGAACAATAGCTGGCTTTAAAGAAGCATTATAATTTGATGCCATGGATAGGCAATAAGCGCCGCAGCAGGGTATTGCGATGATGTCCCCCGATTCAACCTTGGGTAAATCGATGTCTTTAATCAGTATGTCGCCCGATTCGCAGTATTTGCCTCCAATAGTGATTCGTTCCGGCTTCGCCTTGGGCGATTTCCCTGCCTTGTTGGCGATCATCGCTTCGTATTTGGCCCCGTAAAGGCTGGGGCGTATGTTGTCGCTCATGCCGCCGTCGACGAGGACATACTTGCGCACGCCCTCGATGTCTTTGATGGCGCCCACGGTGTACAGCGCTACGCCTGCCTGCCCCACGATGGACCGCCCCGGCTCGACGACGAGGTGCGGCAGCTCCAGCTTTGCTGTCTTGCAGCGCTTGATAACGTTGGAGGTTATCGTGTCGGCGAATTCGCTGATTGTCGGAGGTTCAGCGTCGCTCAGATACGCGATGCCCAGCCCTCCGCCTGTGATGAGCTGCTGCATTTCGAATCCATGTTTGCGCTTCATCCTGGCGGCGAAATCGATGATGACCTTTATCGACTGAACGTATGGTGTCAGGTTGAAGAGCTGAGAGCCGATGTGGAAGTGGAGCCCGATCAGGTTAAGCGATTTTGACGCCATAGCCGTGGTCACTGCCTCTTCCGCGTGGCTCATTAGGAAACCGAATTTGCTGTCGACGTTGCCGGTGGTGAGGTAGGCATGGGTGTGCGGGTCGATCCCTGGCGATATGCGGAGCAGGATGTCCTGTTTGATCTTCGCTGCCTTTGCCAGTTCGGTAAGCATGGACAGTTCGTGGAAGTTATCGACCACAATATATTTCACGTCCCACTTGATCGCCGCCTCCAGCTCGCTGCGGGACTTGTTGTTGCCGTTGAAGTACACACGCTCCATTGGGAACTTTGCCGCTTTAGCTATGGCAAGCTCGCCATCGGATACTACGTCCAGGCTTAATCCTTCTTCGTTGAAGATTTTCGCTAGTGATTTATTAAGATAGGCTTTGCAGGCGTAGCTGATAACGCTGCTTGGATAGTGCTTTTTAAATGCAGTTTTATATTCTCTACACTTATTACGAAGTGTCGTTTCGTCGAAAATATAGAGCGGCGTTCCGAACTCTTTGGCAAGAGAAACCGTGTCGCATCCGCCAATTGTTAAATGGTTTTTATTTATTCGTGTTGTCAATGGAAATAATTTAAGCATATAATCCTCTCTCGGGCTGGTTTATTACTTGATTATAAATGTACCATTCTGGCCCTCACCTTGTGAGGAGACCCTACCCTCTTTCTCAAGCTTTAATAAGTGGGAATAGACCTGTCCCTTAGCTACGGCGTAAAGAAAACCGCTGAGTTCAGGGTATATCTCAGAAGTTATATCTTTTACAGTAATCTTCCCTTTTTGCAGCGTTTTGTACACCTGCTGTTCACGCTCTAAACGGTGCTGAATAAGCTCCTCTACCCTTTTGCGCGGCTCCGTTATCGGCGGCCCGTGCGCCGGCAGCATCAGGTCGATATCGTATTTTAACAGCTTTCTTAATGATTCGATATATTGCGTCATGTCTCCCCACGGCGGCTGCAGGGCGGTTGTGGTTTTGGCGAGGACGTGGTCGCCGGAGAACAGGATTTTGCTCTTTCTGATGTAGAGGCAGATGTGCCCCGGGTTGTGGCCGGGTGTGTGGACGACCTCAAGATCGATCCCGCCGAGCGAGATAACATCGCCGTCATCGACTCGTTTGCCGACGGGGATATCGGTTACTTCTGCCGAATGGAGTATCAGTTGCGCCCCGGTTTTCTGCGTCAGCATGGAGGCACCGCTGATATGGTCCGGGTGGGCATGGGTGATGATGAGGTAGTCTATTCCAGCTTTGGAAACAGTTCTTGCGTATTCTATATATGTATCGGCAATGTCCTCTTGTCCATATGCTGAATCGATGAGGGCTCCCTTTGTACCGGCGACGAAATATACCCTGGGTGCGGAAAGACCCAGTAACGCATCGAGTTTCGTGGGGATATCGTGAATGCAGGGAGCGATTTCCATATAGCTATGCCTTGGAGCCATATTAGCAACTGGCTTATTCAAAGTCAAATGAAAAAATTGACAAGATTAAGGCCTCAGAATAGAATGCCGGAGAGGTGTTTAATTGTATAGCAAGAGTGTTCAGAACAGCGGTCTGCGTATCATTACAAGTAACATGCCTTCCACCCGGTCGGTATGCGTGGCTATTTTTATAGGCATAGGTTCGCGTTACGAAAGCGATGAAGAAGCAGGTACTTGCCACTTTATAGAGCATATGTGCTTTAAAGGCACTCAACGGCGGCCTTCTCCAAAGGAGATAGCTGAGACAATTGAAGGTGTAGGGGGTATGTTAAACGGTGGGACGGGGAAAGAGTTCACGACTTTCTGGTGTAAAGTAGCAAAACCACATTTCCCTTTGGCACTGGATCTCTTAACAGATATATTACGTTTCCCTAAATTTAACTCCGAAGATTTAGAACGAGAACGGCGGGTCATTCTGGAGGAATTGAAGGAAAGTATAGATTCACCACAGGATAGAGTATGTCTGTTACTGAACGAATTACTTTGGCCTGCGCAGCCCTTGGGCAGGGATATCATAGGCAGCAGAGAATCAATCAGTTCACTCAATAGAGATAGAATACTTAAATATATGAGTCAACATTACGGTTTAAATAATTCTGTTGTGGCAATTGCCGGGGATTTAGATCACGATGATATTACATCTTTAGTAGAAGGATCGTTTAGTGGATGGCCGAAAGTTAAAGAAAGGGCTTTTACACCTGCTGATGATCTACAGCAGAAACCACGTATAAACATAGAATGGCGAGATACGGAGCAGGTGCACCTATGCCTTGGCATAAAAGGTCTCTATGTAGATCATCCTGATCGTTATAAATTGGATCTGCTGAATGTAGTGTTGGGTGGGGGCATGAGCAGCCGCCTCAATCAGGAGCTACGTGAAAAGCGTGGCCTGGTCTACGATGTAGACAGCTATGTGGATTATTATTTTGATTCGGGCGCGCTTACTGTTTATGCCGGCGTTGATCCAAAGAATGCTGAGGACGCTGTCTCTGCCATTATGGAAGAATTAGCTAAGTTGAAAGACAGCGTAGAGGCTCCGGAATTAACAAAGGTGAAGGAGCTTGTTAAAGGACGTATCCTGCTCGGTATGGAAGATACCAGGAGCGTTGCCAGTTGGGCCGGCAGACAGGAGATTCTGACTGGCAGGGTTCTAACCGTAGATGATGTAGTAGCGATCGTCGATAAGATACAGACGGAAGATCTGGTCAAGGTGGCGGAACAACTGCTTATTACAGATAATCTCAGCCTGGCAATGGTCGGCCCTGTATCATCCGAAGAACGTCTAAGAGATTTGTTACATCTCTGAAATAGCATCACTAATATCTGCAAACATAAAACGCAGCTATGGTATTAGCTCCATAGCTGCGTTTGTTAATTTAACTGTTGGATATTTCTAGTATTCAGGCATTGGTGGGGGAGCTCCCATCTCTTTCTCCTTGATGTCTGCGATTAAGCATTCGGTAGTTAAGACCATAGCGGCTACACTGGCTGCATTCTCTAAGCCTGCACGTGTGACCTTTAAAGGGTCGATAATACCGCGCCTCTTCATATCGGCATACTCATCTCTGAGTGCATCATAGCCTATGCCGGCCTTCCTGGTTTTAACATAATTGACTACTACCGATCCCTCTTTACCAGCGTTGGTTGCTATCATTCGCAGTGGCTCTTCAAGTGCGCGCTTGACAATAGCTACACCTGTGGCCTCATCGCCTGTCGCTTTTACTTTGTTGATGGCTGGGATGGCATTAATAAATGCGACACCGCCGCCAGGAACTATACCCTCTTCCACAGCAGCCCTTGTTGCAGAGAGAGCATCCTCTACGCGGTGCTTTTTCTCTTTGAGCTCTACTTCAGTAGCGGCTCCTACCTTTAGTACTGCAACGCCGCCAGCCAATTTGGCAAGTCTTTCCTGGAGCTTCTCTTTATCGAACTCTGAGGTTGTCTCATCAATCATGGTCTTGATCTGTTTTATTCGACCTTCGATAGCCTTGTCGTTGCCTTTACCCTCAATGATAACTGTCTCCTCTTTGGAAGAGATTATCTTGCGGGCTCGGCCCAGGTCTTCAATGGTAACAGAATCGATTTTACGCCCCATTTCCTCGGTTATAAGTTGTCCACCTGTGAGGGTAGCAATGTCTTCAAGCATAGCCTTGCGCCGATCGCCAAACCCGGGGGCTTTTACGGCTATACAATTGATTATGCCTCTGAGCTTGTTAACAACGAGGGTGGCGAGTGCTTCGCTATCGACATCTTCGGCGATTATTACGAAGTTTTTACTTACCTGAAGTAACTTCTCCAATGTAGGAAGAAGGTCGGAAACCGCGGATATTTTCTTATCGGTGATCAGGATATATGGATCCTCTAGAACGGCTTCCATCCTCTCCGGGCTGGTGACGAAGTATGGTGATATGTAACCGCGGTCGATCTGCATTCCTTCGACGTACTCGGTCTCAAACTTGATACCTTTACCTTCTTCAACTGTGACCACTCCGTCTTTGCCGACTTTCTCCATTACCTCTGCAATGAGATTTCCGATTTCTTCATCGGCTGCTGAGATAGATGCTACTTGGGCTACCTGTTCTTTAGAAGTTACTGGTGTAGCCATTTTCTTCAGAGCTTCGACAACGGCAGCGGTACCTTTCTCGATGCCTTTCTTTATTGCCATGGGGTTGGCTCCGGCGGCGACGTTTTTCATTCCTTCATGTAGCATTATCTGGGCAAGTACTGTAGCGGTAGTCGTACCATCACCGGCGATATCATTTGTCTTTGTTGCAACTTCTTTGATAAGTTGTGCGCCGATATTCTCGAACGGATCTTGCAGGTCAATTTCCTTTGCAATAGTGACACCATCGTTCGTTATAGTAGGTGGTCCGAATTTTTTATCCAGTACGACGTTTCTTCCTTTGGGACCTAATGTTATTTTTACTGCATTTGCAAGAGCATCAATGCCTTTCCTTAAACTCTTTCTTGATTCCTCACCATATACTAGCTGTTTTGCCATTTTCCCTCCTTTTCCATATGAAAATTATTGCCATTACTAGAAGATTTTTACTTGATCTTAGCTATGATATCGCTTTCACGCAGAATCAAATATTCTTTATCACCCTCTTTGATTTCTGTCCCCGTGTATTTCTGATAGATTACTTTATCGCCCTTTTTAACTTCCATTGGTATGCGATTCCCTTTGTCATCTAACTTACCAGGGCCGGCTGCTTCAATTACTCCACGCTGGGGCTTCTCTTTTGCGGTATCGGGTAGTATGATACCACCTTTGGTTTTTTGTTCTTCCTCAAGCGGTTTGACTACTACTCGGTCTCCTAATGGTTCAATTTTTAGTGTCACTCTTAACCTCCTCCTATAGCATTAAATTTATCGCTCGAAAATTAGCACTCTCGTGGGGAGAGTGCTAACATATATTAGTGCTGTTTCTGTGCTGTGGCAAGTAAGTAATAGCCAGTTGTAATGGATATATCATTGTGTAAAGGAGAATAAGTCGTAAAATCTCTTTGTTATAACTGAATATATCTCGATATCTCACTTAATCGATATATGCATACGTGGATCACATTATTGCTGTTGTATCACGGCGTTTGGCTTGACATCCAGGTATAAATCGGAGCGCTCTCCTTTTTTAACATGATAGTAGCCGCACGATGCAATCATAGCAGCGTTATCGGTGCACAATATTGGGCTAGGGATAAATACCGGGAGTGAGGATTTATCGACAATGTCTTTCCGGAGTGCCTGGTTAGCTGCAACTCCGCCACAGAGCAGAATATTACATGCACCTGAGCGCTCGGCGGCAGCAATTGTCTTGGTTACCAGTACATCGACCACTGATCTCTGGAAGCTGGCGGCTATCTCTGCTTTCTCGGTTTCTGCTAACGATTCGGGTTGTGATTCTGACACGTCGCGATTATTGGAATGCTCTTCAACTAGATGGAGGACGGCCGTCTTCAGTCCGCTGAAGCTGAAGTCGTCGGTATCTTTGAGCCAGGCACGAGGCAAGCGATATCTTGTATCGTTCGCTCCACGTGCGGCTTTCTCAATCGCTGGGCCACCGGGGTAACCCAACCCTAAAAGGCGTGATACCTTGTCGAAAGCCTCTCCTGCAGCATCGTCCCTGGTCCTTCCGAGTATCTGGTAGCGTCCGTGAGCCTGCATTAGAAGTATATCGCTATGTCCTCCGGAGACGATGAGACAGAGCGCGGGGAATTTGGGAGTATTCCCTTCGAGCCAGTTAGCGTAAACATGTCCCTCCAGATGGTTAATCCCGATTAGTGTGAGGTTATGAGCTGCGGCTATAGATTTTGCTGCGTTCACCCCGACAAGTAACGAACCTGCCAGTCCGGGTCCGTTCGTCACCGCTATCGCGCTCAAATCCTTCCATGAGATGTCCGCTTGCTTCATCGCTTCTTTGATTATCGGAGTGATGGATAGCAGGTGCTGGCGCGAGGCTACTTCTGGCACTATGCCGCCGTATCGCGAGTGGATGTCTACTTGGGAGGCGATGACATTGGATAGGATCGTTTTGCCGTCTTGAACTACGGCGGCCGCCGTCTCGTCGCAGGAGGTTTCTATTCCTAATATATTCATCGCAGTTTTAACCATTCGGCGTATGTGTCGCAAATTATATCTGATTAAGTTTGAATCAACCCCCTAATCCCCCATTCTTGGGGGACTTTTAAAAAAGATGGGGGACACCCCCATTTCCCCCGGTAGGAAGTATCCTACACCTCAAACTCCCAATCGACGAAACCACAGAGGAGGTCGGGGTAGTGGCGACCTCGTTTGGCGGTCTCGTACAGGCCTGGAATCCCGGCAGGAGGGAAACGACCTGCACCTCTATGGGAAATATTCGATGGCAATATAACAGAACTTATGTGTAATGTAAATGAAAGAGGTTTGTATAGGAGATGGCTTCAAATTTGTACCGTATTTTTTTGACAGCTTGAGAGGTGAATGCTATTATGGAGCAACGTAACAAGGTGGATATATATATATAGGAGAATAATCTGACATGGATAGCACTACTGTTTTGTACCTGGTGCTTTTATTTATTTGTATTTGTGCATCCGCTTTCTTTTCAAGCGCTGAGACCGCTTTTATTTCACTGTCTAAAACGCGTATTCAATATCTTGTAGAGAGCGGGGTGCATGGCGCTGCACATATACAAAAGATAATGAATCGCCCGGAAAGGCTGCTTGCTACCGTCCTGCTCGGCAATAATCTGGTGAATGTGGCGGCGGCCTCTTTAGGAACGGCTATGGCAGTGAAAGTCTGGGATGGCGATGTCGGCATCTTAATTTCTACCATCCTAGTGACAATCATATTGCTGGTCTTCGCCGAGGTCACCCCTAAGACCTTTGCACTGCTACATGCCGAGAGGTTGGCGTTGATTTATGTTTATCCCATGCAGTTTATTAATATGGTTGTTTCTCCTCTCGCTATCGGGCTGAGCTGGATCGGGACGGTGTTTGCAGGGAGGAGGGGTGGAGTAAAACCTTTGATAGTGAGTGTGGAGGAGATCCGCAGCATGATATCTGCGGGTAAGGAGGAGGGCACTGTGGAGGAGGCTCAGGCCGAGATGCTGCATAACGTTTTCGAGTTTGGCCATCGCAGTGTCAGTGATGTCATGACTCCCAGGCCTGAGGTTATAGCGATAGAAGAAGGCACGAAGTTAGCCGATTTCCTCTCTATTTATTCCGATTATCCGCATACGCGCTTCCCGGTGTACAGGGATAGTCTGGATCATGTTGTCGGTATTATCTCTGTGAAGGATGTTCTTATGGCGGAGGCACGCGGTGCTATGGATAAAAACAGCATAATCGATGAGCTTGTGCGTCCTGTTCATTTTGTGCCGGAGACGAAACGTGTCGTCAAGCTGTTGGCCGAAATGCAGGATCATGGGAATCATATGATCGTGGTAGTCGATGAGTTCGGTGTAACCAGCGGCATCGTGACGGTGGAGCAGTTGGTGAGTGAGATCGTGGGAGAGATGGGTGACGAGTTAAAGCAGGTGGACAAAGATTTCGAAGTAATCGACGATAAAACGGTCCAGATCGACGGCGGTATGAGAATCGAAGAAGCAAATCAGGAGTTGAAGCTGGAGCTGCCATCAGGCGATTATGATACTGTAGCCGGGTTTTTACTCAGCCTTCTTGGGCATATACCCAGGGAGGGTGAGCAGATAAAGTATAGCAATCTGAAGATGGCGGTTACGCAGATGAGGGAGTTGCGGATCGAGAAGATACTGGTGACCAAGGAGTAAAGCGATATGCATAGGCTGCGAGTCACCTTCTCTCGCGGGGAAGAATTAAAGTATCTCTCTCATCTGGATGTGATGCGATTGTGGGAGCGAGCCTTGCGCCGTGCAAATCTACCGCTTGCATACTCTCAGGGGTTCAGCCCTCATCCGAAAATCTCTATAGCAGCACCGCTTCCATTGGGTGTTACAGGCGAGGGGGAATTGATGGATATCGTCATCCAGCGCAGGGTTTCTCCTTATCTGGTACAAAAAACCCTCGCTAATCAGCTGCCGAAAGGGATGAGTATTATCAGCGTGGCGCAAGTGTCGCCGGATGCGCCGTCTTTGCAGTCGCAGGTGCGTCGTGCCGAGTATCGTGTCGAGATAGAAACCGATAAACCTGTCGATGAAATCAAGGCTGCTATCGATTCGTTTCTGGCGCTGACGGAGTTGCCATGGCAGCATAAACGCGATGAAGAAATGCGCAGCTATGACCTGCGTAAACTGGTGGAACGGGTGTGGTTTGTCGAGGCGCATGGAGCGATATGTGTACTTGGCATGTGCCTGCGCGCCGACAGTTCTGCTTCAGGCAGAGCGGAACAGGTTGTTTTGGCGCTGGGTTTTAACGAGCAGCCTAGGTCTATATGCCGTACCAAGCTTTTCTTGGTGGGTGAGTGATATTTATGAGATTGATTTTAGTGCGTCATGGGGAGACGGAATGGAATCGGCAGAGCCGTATCATAGGGCACACCGAGATCGCGTTGAATGAGACGGGTCGAAGGCAAGCTGCGTTGCTGGCTCAGGCACTGCGAAATGAGAATGTCTCTGCTATATACTCCAGCCCATTGCAGCGTACGCGTGAGACGGCCGCTGAGATTTCTCGGGTGTTGGGTGTTGAAGTAGAGTTTAGCGATGCTTTGAAAGAGATCGCTGCCGGGGATATTGATGGGCTGACGTTCGAGGAGGTTGCTGAGCGTTACGGCGACTTCTTTAAACTCTGGATGAGGGGCGATCCGGCGTTGCGGTTGCCTGGGGGCGAATCTTTTATGGATTTGCGGGATAGGACTTGGCCGACTTTGCAGCGGATAGTCAGCGAGCATAACGACAGTGATGTCATAGTTGTTAGTCATACCTTGGCTATTATGAGTATTGTAGCCAGTGCGCTGGATATGGATATAGCGGATTTCAGGCGGATAAGGCTGAACGTGGCCTCGATAAGCATACTTGAGTTTAAGGATCGAAACGTATCTTTGTTATTGTTCAACGATACCTGTCATTGGAAGGGACTGGAACGAAACGAGGGTGGTGTATTGTAGATGAAGGGTTTGAATCAGCGGGTGATGGATTTCATCCGTCGGGAAAGTCTGATACCGGCTGTCGGCGACGCTCCTGCGGTCGCAAGCGGTGGGAGGGTGGTGCTGGTAGGTGTTTCGGGCGGGCCTGACTCGGCATGCCTTGTACATGTGTTGAATCAGCTCAAAGGATCGCTGGGTATACAGCTTCATATAGCTCATTTAAATCATATGCTGCGCGGTGAGTCATCTGATGAAGACGCAGTCTATGTTGAACAATTAGGCTATTCTCTAGGGATTCCAGTCACTGTCGAGGCGATGGATGTCAATTCGTATCGCAAGGAGTATAAGCTTTCTTTGGAGGAGGCGGCGCGCGAAGTGCGCTATGATTTCTTCGCACGTGTTGCCGAATCGGTAGGTGCTGAATGTGTGGCTCTGGGGCATACCGAGGATGATCAGGTTGAGACTGTACTGATGCACCTGGTGCGGGGCAGTGGGTTGGGAGGGCTGCGCGGCATGTCGCCACTTACTGATATGCATCCACGCGGACGAGGAAGGCTGCGGGTGATAAGGCCGTTGCTTGAGGTGTCGAGGAAGGAGACAGAGGATTACTGTCTGGCTCATGGCCTCAAGCCGCGCATCGATTCGATGAATTACTCGCTTGATTACACGAGGAACCGTTTCCGCCATGAACTGTTGCCGATGCTGCGGGAGGCCAATAGCAACGTCGGGGCTGCGATCAGGCGCGTGGCGCATACTGCTGCGGACGATCTGTCGTTTATCGAGAGCGAAGTGGCGAAGGTGTGGAGCGATGCCGTGTGTGTCAATCCTATCGGCATTACGATAAATACTGAAGCGATTCTTTTGTTGCATCCTGCTCTGCAGCACCATTTGTTGCGCCGGGTCATGAGCGAGGCTTTAGGTGATCTGGTGGATATTGAGGCGGTTCACATCGAGAGGATGATGGAGGCGTTGCGGAAGCCAGCAGGCAGGCGAATTTCGTTGCCTCGTGGGCTGAAGTTCTATGTTAGCTATGATACGTGTTTGTTGGCAAAGGATGCGGCCGATGCCTGTCCTCTTCCTGAGGTTGGACGGATGCGCCGCTTGAAGGTGCCGGGTGTTACGCTGCTTCCTGGGTGGCGTGTACAAGCGGATGTAGTCTCGCATAGGAAACAAGCCCAAGGTTTCAAGGCTTGTATCGATGCGGATGTCAGCGGCATGGAACTGACAGTGCGTCGCCGCCGGCCGGGGGATCGCTTTCAGCCGCTGGGCATGAGTAATGCCAAGAAGCTTCAGGACTTCATGGTAGATGCCAAGATTCCAAGCACATGGCGCGACAGGGTGCCTTTAGTATGCGCTGGGGATGAGCATAATATAGTATGGGTTGTCGGATGGCGTATAGCTGAATCTGTTAAGGTCACTGATAATACTTGTAAAGCTCTGCATATTTCCTTCGAAAAAATCTAGTTCAAGCAGACAGCAATTGACTTTTATCCTTTTTAATGTATAATATAAATTCTTGGGCAGAATTCTAAATTAGAATAGAATAATAAACCATATATATATTTGTTATATTAAATTAGACAATATCAAACTCAGTTATAACTTGCTGGAAGATAGCATGCAAAACATTGCGGTAACCGGTGCCTCTGGCTATATTGGGACACAGCTGATAAAACAACTGGAAAAAGATGAAACTGTTCAAAATATCATAGGTATCAGCAGGCGTCCACCCCAGGTTGATTCGAAAAAACTGAAGTTTTACTCTCACGATATCAGGGAACCTTTCGATAGAATTTTTATTGAAAATGATGTTGATACTGCTGTCCATCTCGCTTTTACAGTCTCAGCTACACGTGATAACAAAACAGCCTGTGCAACAGATATTGGTGGGTCATTAAATTTTCTCAAGGCATGTAAAGGTTCGTCAGTAAAGCGGATATCATTCTTGAGCAGTTACACTGCCTATGGAGCGCATCCTGACAATCCAGAGAGGATAGATGAAACTGCATCACTGCGGCCAAATCAAGGACTTCTCTATCCTAATAATAAAGCTGAAGCGGATAAACTATTTCAGGAGTTTATGGCAAGGAATCCGGGATTATGCGTCTCTATAATACGAGCAGTTGTTGTTGCAGGACCAGAGAGCGACGGTGGTCCTTTGGCATCTTTTTTGAAAAATCCTGTTGCTGTGTGCATAAAAGGGTATGATCCTGAATGGCAGTTTGTCCATGAGAAGGATCTCATAGATTTAATAGTATTTCTTTTAAAGAAGGGACACACGGGAGTATTTAATGCTGCCGCTGATGGATGTATCCGCTATTCTGAAATGATTGCCAAGATAGGCAAGAAATGTATATCATTACCTGACAAAGTTAGTTCACTAATCACTACTTGGACATGGAAGCTGCATTTGCAGTCAGACGCTCCTGGTGGCGAGTCAATGGCTCTGGTAAAGTATCCTATTATTGTTAATACTGAGAAGCTAAGAAAAGCGACTGGATTCCAATTCAAATATACCAGCCTTGAGGCATTTCAAGCGTTTCTGGATGCTGTTAGAAGTAATGCCTGAGTATGATCGCCAAATATACTGTTGATACGTTAATAGATTTGTATAGGAATGACAACAAAAAGCCCCGCATTAATGCGGGGCTTTTTTTATTCTGATCTAATCGATACTAGCAGTTCTTAGGTGTTTTCCCCATAGCCTTGAGAAATATATTGAAAGCTTCGGGTCCGGTGTAGCGGTATTTATATCCTATCTCTTTTATTAACTTGTCACCGGTCATGAGTGTAGGATACCTTAGCATATTCAGTGCGCCAGCCTGTGCTCTGGACTGTAAGTGGAGGCGCCATGATATCCTTATACCCCAATACAGAAGCCAAGCCGGTAAAGAAATAGAAGGCTTTCCTACAAGTTTTATGATATCTGTATATTTAAGCGCACCCTCTGCGGTGAAGTTATAGATCCCCGCTCTCCTTTGTTTGGCAAGGAGCGTTACTATCTCGACAAGATCATCTTCGTGAATAAACTGCCATGTTGAATCAGCACCCATGGCTTTCACCATTATCGGAAGGAACATCACGGTCAGCCCGCAGGCTGCACCGCCGGGCCCGGTTACTGCGGCTGTTCGGCCTATAGTTACCTTAATCTCAGGGTGTTCGGAGGCGAATTTCTGAAACATGTGATCAACTTCAGCCTTATCGCAAGGATAAGGGTAGTCCGGGTTAGGCCTAAGAGGCGTGTCCTCACTGAATACTTTGGGATTATCAGCCCATGCACCATACGCTGTATAGCTGCCCATATAGAATACTTGTTGTACTTTGGCCTGGGCGCTGGCCTTGAGGAAGTTCTTGGAGCCTTCGATATTTATTTCGTGAGCCCTATGTTCGTCATGTATAGGAACTACGATGAATGCGAAATGGATGGCGGTATCGATTTTATTTTCAGCAAAGATATTTTCGAAAGGCTGTCGCACATCATGCTTTATAAAGGTAAATTTGGGAGATTGGAAAGACGGTTCCTTTATATCCATTCCGATAATGCGCTCTACCTCTGCTTCTTGCGCAATTCTTTTGAGCAATAGGGTACCGAGATATCCAGAGACGCCGGTGATCACTACGTTCTTCATCTTGTCCCCCTTTTTTATGTGTTAGAATACTACTTGTATTCTTTACGCTTGAACCCTTTAGTTTCAGATGAACAGACGACGCCCTTTGCTGCCATTTCGGCGACACATCGGTTGCAATGGTCGCAGTCTATTGCTGTTATCTCTCCTGATTGCATTTTCTTCACTACATTCGGATCTCTAACGGTGGCACGTCCGATCTGCACGAACTCGAAGCCTTCCTTCATGGCTGTATCCATGTTATCAATTGAGCAGACTCCGCCAATATAGGCTACGGGAATTTTAACAGCGTCTTTAATGCGTTTTGCCTGGTCAAATAAAAACATCTCTTTGAATGGATGTTCCTTAACCATAATACGGCCGAACATCGCCATTCCCATTTTTGTGAACAGGTTTTTCTCGGACTTGACATATTCCATAATAGGTACTTGACCGCGCATCATATAGAATGATGTTCTTGCAGTGAATCCGCAGCTAGGTACAAGTGCGCTGGCGCCTTCCGCTTCAAACCTTTTTGCTACCTGCACGGCTTCATCGATAGTTAACCCGCCTTTGAAGCCGTCTTCGCAATTCATTTTTATCAGTATGGGGTATCCAGGGCCGACAACTTGTCGCACGTGTTTTACTACTGAGGCGGGGAATCGCAGCCGGTTCTCTAGTGAACCACCGTATTGGTCCTTACGGCTGTTTGTCCATGGCGATAGAAACTGGCTGAGGAGATAGCCGTGCCCGGCATGGATTTCGACAGCGTCGAATCCTGCTTTGATAGCCATTTTGGCAGCCTTGCCGAAGTCCTCTCTGACCCTGTTCATGTCATCTTCATTCATGGCTCTGCTTATGCTGTATCTAAACAAACAGAACTTTCGGGAAGGTCCGATCGGGGTTTTGCCAATGACGGACTTATTTGCGAAAAAGCCACAGTGACCTATCTGGATTGATGCGGCAGCACCCTCTTTATGTACGGCGTCAGTGAGGCGCTTCAGGATAGGGATGATTTCTTCACGCATCCACATCTCATGCCCGAAGGCCACTCCATCCTTAGATGCGGCGCAATATGCCACTGTTGTCATACCAATGCCGCCTGCAGCCACTTTCCTATGATGTTCTATTAATGCGTCGCTAGGTGTGGCATGAGGACACATACCCTCAAAACAACCGGATCTAATAATACGATTGCGAAGTTGAAGATTGCCGATCTTGCCTGGGGTGAAAACCTTTGATTTGCTTTTCTCCGCTGTCTGCTGCATAGTTCCGCCTTTCTTTGTTTTCACAAAAGTTGTTTATGAGTGACTTGGTGATGCTCCCACGGGATCGAATCGAATTTTATTATGCATTTTATGACAGAATTCAATTGGTGATTTGCAGTATTGTTAAAAATATCGAGGAGATTATATTGAGCGGTGCTGCTGTTGGTGTGGTAGGCTGACGCTTTGTTCATAAATATTCTCTATCGAATATAAACATGCATCAAAATAGGATAATATTATTAATAGAGATAGGGTATCTTAAAAGTGTGCGTGTGTCAATAAAAATGCGGCTCAATGCCTAATACTAATATTTCTACCCTTTGGACGTCCATCTCCATGTTTTTATTTGGCGGCTGGCGGCAACCGCTGCTAGGGGAGATACTGCAATTCAAATAGTGAATGTTATCAGCAAAACACTAGTAGGAAGAGGCCTGCAACTCATTATTTCCCCTAGTATCCGAACTTCACGTATTCGTTAGCTTTAGTAAGGCGCTTGCCCACTTTACCCAGCGAATCCATCGACCGTATCTTACCGCCGTTCTTGCGCATTCGCAGTATCATGTTCACAGTCACTGGCCCCAGCCCGGGGACTCGAAGCAATTCGTATTTGTCGGCGCGGTTGATATCGATGGGGAACAATTCGGGATGACGTACGGCCCACAGCTCTTTCGGATCGGTTGTAAGCGACAGGTTGCCGTCGCTCTCGAACGGTATCTCCTCGTCTGTGAAGCCATACTTTCGTATGAGCCAGTCGGTCTGGTACAGGCGATGCTCGCGGTTCAGCAGCTCGGCGTTGCTCAGTGGCGAGCGCTCGCCCGGGAGGTCCGGATCGCCCAGCCCGCGCTGGTATGCGCTGAAGTACACGCGGCTCAGCCCCATGCGTTTATAGAGTCCCCATGAGTAGGTGACGATCTCCTTGTCGGTCTCGTCCGAGGCGCCGACAACGAACTGTGTGGTCTGGTGGACGCGGCTGTACCTCGATTCCGGCTGTGTGAGCCGGCTGATAAGCTTTATCGGACGAATGATATCATCGAGGTAGTTTTTGCTGCTGCTCAGCTTCTTGAAGTGCTCCTCGCCTGCCGTTTCGATGTTGACGGATACGGCACTGGCCAGCGATATGGCCTGCTCGATGGCGGCGTCGGATGCGCCAGGTATGACCTTGAGGTGCATGTAGCCTTTGAACCCGCCGCGGCGCAGGATGCTGGCGGTGGATACGATGCGATCCATCGTATTGTCGGGTGTGCCTGTCACTCCGCTGGTGAGAAAGATGCCCTGCACTCGGCGCGCGCGATAGTATTCGAGAAAGGCGCTTGCGGTCTCTTCTGGCGTGAGGGAGCAGCGTCTGGTGTCGCGCCTTGCCCGCAGCGGACAATAGTGGCAGTTGTTGATGCATTCGTTGGAGACGAGGGTTTTGAAGAGGAAAGTCTTGCGGCCGTTCTCGAAGGTGACGGGGTATATCCACTTGTCGTCTTTAGAGCGGCGGCGTGCGTCGGTCTCGTTGACGTTGCAAGCGCAGGCGAGGTCGTACTGCGATTCCTGCGATAGGATGGATAGCTTCTCATGGGTATCCGGGGCCACGCGGACGTAGGGCGCGCCGATCGCTGTGGGCTTGTCGCAGGTGGTGCAGTTGTCCCTCATGGGAATATGATACTACCGTCAAAGTCGATGGGCAAGGATAGAATTTTTCCAACCCCCTGTTAGTCCCCCATACTTTGGGGGACATTTAAAAAATTGGGGGACACCCCCAAACCCCCGGCAGGAGAATCCTCCTGCACCTCTTTTGGGGTGGTATAATGTCATTACTGTAGATTGTAAATATCTGAAATAGAGCCATCAAACGAGATAACTAGTGAGGTAAATGTTTGGTGAGTGAAAAGAAGGAAAAGGGACAAGAGCCTACAGATAGGGTTTCGGGTGAAGAAGCATCCGAAACAACTGATGGCGGCTGGGCTAGGGCCAGTAAATGGGTTAAAGATTATGGGGTCATATCAGGCGTAGTTGTATTAGCAATTTCTGGACTCGCATACTTGTGCGCCTATTTTTATGAGTTGGGCTTTTGTCAAGAATTTGGAATACCGGTAGATCTCATAGAAATTAGCTGGCCTCGTTTCTTAGCAGCAACTATAAAGCTGGTGTATCTCATATTGGTATTTTGTGTAGTATGTTCAGCCGCTCTTCCCTTTTATATGAAAAATTTGAAGGACGACGTAAAAAATTGAAGGCGGCTGTTCAAAAAGGTATATCCTTTCTTCTATTGGTGGCTTTACTTTATTGCTTTTCATCTAAAGTGCCGCAATATATTTCTGATATAGGACTCTATTATATTTTGAGTGGGTTTCTTCTTATAGTGATATTGGTGATTTTTTTGAAACTTTATAGAAGAAAGTCAAAAAATGAAGAATCAAGTGTTAGACCATCTCAAAAAGTTGTGGTGGTCTTCATTTTGTTGTTCTTCTTATTTATGCTGCCAATTGTGTATAACTCACGTGGTTCAGATGATGCTTTGCAGGACAAAGAGTATTCCGTCTTATCTTCTAATCAGAGCATGGTAGTGCTCAGGGTATATGGCGACAATGCAATCTGCGTGTCGTGGTATAGAGAAGGAAATCAGTCGTATATAGCAGAGAATCAGTCGTTTGTGATACTTCCCCTGGAGAATATAACGCTTACACCTCAAGAAATCGGGCCGTTGCATTTAAAATAGACAGCGTACATCCTCTGTAATCAATTCAACCTGTACAGCCAATTCGGCAATATCTTCAGCAACCAGGCGATGAGCCGCCACCTGCGGGTTACGTACGCGTGCGGCTTCTTCCTCTCAATGGCGCGGTAGATTTGCTGCGCCGCCTTCTCCGTCGAGGCGCGCCAGAATATTTTGTCCCCCTGCGCCATGCGCGTATCCACAAACCCGGGCTGGATGTCCGTTACATAGATGGGCAGCTTCGACTTTACTGCCATGTGACGCAAGCCCTCCAGATAGTTGCAGACGAAGGCTTTAGAAGCGTTGTAGGCCGGGGCGTGGCGGCTGCCGCGAATTGCCGCTATCGATGATATGCCGACGAGGTGGCCGTGGCCTTGCTTGACGAAGTAGTTGAATGCTGTGGTTGCAATCGCAGCAAAACCCAGCACGTTTGTATCGATTGTCGCTTTTTCGTTGGGCCATTGCAGGTCGGGCAGCGAGTGGCCGGTGCCAGCGCTGATGACCACCAAATCAACGCCGCCCATCTCGGCGATGAGGCTGCTCAGTGTTTCGATTGCGGCAGCGGTATCGGCGATGTTCATTGTGCGGATGAGGCATTTGTTAGCCAGCTCGGCTTGCAGCTCTTGAAGTAACTGGGTACGCCTGCCGGTGACGCCGACGATGTAGTCGTGGCGGGCGAGAGTTTTAGCCAGCTCTCGCCCTATGCCTGATGACGCGCCGATGACGATGGCTATCTTCATGCTTTCACAATATTCTAATTAGCGGTTATGCCATGTGAGCAGCAATTATTAATTCTGGGGAGTAGTGATGAAGAAGATAAGGGTTCGAAAAAATCAATTATCCCATCTGCTCGACCAGGTAGTTCTGGACGCCCATTTGCTTTATCTCTTCCAGCTGAGCCTCAATTACATCGATGTGTCTTTCTTCATCCTTCAGGATCGACTCAAGCAATTCGCGTGTTCCGTTATCTCCTACTTTAACAGCCAGTTTGACGCCGTCATTATAAGATTTTATTGCGCCATCTTCGGCTGACCAGTCACTTTTGTGCATAGCGGGAACTTCCGCGCCGATATGCAATTTCTTTAATAAACTCACGATAGGCTTCCCGTCAAGAAAGACAATGCGCTCAATAAGCTTCTCAGCGTGTTTCATCTCCTCTATAGCGCGTCCTTGAATCATCTTGTGAAGGCGTTCATATCCCCAGTTGGCGCAAACCTCTGCATGAACCATGTACTGATTGATCGCAGTCAGTTCGTCTGCAAGAAGATCGTTCATCTTTTCAATGATCTGGTCATTCCCTTTCATATTCCCTCCTCTTTTTGAAGCGATTATCTAATACGTTGTATTATATAATATTATCTGGTGATAAGGGATATCCTTTTTTCATATGTTCCATTTTATATCTTCGCAGCTATCTTTGCAGCGGAGGCTACCGCTGCAGCGGCGTCGCTGGGCTTGGCGCTGTCGCCGATCACATATAATTCGGGCACCATGCCTTCTAGCTCATGTGCCAGGCGGTCATCGGCCTTTGCTCCCACGGCCAGGATTACCGTGTCGGCTGGTAGCGAGAATATCTCGCCGCCCCAGTTCATTATCACAGCTTTACCTGCAATCTCGATGACGGTTGTATTGACGAACATCGGCACGCGCATATCGATGAGCTTGCGCGCCAGCGTGCGGTATGTCATGCGCTCCAGCTTGCTGCCGTTCTCGCCCAGCAGCGCTTTGGTCACAATAGTCACCTCTTTATCCTGTTCTGCCAGTAATAAAGCAACCTCCAGCCCGATGAAACGCCCGCCGATAACGATGCACTTTCCCTTCACTTTGGCCTTGCCGGTTATGATATCGATCGCTTGCACTACATTCTTGCTGTCTATTCCTTTTACAGGAATTGTCGCCGGGACAGCGCCTGTGGCAACTACGACTGCGTCGGGCTTGACTTCCATCACATCATCTCTGGTGATTTCTGATTTGAGATTTACTTCTACGCCCGCTTTCTCCAGAGAGCGTTCCAGATAAGCGGTAAAGTCGTTGAAGCGCTCCTTGCCGGCAACGTTCGCCGCGATAGTCCACTGGCCGCCTAGGCTGTCGCCCTTTTCGTGGAGCGATACCTTGTGGCCACGCTCGGACATGAGTATTGCCACCTGCATGCCCGCGATGCCCCCGCCTACGACCATTATATTCTTGGATTTTTCAGCCGGTATCAGCGGCAGCTTGCTTTCGCGGAAGAGGAACGGGTTTACCGAGCACGGCCCTGCGCCTGGATCGGTCTTGATGCAGTTGTTGCAGTATACGCACGGGCATATCTCGTTCGTTTTTCCTTCACGCAGCTTATTGGGCAGTTCCGGGTCGGCCAGCACCGGGCGTCCTAAAGCGAGAAAGTCGGCTTTGCCGCTTTTTAGAGTCTTCTCTCCCAGCTTGGCATCGATTTTACCCGCAACTATTACGGGGATTTTGACGGCCTTCTTCACTTTTTCAGCCAGCGCTATCATCGGGCCATCGGGATATGTGTAGCATGGGATGCTTAATGCTGTCCAGAACTCAAGGCCTGAAGAGATGGAGATGGCATTAGCCCCTGCTTTTTCGAGTACTGATGCCTGATACAGTACTTCTTCCATTGTAATTCCGCCCTCAATGTCGTCAGTACTGTTGATTTTAACTATGAGAGGGAAGGGCTTTCCCGTTGCCTTCTTTATGCGCTCCACAATGCTGCGTGCGAAACGGATGCGATTTTCCTTGGAGCCTCCATATTTATCGGTGCGGCGGTTGGTGATCGGTGACATGAATGTGCTGACTAGGCAGCCATGGCAGGCATGCAGCTCTACGGCGTCGGCGCCGGCCTCTTTGGCGCGCCGTGCTGCCTGGGCGAAGTCTTCGATATAGCGATCGATATCAGCCTCTGTCAGCTCTTCGTATTTCCATGCTGTGTTGAGCCATGGTGTTATTGACGGCACCTTTATCAACATTCCTTCGGGGACGAAACCGCTGAAGGTGATTAACAATCCGTTGTGCATCAGCTGAACCGATACCTTGCTTCTGTTCTCATGTATGACGTCGGCTATCGCTTTGATACCAGGGATAAATGAATCGTTATAGATTCCGAGTTCCCAGCCGGGCGATCCATCCTTGCTGACTCCGGCGCATTGAGTAGTGATGAGTCCGATACCTCCGCAGGCGCGTGCTTTATAATAATCGAGCATGCGCTGCGACGGGTTTCCTGTTCCGTCGGTCAATACTGTTCCCATGGCATTCATGATGAGCCTGTTTTTTAGACGCAGTTTCCCTATGTTCCCCTGACTGAATAATGTTGGAAATTTGCTCATGAGAACCTCCTAATTCGGCGGTTAAGTTATTGTAGTCTACTGTAGAATAAGGTCTTGGTCAATATAAGGAGGCCTTTGATTAAGTATTTTCAACCCCCTATCCCCCACTCTTTGGTCCTTCCAAGAGAAGATTCCATGGAAGGATTCCGCGGAAGGACACCTCTTTTTCAGGGCTTCTTTTGTGTTTGGTTTCGGGATCGGTTGGCTGTATGGACGAAGGTTTGACTTGTACTAAGTCCTGTGATATAAAAGCGATTGCTATTGGTATCTGTTTGATTTACATAATCATATGCCAAAAAGAGGATAGAAATGACGAGTGAGAGCTGTGACGTATTAGTTATCGGTTCGGGGATTGGCGGATTGTCGGCTGCTGCGCTGCTTGTCGCCGCTGGGTATAAGACAATCGTGGTGGAGAAGTCGCTGCGCATTGGCGGGCGCTACTCCACTATCGATCATAAGGGCTTCAAGATCACAACCGGTGCCATCGAGATTGAGATGGGCGGTGTTATACAGAAGGTGTTCGATGCCGTTGGTGTTAAACTCGATGCTAAGTTAGCATCTTCGTTCAAATACCGCATCAATGGTAAGGACTATGATATGCCGGCCAAGGGTGGCATGAGGGCTTTTATATCGGCGCTGGCGGAGAGCGAAGAAGAAGCGAACCGTGTGATGGGCGGGCTGAAGAAGGCGCTGGCATGGCAGGAGCCTGCTGATAACATAACCTTGCGGCAGTGGGTGCAGCAGTATACGGAGAACGAGAGAATAATCCGGGCGTTCTGGTCGCTGGTCAGTCCCACTCATTTTGTAAATGACGATGAGCTACCTGCCGGAAAGTTCTTCGCATATCTAAAGGCACCGAAGGCGGCGGCAGTTGGCATAGCGCCGCGCGGCCCGCTGGAGCTGATGGAGTCATTGAGAAAAGGCATCGAGGCGAAGGGTGGGCAGGTGTGGATCAAATGCGCAGCTACGAAGATTGTGGTGGAGGAGGGCAAAGCCGTCGGTGCGGTTGTCAGACAAGGGAGCGAATCCGTGACAATCGCGGCCAAGGCGGTGGTCAGCAATACCGGCCCAAGGAAGACGGTCGAGCTTGTCGGCGAGGACAACTTCGCGCAGTGGTATCTCAAACTTATGAACGACACGTTGCGGCCCGCTCCGTTTATAGCAGTGCATGCTGCAAGCGACGAGCCGCTTGTCGATTGCGATTCGCTGGTATTCGTAATGGGACGCAGGCTCAGCTGTATGAACACTCCATCATTGCTATGTCCTGAGCTGGCACCTAAGGGCAAACATCTGCTTATGGCTGGCGGCACGCCGCTGTCGTCTTTGCCGCCGTACGATGTGAAGACGGATAAAGAGCAGATTATTAAAGAAGTCAAAGAGGAAATTCCCGATTTCGACAAGCGGGCGGAACTGCTGATGGTGAGCTATTTCCGAGGCGATGTTCCCGGCTATCACAGCTGGCCCGGTTTTGATATGCCGCAGAAAACCCCTATTGTAAATCTGTATAACGTCGGCGACGGCGTAAAACCAGCGGGTTGGATCGGGCTTCCCGCCTGTGCCAAGAGCGCAGAGATGGTGGCTGAAGATATTAAATGGAGGGTCAAATTAGCGTAGAGTGAATCGATCAAGGATTCAGGTTTATCTTTGAAACAGGAGGGGCCAAATGTTTAAAAACATGAAAATCTTGAAAGAATTCAAGGAATTCGCCGTGCGGGGAAACATGATCGATATGGCCGTCGGTATTATTATAGGAGTCGCCTTTGGCGCTATCGTTTCATCGCTGGTGGCTGATATTATAATGCCGCCTATCGGGCTCGCACTCGGCAATGTAGATTTTTCAAACCTCTTCTGGGTTATCAAGGAGGGAGTTACTACACCGGGTCCCTACGATTCACTGAAAGCTGCCCAAGATGCTGGTGCCGTCACTTTCAATTATGGCCTGTTTATTTTGAAAATTATAAACTTTCTCATAGTTGCCTTCGCTGTTTTCATAATGGTCTGTTCGATAAACAAGATACGCCGGGCTACAGAAGTGCGTAAAGCGGAAGTTAAAGCTGAGCCAACAACCAAAGAGTGTCCATATTGCATGTCAATGATATCGATTAGGGCTAGCCGCTGTGGTTTTTGTACGTCCCAGTTTGAGCAAAGGCTGTAATTAAAAGTCCTTCCTCGGAAAGGGGTGTGGTGTGAAAAGTAAGAAAAAGGTGCTCGTTGCACCCTGCGGTCTCTATTGTGGTGCTTGTTCCATACGCAGTGCATATAACAGGAATGACTCCGTGTTGCTTAAGGCGATGGCGGATGGCGTCAGTCTCTATCTAGGGCACAAGGTTGATGCAAAGGATCTGGCTTGCAAGGGGTGCCTGTCCGATGTTGTGTCCATCTCGTGTCGGGAATGTAAAATGCGGGATTGTGCATTCTCTAAAGGCTTGAAATATTGTTCGGAATGTACAGATTTTCCTTGCGAGTTGATAAAGAATTTTAATAACGATGGTTTACCGCATCACGCGGAAGTGCTGTATAATATACGCCACCAGCGGGAGATAGAAATCGACGCGTGGACAAAGGAACAGGAAGGAAGATGGCGTTGCCCGCAGTGCGATGCATCGACTAATTGGTATGCCAATAAGTGTCACTCCTGTGGCGCTGATCTGGAACGACATTTTTAGAAACTGATTATGGGGAATGGCCTTGCATATAAAAATGAAGGAGGTTCGCTATGGCAAATCCAAAGTACGATGTAATTGTAATGGGGGCTGGACCTGGAGGTATAGCATGCGCTGCATTGCTCTGCAAATGGGGACTGAAAACGCTGATCGTGGACAAGAACCAGATACCGGGTGGTAAGGCGATTACAGTCGAGCACAAGGGTTTTAAATACGACCTCGAACCCAAGCTGCAGGTGCCGATGACAGGTTCGGCATTCTGGCTGCTTTATGATGAGCTGGGGATAAAAGATCAGCTTGGTGCCATCCCCTGCGACACTGTGAAATTGGCCTATAGAAATAAATCGGCGGATAAATACAATACTAAAATCGTTCCTCAAACAGGTGTAGACCCAACACCTCTGTTCGATCTGTGGGGTTTGAACGATAAAGAGCGCGGAGAAGCTATTACCATTCTGGCGGAACTGGCTTTCCTCACCCCGGAGCAGATGAGCGCCATGGATGATATGACCTTCGACGAGTGGCTCAAAAAGAAGAACACTCCGTGGGGCCTGTACAGCTTTTTCTGTATGCATGCCAATGGGTCGCTGGCTGAGCCTATCGACCTTGTAGCGGCATCGGAGCAGGGTGCGATAATGCAGCACATTGCTACGGCGGGCGGCGGTGGCTATTACAAGGGCGGCTTCGGGCGCATGCTGGGCACAGTCGCCGATTACATCAAGGCTAACGGCGGTGAGTTCAAGATGGGCACCCGGGTCGAGAAGATAAAAATATCGAACGGCAGAGTGATAGGTATATCGACAACGAAGGGTGATTTCGATTCAAATATTTTAGTGAGCGATGTCGGCATTCAGCCTACCATGTTGAAGCTGATCGATGAGAAGGAGCATGATAAGAATTATTTGAATTACATCAGGGGTCTGGTACCGGGATGGGCTTTTACAGCAGTGCGGTACTTCTTGAATAAAAAGGTAGTGAAAGAGCAGATGGCGATGTGCTGGGCGGACTATACGTGGATGACGATGGATCTTTTTAACAAGGTAAAGTCCGGGCAGAAGCTGGAGGAGGAGATATTCTTCTTCACGGTGCCGTCGAACTACGATCCGAACATGGCGCCGCCGGACAAGCAGTGTATAATCGCCGGTACGATTTGCTCGCCAGACCCAAAGGCTCCGGAGATTAAAATGCAGAACGATCTTCTGGATAAGATGATAGAGAAGATATATCCAGGGTTCATGGACGCATGTTTCGAGAAGCAGGCCACCGGTCCCGCAGAGATATCTTCGGCCACGCGCGACAGCGTGCTACCAGGGCAGGGGGGAGAATGTGTAGGGCTGGCGCAGATCGTCGGCCAGTGCGGTAAATACAAGCCGTCGCAGACCACCCCTATCAATGGTTTGTTCATCGTAGGTGCTGATGCCGGCGGTGTAGGTATGGGGACGCATCAGTCATGCCAATCAGGTATGAAGGGTGCTCGTCTGGTGATGCGGCACTATTTGAAGCGTCAGGCGTCAAGATAATACTGTATTGCTGAAGGCTAATATTAGAGGGGGCATTATAGCCCCCTCTTTTAATAATGTTTGTGTGGGTGGTATTACTATTCGGGCAAAACCATACTTATGGCATCAAAGTCGCAGGCTACAACGCATAGACCACAGCCGAAGCATTTATCTTGATTTATTACAGCCTTAGATTCTTTAGATGTAATAGAAGTCATTTCGATAGCTCCGAAGAAGCATCGGTCTACGCATTCTTCACAGCCGGTGCACAGGTCATTATCCGATACAGCGCGAAAGCGGCTCTTTTCAAGTATCTGATCGACGTTATTGTATCGAAGTCCCCCGTCGAAAATGACACAGCATTCCCTGCAACAGTTGCATATCTCATTCAGTTGCTGCGAGGCCCTGATCGGCCACGTATGGACAAGGCCTTCCTCCTCAGCCTTCATGGCAATAGCGATTGCTTCGTCGGGCGTCAGCTTGTGCCCTGTGCCTCTGTCTAGGTGGTATTTTGCCGACTTGTTGAATTGCAGGCATACGTTAACAGGGGAGTCGCACCTTCGCATTGATCTGCGGCAACTGCATGGCACAACGGCAATGGGGTCAGCTGCTTTAATAAGTTCTCGTACATCCTCTTGCGGGAGGAATTCTTCAGATGAGATGTTTGGGGCTTTTTTCGATTGACTTTAAAGAAGGTAGTACTTTAATGCGATTGACGAATGATTCTCCCGGCCCTGCGGCGGTGTTGGGTATCCACTCAACCTCGTGGAATTCCTTCCATAAATCGAGGATCTCGTTGTCTATCCACTTATCGACGCTTGATAGGGTGGCATCGTGCAACTGTGTGTAGTCACGAGCGAGTTGCGGACCCTTGCTGGTGGGGAAAACCAAGCCCCGTTCAAGGAATTCTTGTAACTTCTGTTTTACCGCGTTCTCATCAAGGCCGGTTCGTTTCGCTAGTTCGGCTGGTTCGGCGGGGAGCATCAATAGCAGGTTTGCATCTGATGGTGAGATGAGTTTTTTCAGTATCTTGGGTAGTATTTTTGAATTGGGCTGATTGAGTTTATTCGCTATTTCAATATAGATGTTATCGGTCTTCATGATGCTCTATTATAGCTATTTTATACTGACAAGCATAGGGTTTTGTATAATGGGAAATTAAAAAGATATAATAGTTTCTACATATGCAATACATAGTACATTGACACAGCGTTGATTAATACTTAATATTCCATCTATGGAACATATTCCCAAGGACTTGGTGGCATTATGAACCTTGCGACCCAGGTCATTGCTATTCTGGCTACAGGATATCTCATTGGCAGTATACCTACCGCCCATATTGTAATGCGTGTTTTCCGTAAGAAGGACCTCAGGAAAATAGGAACAGGCAATATAACCTCTACCGCTGTCATGATACATGGCGGTAAGCTCCCCGGCAGCATATCTCTAATAGGTGAAATACTGAAAACATTCCTGTGTATATATATAGCATATTTACTAGTTGGAGAATTCTGGGCTTACCTTGTGATGCTGGTAATAGCATCTATCGGCCAGATATGGAGTATATGGCTGAAAGGTAAGGGTGGGAAGGGGCAGACAATATTTGTTACCGGATTCATGGTACTTTGCCCCCTTCCATTTCTGATATCGGTTGGTTGTATGCTTGTAGTGTTCCTGATATCAAAGCGTTTCTTGCTTAGTAATCAAATCTGGCATCTTATCGCACCGCCGCTTATGCTTCTGGCGCTACTGTTTAATCCAGCGATGTTTGGTTTAGGTGAGCATTCGTGGGGTTATGCAGTCACCGCAGGAGTGCTGTGTTCTTTCTTCTTCATAAAGAACCAGGCTGCTAACGATGACTTTGTTCAGTCGCAAGCCTTGGGCAGCTACAGTCGTTAAAGGCAGTGGGACATGTGGAATATCTATCAGGCAGCTATCACGATATGTCTCGCCATTTTTATCATAAATCTCATCTTGAATTTGAGGTCTTTACATAGGCTGGGAAAAAACGATGGCAAATTGCCTGATTCTCTGCCATTAATATCTGTATTGATCCCTGCCAGGAATGAGGAAAGCAATATTAAGAATTGCTTGGAATCTTTGAGGAGGCAGGATTATCCAAGCTATGAGATATTAGTGCTTGATGACAGCTCTTCGGATCGCACTTATGCTATTGTCGAGGATATTGCGGCGATTGATTCCAGGATAAGACTGCTTAGAGGAATGCCGTTACTTCAGGGCTGGGCTGGTAAATCTTACGCCTGCTATCAACTGTCGCTAGAGGCTAAAGGCTCATGGTTACTGTTTACAGATGCCGATACTATTCATGCCCCTGAGACATTAAAGAGTGCATTAGCTTATTCTCATAATCATGATATATCTCTGCTATCAGGATTCCCATTGCAGCACACAGTTTCGTTTACTCAAAGAGTAGCGATCCCAATGATGTATTTCTTTATATTGAGTTGCGTGCCTTTATGGTGGGTTCAGAAATCTCGCAAACCAAGACCGGGAGTCGCCATAGGGCAGTTCCTTTTCTTTAAAGCTGATGATTACAGGGCTATCGGGGGCCACGAAACGGTGAAATCAAGGATCTTGGAGGATGTCTGGCTTGGTTTTGAAATTGTACGCCGGGGCAAACGACATGGAATAGTGGACCTTACAGGAATGGTTTCATGTCGAATGTATGAAAGACTGGGACCATTGTGGGAAGGTATGGGCAAATGGTTCTATTCTATTACTTCGTTGTCACCTTGGCTTTTTACTATAATCATATTAGCGGTGTTCGGTGTCTTCATTCTGCCGTTTCTAATTGCTGTCGGTCGTTACACCCCTGGTCTCCCCGACTATGGCTTTTCATTATTAATAGTATTACAGATTATATTCATATTTCTCATGCGTATAATAATAGACCATCGCTTTAGACATTCGCAGCGTTATTTTCTGCTTCAACCTTTGAGTATCTCGTTTTGGATAGTATGTGCAACAAATAGCGTGATCAAACGTTTGACTGGAAGAGGGACAAGCTGGAAACAGCGTGTGTATAAACCGGGGTCAAAGGTCGAGTGAAATTACTGTCAGCAGTTTATCCTTAATCAGCTTCTTGGATTGTCTTGCACCAAATTTTCACTACTGCGGGATTAAACTTAGTGCCAGAGCATTTTGTCAGCTCTTTAACATATCCTACTATTTCTGCGCCTTTCGAGGATCGGTGATTTCCCTCTGTAATTTTTCTTTGGCTGATGTAAGTTCTTTAGTGCGCTGTTCGATCAATGTTTCCAGGTGATGGCGATGTTCATTTAATTCCTTTTCCATACGTTTACGTTCGGTGACGTCTCTGGCTATGCCTACAACCTCAGAGGTCCCCTGCTTGGCAATAGGGAAAACGGTTACTTCTATGAGGATACGGCGTCCACTCTTATTGACTAATTCCACCTCTTGTGGGCCGCCGGGTATACCCCTGTACTGCTTGAGTTTTTCTACTACTAGCGGAACGTATTCTTCTGAGATAATGCCCATATCGAAGACATTCTTCCCCATAAATTCTATCTTGGAGTAGCCTGTAAGCTCTTCAGCTTTTCTATTGCCATATATTAGATTACCGTCATTATCGTAAATGAATATGGCATCAGGCGCATTCTCGACGATGGCTTGTAACCTCTCCTCGCTGCTTCTGAGATCTGATTCCATTTTCTTCCGGCTGGTGACGTCCCTGACAACTCCAATAAAACCTGTAGGATTGCCTTCGCTGTCCCTCAATAATGCAGAGCTGATTTCAGCATCGAATTTTTTGCCATCTACAGCCCAGAGAGTGTATTCGACTTTGTCTTGCACATCTCCATTAGCTATCGTGTTCAACATATCCTGCTGAAATCTCTGCTGATCTTTCTGTACGATGAACTCGAAGGCATTCTGGCCGATTATCTCCTGCTTGCGGGTATATCCTGCTTTCTGGAGCGTGGCGTTATTGACTTCAACTATTTTCCCTTCCAAATCTGTTACTATTATTCCATCAGAGATCGAGTCAACTATGAACCGGAGCTTCTCTTCCGATATTTGAAGGGCTGCTTTGTATGATTTGCCGCTGCTTGTATTGAATAATATTCCTCTGAAACCTGTAATCTGGCCTGTATCATCAATAATGCGGTTAAGATGTATTGTGATGGGCAATGTTGAGCCGTCTGCTCTATGAAAAGTATATTCTTCCAACCCCAGTTCTTCTTGTGTAGCCTCGGCGTTAGTTAGTCTACTTATAGAGTCTTTAACCCTGTCTGCTTCATCGGAAACTATTATATCCAGAATGTTCACGCCATTTTTTAAATCACCCTGGGTATAACCTAACATTTTGAGGGTTATCCGGTTTGCATGGGTGATATTACCGTTTATATCGGCCTCGAAGATCATATCTGAAAGTGATTCTAAAAGACTCCGAATTTTGCTATCACTGGCCCTTGTTTTACGTCGCTTCTTAAGGCTGGATTTAGCATTCTTGCGTGTCTTCTGCATCGTAACACCCCATTATCAATATAAAATGACAATAAAGTTATGTCCTGAACAATATACGGACTATTAGATTCAATATATTATACAATATTATTTTACAAAATATTAGTTAGCATCACATTGCAGGGGGAAAAATTTACCCTTTTAGGATTAATTCGTGAAATAATCCACTGCCCCGCCGCAAGCAGTTGGGTATCGAATGTCATTCCGTGTCAAGCACGGAATCCAGTCTGTTCCTCTAGATTTCGGCTTCCGCCGGAATGATGACCAACGTAGCAAGCCGCGGTGAATGAACCCTTAGGGACTCAAAAAGAGGAAATACTAGTCCGCATTCTTAGTATGTTATAAGAAAAAAGATTGAAAAGAGAGGTGACTGTGTTTTAGAGGGAAAAGAGTCGTTCTATATGATGATATTTATAAGTCATCATCTTCAGCAGTGTTGTTCCTGCGACGCCATCTAAGCAGGACATATATGAAGAACGTTAGGGATGCTGCAGGCAATATAAGTATCAATAATATCAAGCTGCTGTTATGTGGTGCAGAAGAGGTTGGAGTTGGCATCGGTGAGTCTTGTGGGGTAGGTGCAGGTTCTCCCAGTGGTGCTGCGATGAGAGCATATATACTGAGGTGGTTAATTGAGCAGATTATAGTATTTGTTTTAATATCTAATAATCCAGGAATCCCTTCCCATTCATTCGGTGCACCGTTTAATGCATACATTTGCAGCGTTAGTTCATCAGGTGATTTGGGTAAGTCTGAGGGATCGTAAGTAACCTTTATTTCAATTGGTTCTGAAAAACTGGAACCATCTGGTAAAAACTCGTAGATATATATGAAATAATTATTAGTTGGAGGTGTCAATGGGGGAGCCTTCACAAGTGGATCAACCACGGTAATATATATTTCCGTCAGAGGTTCACCGTCAGCATCAAGTGCAAACGTCCCTCTGAATATTTTCAGGGTGATCTTACCGTCTGCAGATGTGGCAGTAATATCTTCGAGCACTTTACTGGCACTATTGCGCAGCCACTCTGTTTTCTCTCCCATAATATGTATAGACAATTTCAGTGATATTGACGGTTGACTGCCTCCGCCGCCAGGAGTTGTCGGCGTTGGGATAGGGGTCACTGTCGGTGTAGCAGTAGGCGTAGGAGATGGTGAAGGAGTTGGGGTAACAGGCGGAACAGTAGGCGTAGGAGTAGGTGAAGGGGTAGGAGTGGGAGTAGGGGTAGGTTCAGGCACAGTGAAGCTACCTGTTGCGGCCTGTATTTCTACTGATTCAGTGCTGCAAAAAACTACTGAAATACACACCGCTAGGCAAAGAGCGATTGTCCATATTATGCATGCTCTTCTCATAGCGGCCTCTTTATATTATTTTTATTCCCTTCTTGTACCCTTCTTCTTAGTTCCAGGATGAGTATGTTTTGCCTTTCGGCTCCTGTATATCATGAAGGATGCGATTGCTAAAAGTATAACTACCGCGCAGACTATGCCAACGATCAGAGGTATATTTGAGTCGTTTCCTGTATCGGCATATCCATTACCACCAGTTACAACTATCTGCTTTTCAGCTGAGCTTGTGTATATTTCATTATCTATTTCGAGAATCAGTTTGAAACTATACTCACCGGAGATCCATCCATCCAGCGGGGTATATTGATAAGATTGACCAAAGCTGCCTACAACCAGCGGGCTGAATGAGCCGATCTGTTTCTGCTCAAGAGATGCGCCATCATGTTTGACTTCAAGTAGGACTACAGCGTTCTCAACCTGTTCATAGACGTTTTTGATTGTATATACCATCTCTGCAAATGCGAATTTCCCTGTGTCTGTATTTGAATATTCAAGGATGTCGAACTGCTCAAAATATATTGTTCCTACCGTAAGTGCTAATGTTTTCGTTTCGTCCGCTGCGATATCAAAGCTTTCTTCGTCCAGGAGCTGCCCTCCGACATAGCCTTCAACAACATAACTGCCTGGAGACACTATCGCATTTAAAATCCCTGTTTCACTGTAAGCAAATTCGTACTTGTTGCTGCCTATCTGTTTAAATAATCTGATCGTAGCGACAACCGGCGTTCCATCCGGGCTAACCGCTTGCACGGAAACTGTTCCTGATTCACCCAGTACTTGTAGAGGTGCAGTCTGTCTGGCAGATCCTAGAAGCTGTATGCCTTCCACTCCCTCTTTATACGCCTCCGCAGTTATACTTATGGAATAATTACCAGGGGCTGCATCCGCTGTAACTTCAACACTAATGCTTATAGCTTTCTGACTGCCAGATTCCAGATAGAACTCTGATTCGGATAAATTGACATTTACACCTACTGGGGACTCCGTGCTCATTCTAATACCGATTGCGTTGTCCAGATTGTTGAAAACTACTACATCCACACTGGGAACGCTTAGTGAAGAGCCTTGGGGTATTTCAAAGGTCTGGCTGGAGAAGCTGCCGGACAGCGCGATCCCCCCTTCCGCATTTACAGGGCAATTAGAGATAAACCCTGCTGAAAGAAAGGCGAGAGTGCAGATGGCAAGCCATATGGTGATGATTTTTCCCAGTCTAGCTATCTTCACTTTACAATACCTCCCAGATATACTTCCTGTTTGAAATATACCTCAGGATAACCCAGTTATTAACAAAATTCAATCTTAGGAGATTATTGCGATTATATAAATATTTAAAATTGCTCGGTTGCGTATGCTCGATAAATCAATGTCTCTTCAAGCAACAGAGGGGGGCGAGATATCTCGCCCCTCTGTTGAGTTAACCGAATTTAAATCTCTTCTTATGGTATGCCGTCAGCGATCTGGTAGTAGATAGCGCCACTATAGGTGGCGGCGGTGAATGGTGTACCAAGCTTCAACCAGAGGGCGTTGGTAGCTACGGTATCACCAGCTTCGTCTGTCTGAGTGCCAGTGTCATCTATTGTGATATAAGATGGACTTACAGTTACCAGCCCGTCAGATCCACCGGGTAATGTGCCAGTATCATCAGCTTTAAGTGAGAATTCATTAGCACCTGGGCTACCGGCTGCATTAAGTGTGGCCGTTCCTGATGGAGTACCGGTCCATGAGCTGTCAGCTGCAACCTTTTCGTCGTAGGCGCCATTAACTAGATATTTAACCGAAATGCTACCGTTCTCACTGGGAGCACCTTCTCCAAAAGGCATACCAGGATCTACAGAACCCCAACTAACATTGGCAGTATTGACCGTGATTTCACCGTACCAGTTCATATTGCAGTCCTCTTGATATAAACTGTCGTTTGCAGTACCATCATCTGCCACTGCATAGATATGCCATTCGTCAGCTCCGGGAGACTCCTTAGCTACCTTACCAGGATTGAAGTTGAACTTAAAATCGCCGCTGCTCCCAGTTAAGGTTGGCACTGTAGATGTGTTCTGTGTCCATGTGGTGCTTGCAGAAGGATCTATTGACCACGAGTTCGGTTTTGTCCAAGTAAGAATGGCACATGTTTGAGTATTGCCGGATCCGGGCCTGTCGCTGGTATTGTAAGTACCGTCGGCATCATAGTAGATGTAGACTTTTACTGTAGCCAAGTCATTTAAGGTGTTTGCATCGCTTACAGTAACTTTAACATAGTATTCTACCTGTGGTGTCATTGTGGTTGTCGTAGCATTGGCCGTAGTATATAATGTCACCCCGGTAACATCCGGTGCTGAGTTGCCGCAGTTGAAAGAACCGCTGGATTGTCCTGATGTATCCGCGACTGCAATGCCAGGAGACAGCGCGAGCGCCAACGATACAACAGCAATAATTGAAAATACCATTCTGATCTTCATAGTAGTTTCACCCCCTTTCATTGCAATCATTCCCTTTCAGCCTGCATTCGGCGATGCGGTATGATTATCTTTAATCTGTATTATATTAACATAATACTATATATTTGTCAAGCAATTTTAAGTAATTTTGGATTTTTTCCCCATGTGTATAAAAATATACCCTCCCTGGGACCTTATATTATTATAACAAATGCTTATATGTTTTATCATTATATATTAGTTACAAAAAGCAAAGTGCAATTTATATATGTATTTATTATTGAGTGATCTGATAATAGATTGTGCCGCTATATGTTGCTGTGTTGAATGGTGTACCGAGCTTGAGCCATAAACTGTTGCTGGCTTCAGTGTTGCCGCTCTCTGACGTTTGTGTTCCGGTATCAAATGTCTGGTACGAATCTGAGACCGTAATAGCTGCGTCAAGAGTGCCATCATCGTCAGCCTTCAAAGAAAATTCATTAGCGCCAGGGGAGCCGGATGTGTTTAATGTAGCAGTGCCGGACGGGCTTCCAGTCCATGGTGTGGATGCTTTTACCTGCTGATTGTAAGCGCCATTGCAAATATAAGTTACCGATATCCCAGCCTCCTCACTCGGGTCGCCTTCTGCGAACTCGAGTCCAGCTGTAACCTCCCCCCAATCGACAGTTCCGGTGGTCACAACTATCTCGCTGTACCATGCCATTGTCAGATTTTGTTTAGTGCCAGTTCCTGTATTGGGTATGCTATCTGTGGCTTTGACGTCTATGTGCCATTTGGCAGAGCCCGTAGTCTGAGTGGCAACCTTGCCCGGTTTGAAGTGGAATTCAAATGTGCCGCTAGTTCCTGAAAGAGATGGGAATATGCTGCTGGAGTTATTAACTGCCCAGGAGCTTCCGCTGCCTGAATCAATTGTTAGCGTATTTGTTGATTTCGTCCAGGTTAGGATGGCGCAGGTTTGAGTATTTCCTGAGGTGGGCACCTCTCCCTCGCTGTATGTGCCGTCCGAGTCATAGTAAAGGGTTGCATTTACAGTAACCAGATCGCTAAAGCTAGCATTATCGGTGACAGGTATTTTAATATTGAATTCCACCTGTGGTGTGAGAGAGGTGGTCTCAACCGGGCTGCCTCCGGTTGTCCACAGGGCTACCGTGCCGATGGTGGGGACATGATCCTCTTTACTTCCCCATGTTCCACATGTGGGCTCCGGGGAAACATACTTGCGGATATAAATTCCCTTGACAGAGACCTTAGTATCTGATTTGTATGCAAATAGTAATCCAGCAGTTTTATAGGAATCTCCCGTATAGGTAGCATCGGTAGCATTGGCTGTGGCCAATAATGTTCCAGAGGCATTATAAAGCTCAGCCTTTATGTTATTGGTTGCATACAGGTAAACAACAATTTCATACCAGGTACTAGCATTTATTGTTACGCCAGTTGATGCTAGACTGGTTTCAGCTGGATCTATTCTTGCTATACCTAACGCACTAGGCGGGTATTTACTAGCCCTGCATGAGTATCCTCTGTCACTGGTGCGTGCCGAACCGTTATGCCTGACATACCATCCAAACTGAGAATTGTTATTACTGGCAGCAGTAGTTATATTCGCCTTCAGCGTATAAGCGTAACCTTCCCCAAATACCCCTGTGTTGATTTTGTAGAGTTCATTGTCATCTGAAGTGTGGGAAAGGTTATATTGTTTGTTTGTGGCATCATAGGCTATAGCAGAAGTCAAACCAGAAGCATAAATGTCAACTCTCGTGTAATTGGATGATTTATTTGTCGACGCATAATCAAAATATGCGAAGGTATTATCTCCATTACTGGCACTTGCCTCACCAGCTTTCCCCCAATACATATAGAATAAACCATCGTCAGGGTGAGCAGGAATGGCATCGAACTCTACCCACCATGTGCCATCAGTTGCATCATATTCCTCTATCCAGAAATCAAGCAGGGTTGTGCCATCTGCCTTGGTAAACCGCACATCATCGGGCCAATCTAACGCACCGCCATTTAGATAAGCAGTACAACCAGGATCAGAACCATTACCTTTAACAATATTAAAACGTATCTGATAGTCAGTCTGAGCACCAACATCAGTATGAGGGATAGTTATTGTTTTCCGATAAGCGTAATCTGCTACGCCCCAATCAGCTACAGTATACATTTGCACTGTATTGCCATAACTTGTACCCTGAGAATCTACTGCATAGGCCCTGACACGATAGCCTGTTCCTGCGGTCAATCCTGTTATTGCTTTGGTGTAAGCACCTGTGCCGAAATCATCGTCATCGTAGGCTACACTATCGGCAGTTGTCGGGTCTCCAGAAGTTCCTGCCTTGTAGCAGAAGCCTCGTCTGGTTGCATTAGAAGCAACAACACGAGTAATGTTTCCATTACCAGTAGCGGTTGTTTTTGTAATGTCCGTGGCCGCTTGAGTAGTGACTGTAAGAGAAGTTACGTACTTAGCTATGACGACACCGGATCCGCCGTTGCCTCCTGCCCCGGCGCTAACACCACCACCGCCGCCGCCGCCACCACCGGTATTGGCTGTGCCAGCTGTACCGGCGCCATTCTTGCTGCCAGCACCACCTCCTGCAGTGGCAGTGCCTCCAGCAGTGTAACCGCAGCCGCCGCCGCCACCAGTGAACCAGCCGCTGGCTCCTACACCGGTGCCGAATATGGCGCTGTAGTCTCCTCCAGCTCCTCCTGCACCACCGTATCCAGTTCCCAACGTGTTGCCGTTAGCACCCGCCGAAGTATTACCACCGCCACCTCCGCCTCCAGTTTGACCACCCGAATAAACACCGTTTCCACCATTATTCCCCTGTCCCGCAGTGCCGCTGCCCCCGGCTTTTACCGAAAGTGAACTTGCACCACCTCCCCCTCCTGAGCCACCATTCTGACCTGCATAAACAGTAGCTAGAGCAGAACCACCGCCGCCACCTTTAGTTGCTGTTATTGTGCCGAATACACTGTCACTTCCATTTGCACCGTAATTCTGGACAGTGGTAGCACCGGCACCACCACCTCCGACGGTAACTGTGATTGGTGCACCGGGAGTCACGCTATAGCCGGCATTGTAGACTAGTCCGCCGGCACCTCCTCCCCCGCCAGCATAACCTGCCGGAGTTGCGCTGCCGCCGCCGCCCCCGCCTGCCGCCACCAGTACAGTAACCGAGGTAACGCCCGTTGGCACAGTCCAAGTGGTACTTGAGGTAAATACCACCTGTCCTGCTATCCAGTCTTCCTCCGCAACCAGATTCACCGTGGGGGCGGTAGATGCGTACTTGCTCCGTACGTAGTGACGCTGGATTTCAGCCTGGCTCAGGGCACGGTTGTAAATTCTGACTTCGTCGATTTGGCCTTTGAAGGGTTTCTCATGGGCTGGAGTATTCTTAATCCCTATAGTTTTTGTATTGGGAGCATTGAAGATGCTTGTAACAGTGCCGGACACATATTGAGTTGCATCTTTCGAACCGTTTAAATACACGTTAAAGGTTCCGGAATCAAATGTTGCTGCTATGTGATACGATTGATTCAGAGTCAAAGTAGTGCTACCATCTAAATTAGCGGCATTGGCCCCCGTGCTTGAAATATACAGTGAGACCTTGCCATTGTATAGCGAGAAATGGACAGAGTTATTACTGCCTCCAGGATCATCCCAATCAATGTAAACCATGGTCCAGTCCGGGTACGCTGTCCATGTAGGTTTTACCCAGGCTTCAATTGTTATTGCACTAGTGATATTAAGGCTTGCAGAATCAGATACATTAACGTATTTAGCTGTACCATCGTAGTTCAGGCATTTTCCTGTCGAAAAAGAAACCCCACTTCTCCCATCCCATTGTCCTCCATCAGAACTATTCCAGCCCAAGCCGCCTATCAAATTGCCGGTATTTCCGTTACCTGAACTATCTGCAGTCGTAGTGCCGCTTCCTTCATCCATATGCCACAGGGCTGCGAGGCCAGACTCACCGAAGTCTTTAGTAAAGGTGTTGCTGTAATTAGAGGCGGCGCTGGCCCCTGAATTGCCATAGTACATGTATATTAATGTTGTGCTGCTGGCCGTCAGGGAGGGGACTTCAGCCCATATTGTGGATGTGCTGCTGGTGTTCCACGTCTCAATCCAGTAATCGCATGCCGTACCGCCGGAAGTGGTAAATCGGATATCATCACCGTTTGCCTTCACCTTGCTATAGTTGAATGTAGTGGTAGTGAGGGTAATCGGCACCTGGTAGTTACTTAAAGTAGAGCCTGAGTTCTCGGTGATGTTGATGAACATGCGGTATTGCCAACTGCTGTTCCACCAGTCAGCGGGCAGGGCTTGAGCAGGTTGCGGTGAAATAGCCTGAGGTAGCAAGGCGATAGCAGAAGAAGCGATTACTAAGAACGCCATTACTAATGATATTGCTGAAAGCCTCTTAGTAGACGTTTTCATTTCTAGTCAACTCTAGATTCAATAGATTATATATATATCTTCAAAAATATGAAAGATATAACACCAAGTTAGTCTTAATAAATTATTATATTTTATTAAGTAATTTTATCACATCAATGGCTGGAAGTCAATATGCGAGGCTATTTAGCGTATAGGTAGTGCTGAATCGTCAGTGAAGAATAAGGTCTGAGGCTATTTCTTGATTTTCTTGACGGGAGCCTTGTGCCCTCTTTTAAGTTTGGTAATGTCCCTGACAATGTCGAAAACTTCAATTTTCCCTTTTCTGGTAACTGGAAAGCCTGTCGCCTCTACAACAATGTGATTGCCTTTCTTGGTGATAAGCTCAATTTCAACAGCCTCACTCGCTTCACCCTTCTTGCTTTTTTCTAACCCGCTGATGACCTTTGGTATGTATTTCTTATCAATTAATCCTGTATCGAGGACGCTCTTACCTATGTAATCTTTCCTGTCAACTTCGAGGAGTTTTTCTGCTTTCCTGTTTAAATCTATAATTTTACCTTCAGTATCGTGGATAAATATGGCATCAGGTGCGTTCTCAATAAAGGTCTTCAGCCTTTCCTCGCTTTCTCGCACTTCCTCTTCCATTCTTTTACGTTCGGATATCTCTATGCCCACACCAGCAAGATAGGTATTATTGTTCAGTATTATGCGGGATCCTGTCAGATAGTATGGTACAACACGTCCGCTTTTGGAGATGGCATTGACTTCTGCTGTATCATGACCTTCCGCAAATACTTTATCAATCTTCTTCTGGATGAAGGGTCTGTCTTTCTTGCTGAAAAGATTTAATGGATTCATCTTGGAGATCTCTTCTGCTGAATATTCCGTTTCTATTTCAAGATTCTTGTTCCATTTAACAAAGTTGCCTTTTGTGTCGATCAGGTAGAAAACGCCCGGAAGGCTGTTGATTGTAGCTTCAGAGAAGTCCTTTTCCTGTAATAGTTCCTCATCGGCTTTCTTGCGTTTGGTGATATCAACCCATATCGATAAATAGCAGGACAATTTGTCGTTTTTCATTATGGTTTTTGTCGTTACTTCTATCCAGAATAACTTGCCGTTTTTCTTCTTCATCGGCAGTTCCAGTTTCTGTACGCTGTCCAGCAGGACTTCTTCTGTATGTTTGATCATCCTGTGGGTAGCTTCTTCCGTCCAATACGGGTATGGGACTTTCTTGCCTATCAGCTCCGATAATGAATAACCGGTTAGCTTTAACAAAGCCGGATTTACATATTTAATCGCTGTATTTGCCTCGGCTACAAGAATGGGATAAGGGGCATTGTCCAGGAGGCTTGAGCTGAATTCTTCACTCTCCTTAAGCGATTCTAGGAGTTTCAGTTCAGTAATATCTGTAGCCATAATGCCGAGGCCGTTCCCCACTTTAAAAACTCTTGCCGACACTCTTAAATCACCGAATGCGGGATCTACAGTGACATCATTTAATTCCAGAGGTTTTCCTGTATTGAGCACTTCCAGATATCGCTGGTAGCGGCTGCTTTCTTTGATGGAAGGCATCAATGTCAAGATATTTTTGCCGATATAGTCTTTTCTCTCGGTGCCGGCAGGGAGGTACCTAGTGGCGGCCTTATTTATTTCGACGACATTAAATTTTGCATCCAGCAAAATAAAAATATCATTTGAGGATTCCATAAAGCGGCGTAATTTCTCTTCTGCCTGGTATAATGATTCTTCCGTCTTCTTGCGACCGTCATCGGCTGCAGCCAGATGATCAATGCGCTGGCGCAGCTCTAACAGCTCTGACATCAGTTGATCCTTTGCTTTAGCTTCTTGGCTTATTACCTGACTGTCGAGACTATGGAGAATCTTGAGGATATCATTCTCTTGAAACGGCTTCTGAATTATAAATAACGGCCCTGCCGAAAGCGCATCCAAAGCGATGGGCTCATCTCCTGGCTTGGTACTGATTACGATTGTTGCCTTATTATCTCTGAGCCTTATTTCCGAAATAATCTCGGCGTTTGTGATAGCAGCTGGCTTAGAGATCGGAAAAATGATGGAATACTTTGCCAGTTCAAGTTCTTTATAAGCCCGTTCTGGATTTTTAACAGTTGTGACTTTAAAATCTTCTCGATTGGTGATTAGATTGTTGATCTCCAGAGTGTCCAGGTCATCACCGATAATCAGAATATTCCTCTCCATAACTTTCGATTTATTAGCGAACCAATCATCGAGTACGGTCCTGTTGAAACGCCAGTGTCCACCTAACTTGTATGCCGGTATTTCACCCTGCTGCGCTAATTTGTAAAGGGTCATATAGCTGAGTTTTAAATACTCAGAAGCTTCCTTTGTTGTCATCAGTTCGCTCATGAAATAAGCCTCCCAGAGAGGTTAATATATAAAATTTGTAAATAATGATTAATATAGTTTGGAGAATTTATACTTATGGTATCATATCACTATAACAGACTGCGGGCAATGCAGGGTGGGATAAGCTGGCAGCGGTTCTTGGCAAACGCGGCTATTAATAAAATCATAGGGGCTTTATAAATCGGTAGATTATCTTAATTTATATTGGAAATCGAACATACGACGGGATCGAAGATGGTCTTGTCTGGTTTCTACAGAACAATGAATTAGTTTTCCCTTTTTATATCTAATTAAGTCTTATCAACCCCCTATATCCCCCACTCTTTGGGGGATTTTGTGAATTTGGAGGTGTCCTATGCCTCTTTTCTAGAGATTACCTAAATAGAATTCACTTGTATTTACGATTGACTTGTGAGTGATCAGTGTATGTTAAATAAGTTTGTGATGATGTTATAGGGTACTGGTTTATAACAATTTATATTGATATAATGTTGCTCTAACAATGTATTGAAATCTTTAAATTTATGTCCACATTAACTGATTTTTTGCAGTCAACTTCATATTTTAACAACCTTGCAAGTAAGGACGAGCTTGATCGGGTCAGTAGGTATGTATTTGAAAAAAAGGTAGAGAGAGGCGAGTTAATACTTGCAGAGGGAGAGCAGCCTCAGGCGTTATATTTTGTAGTTTTCGGTGCGATAAAGGTATTCAAAACGTCGCCTGAGGGCAAGGAGCAGATATTTGGTATTGTGCACAGCGGCGGCTCGTTTAACGATGTTCCGTCCTTCGACGGAGGCCGCAATCCGGTAAGTGCACAGGCTATGGTGCCTTCGGTGCTGTACGGCATACGCAGAAGTGACTTTGAGATTATCATTAAGGAAAATCCGAAGGTTGCTGTCAATGTAAGCAAAGTCCTTGCCAGCCAGGTAAGGCAATTGGGAAGTCTAGTCGAAGACTTGTCTTTCAAGCACGTAACAGGCAGGGTGGCAAAGATATTGTTAGAGAACTCAGGCGATGGCTCTAAAGAAAAGCATAGACTCACTCAGCAGGACATGGCGTCTATGGCTGGAACAGCTCGGGAGGTGGTGGGTCGGTCTCTGAAATCGCTTGAAGATGATGGCGTGATAAAAATGGATCGGCATCGTATTGTTATCAAGGATATCGATATGCTAAAAGACATCGCAGGGACGAATATATGAGACAAAGGTCATATTCTATATGCAGGTTTAATGTTAGCATTTGGTTTGGGAGGGCGGGACAATGGTAATCGAAATGCCGAAAATCGATCAAGAGAAATGTGACGGCTGTGGCCTTTGTGTAGATGTATGCCGCTGTGGTGCTATAGTTTTTATCGATGGCATAGTAACAATTATCGAATCGAAGGTCTGTGGCTGGTGCCTTCAGTGTGAACTCATATGCCCACGTGATGCTATATCTTGCCCGTATGAAATAGTAATCGAGAAGCGTTAAAGTCTAGATTTATCCTCTGTTATACTCTTAAGATCCTGCAAATATCACCTCACTGCTAATTCTGCATTCCAGCTGGAACAAATTCATTTGTTGGTGGGGAGCAATTGATATTATCCAACCCCCTGTAGTCCCCCGAACTCGGGGGACATTTAGTTTAGGCTAGGGGACACCCCTAGAACCCCGGCAGGAGGAATCCTGCACCTCTGCTTGTCGACTTATGAATTATCAAATCCCCTGTATCCCCCAATATTTTGGTCATCGTGTAGGGGCGATTAATTAATCGCCCCTACGGGACACCCGCATCCTTCCGCGGAAGGATACCTCTTATTCTCCACGTCATTGCCCGATCAAGTCGGGCAATCCAGAGGGGACACTTTTTCTGGATCATCCGGTCAAGCCGTATGATGACATTTTATCCAAACCCCCTGTTAGTCCCCCATACTTTGGGGGACTAAGGAAATTGGGGGATACCCCCAAACCCCCAGCAGGAGACATTCTCCTGCACCTCTTCTTATAAGCATTTGTTTGGAGACGGTTTATTGTTCCTTTCCCTGATAATGACTCACGACCTATTTACTCAATCATCAATGGGACATAAATCACATACAAACATGTAATGGTGACATAGAATATTCGTGATTGAAGCGAAGGGGGTGCATCATGAGAAGGAATGTTGCAGTAGCCCCCCGAAGGGATAAGGAACTAGCTGAAAAGGGGAGTTTGAACTGTCACCATTACTGGCTTATTGAGAAAGCTACAGGTCCGAAGAGCAGGGGGGAATGTAAGTATTGTGGCACAAGGAGGGATTTCTCTAACTTTATCCCTGATTTGAGATGGGATACGGGTGTTTTTAGCAAACCTGAATCAGGCTTGCCTGTGCTTGATGAGATAAATAAAGAAGGCGTGTCAGTAAATTAATAGGTATATAATATACTTATTATTGAAGCGATCTGACACGGGGGTTATAAGTGGATATAAAGATTTATACAACGCCGACATGTGGCTATTGCAATATGGCTAAGAAGTATCTGTCCGAGCGCGGAATACATTACGTCGAATATGATGTGTCACGTGATAGACAGGCGGCGGATGAGATTTTGAATCTCACCGGCCAGATGGGAGTGCCGGTTATAGTTGTTGATGGCCAGGTTGTTGTAGGATTTGATAGACAAAAGCTGGAGCAATTGATTGCTAAAGGCGGCAGTGATAACCGTCCGAGGTTCGGGCTGAAAGTAGCGGATGCCAGCAAGATTGCCAGGAAGATGGGAGGATTGCCCGTGTTCGGAGCGCTTGTTGGCGCTGTTGCCCCTTCGTCCCCCGGCGAGCGTGCCGGAATAAAGGAAGGGGACATCGTAACCGAAATTAACATGCGGCCGATACGCGGAGCAGATGATTTAGAAAAGGCTCTGGCTAACCTGCGTCTCGGTGGTAGAGTTACGATCATACTGCAAAGAGGACAGCAGACGCTTAGGACTGAGATCGTTATATAGCTGGTTCTGAAATATGCTATGGAATGTTGTAGTCGAAAGTAGAAATGTTTAACTGAATGGCGTCATCGCCAAAGATATAAGTGTAATATCCCTCAAGACCTTTAAGATGGTATTGAAACCACGAAGTGAAATAATAGCTCGAAATGCGCCTCTGTTCCTCGAATCCGATGCTTGTGTTTGATTCTATTTCAAGCTGGTTGGCTATTTCAGCGAAATTCTGGTTCAGGAAACCTATGTGATTGCCGCCGCTGATCTCAATATATTCTTTCACTGTAGTGTCGGGTATGAGGTCTGCATAGAATGGAAAAACACGCTCAGGCGGCACGAATGAATCGTTGCTTCCAACCTGAAGCTGTATAGATATGGAAACGTTCTTAGCGGCATTCATGGTAGCAGTAATATAACTGGAATTGTAGCCTCCTGGGGCCAGCGGGACGGCAACATCGACCTCTGAATCTGTAGCTCCAGCGGCCTCTATGCATCCTGCACCTCCCATAGAAAGGCCGATCACACCGAATCTATCTGTATCTATAAGTCTATAGATAGGCGATGTGGACTCGTTATTTAGCATCTTCAGCTGTTCAATGCCCCCGATAAAGCCGTAAGCCCACTGTGTTGTGCTGTTAGAAAACATATCGGGAGGAGTGAATGCCAGCGTTACATAGCCATGTGAGGTGAGGTGCTCTGAAATCCAGCTAACTGACCACTCACCTCCGCCACGCCCGCTGCTTACGATAATCCCGGGGTATGGCACATCAGAGTTGTCCGCAGGTGTAAGCTCGCCGTCTGACTTGGCTGGATACCTTATCGTGGCCTCATAGGTTCCAAAATCTGAAACATTATATACAATGCTGTAATCGCCGATATGGTATGCCCCAGGTTTATCTGGTGATGGAATAGTAGTGCAGGCGGATGCTAAAGTGAACAAGAGAAGTACCATTATTATCGTGGGACGCTTGAAGGTTCTCATGAGCGCTATTATATCACGGGCGGGAAGTATATCGAATTGGTAAAATTACGGTAGCGGGCCAATTTATCATCCAAACCCCTTGTATATCCCCCATACTTTGGGGGACATTAAAAATTGGGGGTTTGGGAATTTCTCTTTCTTGAGGGGAAAGAAAAAGGTGAGGGTGAATTTATCCATTACCCCATCTCTCTCCACCAAAGGGCGAGAGGGATCGAGGAATCCCGCACCTCTTTTCGTAATTGTCTGCGTAAAGTTGGTTCATAAATCGTCCTTAGCCCTGATAATGACACGCGACCAAATTTCCTGACTGATGGACTTTATGGTAAGCTTTTGTTATATTTATTGACTATTCAGAACTACTGTAACACACAGATGTCGGCAGGATAGTATGAAAAAAGGTAAGGAACCTCAAAAAGACCTGTTTGATTTGCAGCGGGACAGGGAATTTAAGCAGGGGGCGCCCCTGGCGGCAAGGATGCGGCCACAGGACTTCACCGATTTCTTGGGCCAGGACCATCTGGTGGGGGAGGGGAGGGCACTGCGTAAGAGTATCGAATCAGATCAGTTGTCCTCTATGATCTTGTGGGGGCCGCCGGGAAGTGGCAAGACGACCCTGGCACTCATCATCGCTGGCATTACAAAATCACACTTCTCTCCTGTCTCTGCAGTAAGCTCTGGAGTGGCTGACCTGCGCCGAATCATCGACGAAGCCAAGGAGAGGCGTGGCTTGCATCGGCAAAGGACGATTTTATTCATCGATGAGATACATCGCTTTAATAAGTCTCAGCAGGATACTGTCCTGCCATTTGTAGAAGATGGGACGATAACTCTTATTGGAGCTACCACTGAGAATCCGTCTTTTGAGGTGATATCCCCGCTTCTCTCTAGATGCAGGGTATTTATTCTTAAACCGCTTAACGATGATCAGGTGCGCCTCATTGTACAACGAGCAATGAAAGATGAAGAGAGGGGGATGGGGAAACTGAAGCTGGAGCTGGATGCAGACACAATCGGTTTCTTAGTCACTATGGCGAACGGTGATGCCAGAGTTGCTTTGAATACTCTGGAGATGGCAGCTTTATCTACCAAGCCTGATAAGGATGGCGGAAGAAAGATCGCTATTTCTACTATCGAGGATGTTATCCAGCATCGCGCCTTGCTGTACGACAAGAACGGGGAAGAACATTATAACTTAATATCGGCTTTACATAAATCTCTGAGAGGTTCAGATCCGGATGCCGCCTTATACTGGCTGGGTCGGATGCTGGAGGCGGGAGAGGATCCTCTTTATATAGTTCGCAGGCTGATTCGTTTCGCCTCTGAAGATGTCGGATTAGCCGATCCTCAGGCGCTTGTTGTGGCGGTTGCAGCGCAGCAGGCTGTGCACTTTGTCGGTATGCCTGAGGGCAACCTGGCTCTGGCTGAGGCGGTGGTCTATCTGGCCACCGCACCCAAAAGCAATTCATTGTATACTGCTTATTCTCAGGTGCAACAAGATGTGCAGCACACGAGGAATGAGCCGGTACCGCTGCACCTGCGAAATGCTGTAACCAACCTTATGAAAGATGAAGGATACGGCAAGGGATACAAGTACGCACACGATTATCCGGGACACTTTGTAAAACAGCAGAACCTGCCGGATTCAATTAAGGACAAACGATATTATATCCCCAGTGACCAGGGGGATGAATCGGAGATCGCAACTCGGCTTAAGGAATTGCGGAAGGATAACAAGTGAGAGAGGAATACAGATGATCAAAAAAGCTAACTTCAAACGGATTGTGTATGTGACATTACTGCTCCTACTATGCTTTCCGATATTCAGCCTATTCGGCTGCGGCGGCAAGTCTCCACAGGCATCAAACTTGATTCCTGTCTCTAATAACAGTTTCAATGAGGATATATGGCGCGATCCGCCGCTGGAGTACCATCCCTACGTGCGCTGGTGGTGGCCCGGGGGAGCAGTCGACAAAAAAGGAATACAGCGTGAGATGGACCTATTTCAGGAGGCAGGCTTTGGTGGAGTTGAGCTACAGGCGTACCTGCTCGGCCTCACACCCGGTGAGATCGAGGGCGACGCCGATGTGCGCACCGTCGGCACATCAGGATTTTTTGAAAAAGTGCGCATCGCAGCTGAAGAAGCCTCCAAGAGGAATATGTCCTTCGACTTCACCTTGGAAAGCGGCTGGCCCAGCGGAGGCCCATTCGTCTCCAGCGCCCCGGAGCGGCAGCTGCTTATGAGTGAACTGGATGTCAGCGGATCAGCACTGTATGAGGGGCCGCTACCTCCACTTGAGCCACCCGATTACTACGACACAGTCAATAGTATTATGGGTGTCCTTGGCCCGTTCGATACCGATGCTGAGCTCATCGCGGTCACCGCCGCACGTGTTGTCACTAATGCCTCTGGGTCAGTGACCCTAGATTCATGCATCGATATCACCAATAAGAGCCACGAAGGTAACCTGAGCTGGAAAGTCCCATCTGGCACGTGGAAAATCTTCGCCTTCTATGAGAACCGTACCGGCCATCACCCTGTAGGCGCTGCCTATCCGGGCTCGGCAAACTCCTCGCAGGTGGCTGATCATCTTGACCCCGCGGGAGCGCAAGAATTCATTGACGGTTTCGCTGACCCATTGCTTGCAGCACTTGGATGCTACGTCCCGGATACCGTCTTCCTCGACAGCTTCGAGATGGTGGGTGAACTGCCTTGGACGCCATCATTTCTGCAACGTTTCCAGCAGACAAAGGGCTATGACCTCACACCATATCTGCCACTACTGTTTCAATATATGGGCGAATCCAAATATACCCAGATCCTGCAAGATATGTTTGGTGATGAGCCTGAGCCCGTTTACTATTCTGCCGACATCGGGATCAGGGTGCGCGAGGACTACGAAGAGGTCCGCTCCGAACTGTTCATGGAAGGCTTCATTGAGCCTATCCGCGACTGGGCGCATGCCAACAACATGTCGTTCCGCATGCAGGCACACGGCGGCTGGGCTAACTATCTGGACGCATACGAGCTGGCCGATATCCCCGAGTCTGAGGGGTTGTTCGCCGGTGGAGCATACGACTTCCTCAAACTGGCTTCATCAGCAGGACACACCGCCGGACGCACCTTCATCTCATCGGAGAGCTTCGTCTCCCTCACCCTCGACCCCCGAGCGTTCACACTTGAGGACTTCTACCTGCTCGCTGGGCGTGCCTACAGCGCAGGAATAAACCGAATCATCTATCTTGGCTATCCTTATCTCTATATTCTAGAGAATGGAAAACGGTTGTACGGATACCCGGCCCCTGAAGGGCGCGAAAAGGACATGATAGCTGCTGGGGGGTTAGCTTTCACAAGCTGGCTCGATGAGGATCATCCTGTCTGGCCCGATCTGCCAGAGTTTAACATGTATCTGTCACGCCTGTGCTACGTTCTATCGCTGGGGACTCACCGCGCCGATGTGGCATGGCTGAACTGCGACTGGCGGACTCCCGATAAGGTCATACTTAATGTAGATGGTTTCCTGCCCGAGCAGGGCGAATCCGATATCAGCCTGGCACTCAAGAGAGCCGGCCTGGTGTACGATCGCGTCAGCCCTAGCGGTCTGACAAATGCGAGCGTAGCTAACGGTAGTTTCACAGTCGGCGCCGCCACCTACAACTGCCTGCTGCTGACCAATTTCAGCGTAGCCTCACCCGAGTTGATGGCTTCGATCGAGAGGCTGGCGGATGCGGGCATATCGGTGCTGGTGATGGGCGGGCTGCCTGAGCGAGCCCCCGGCTTCGCCGATTATGAGCAGAGGGACGCTGCCACGCAGTCTATTGCTGAGAGCCTGCGGTCGAAGACCATGGCTGTTGAGGGAGTGGATGAATTAGGAACTGCACTTCAGGCCGCGGGTTTACAGCCGCCGCTTACGGCCAGCGATGATGGGACTATGGCGTTTGCCTTAGACCACCGTGAAATCGTAAATGGCGACATCCTGTTCCTGTTCAACGAAGCAGAGGAAAATCGCACACAGGTACTAGATGTTAATCTTCAAGTCAAGCGCGTTCGTGTCTTCGATCCTGAAACAGGGGACCTGTCTTTGGAAGCGACGCCTGATACATCGGGACACTTGTCTGTGGAAGTGACGATTCCAGCACGTCGTTCGCTGGTGCTGATTATCGAGCGTTAGCCAACATCGAAATGAATTTATTCCAGCCCTCTTCACATTTATAAGTCCCTGATAGAATGGAATGAGATCGAAGTGCTATAGAGAATATGATAATTCTTACTAACCGCTGAAGCAGACCTGACAAAAATCATTGCCGCCCGTCTTTTATAAGTAAGAGCGAGAAAGAGCGGCAAATTCATGGATAGTTTTGTATACTGCAATACTGTTCAACGGTTGGATTCTTGTGTTGAAGAGACGAGGAGGAATCAGCTGAACGAGAAATGTGACAACGAAACCAAATCCATGGAAGCCGCGATCGCTGATCTGTTTGAAGCGTATTACAACAAGGTCGTTCGTTATATATATATCCGTATCAGCGATCAGCCGGAAGCTGAGGATTTAGCCGGTGAAGTATTCTTAAAAGCGTTGAAATCCATGGGATCTTACCGGGGTTCTGCAGAACAACTGAGGTTCTGGATCTTTAAAATAGCCCGTAACATTGTAATAGATCACTATCGCAAGATGAGCAAACGCAAGACCGTGAATCTGGATGATGTGGAAATACCGGATGGCTCCAATGTCGAGGAGATGGCTGAGCGGAGATTGCAGGTGGGTGAGTTAACGAAAGCTATGGACCAGTTGACTCAAGCACAGCGGGAGGTAATAGGCTTGCGGTTCTTTGCAGGACTGTCATCGGCAGAGACGGCACAGGTGTTGGGGAAGAGCAGTGGGGCGGTCAGGGAAATGCAGTGTGATGCCATACAGAGGCTGCGGAAACTAATGTGATGACGGGACAGAAGGGGGTGTTGTGATGAGAGACGATATAGAAAAAATACTGGATGAATGCATCGATCGCTTGAACGGCGGTGAATCGCTGGAGGATTGTCTTGCCAGCTATCCGGAGCATGATGAAGAATTACGTCCGCTATTGCTGGCGGCTGGTGAGATTAGAAATGCTGACTTGCCGGTGATAAATCAGAAGGCCAAGTCGGCGGCCAAGATCAGGCTTAATGCTGCATTGGTAGAAAAGAGAGAGGAGGTTGGAGTTATGCAACGATTACTCGGAATGTTCACGGTTCAGAAATCAAAGGTATTTGCCACGGTGTCCGTATTGTTAGTTGCGATACTAGTGGGCGTAAGCGTCTATGCAGTAATGGGCGAAGGGGGGCCTGCAGAACCTGGACAGAATAATGTCGGGACGGCAGGAGTCAGCAATTTCCTGTCGCAAGAGGAGTTTGAGGCTTATCTGTCGTCTAATTCGCAGTACACTGGTGGCAATTGGCACGGCGGCATGTTTGCGGGGGAGGATTCGAGTATAGTCCCTCTGCCAAGTCCTGTGGAGAAGGATACTTCAGTCGTAAATGGGAATGATATTTCAGACAGGGTATCTGGCACTAATGTCCAGGTTATCGGAATAGACGAGCCGGATATCGTGAAGACGGACGGAATGAACATCTTCTTCTCAAGGGAAGATTACTATTACTACTATTACGAGTCCTACTCTTCTGATATCATGCCGTCGCAGACAGACAACGGGGTTAAAATCGTCAGCGCGTATCCTGCTATAAATATGTCGGTCCTGAGCAAAATCGATAAGAACGGGGACCTGCTGCTGCATGATAATACACTCGCGGTTTTCACATGGGATGGTATCTATGGGTATGATGTATCGGATCCGCAGAATCCTGTCAGTAAGTGGGAGATTACATTAAATGATTCCACCAGCTTGGTCACGGCTAGACTATATCAGGGAAAGATATATCTGGTAACGCAGACTTACGTGTACAGCTATGAGCCACTGCCCATCAGACCGCTGGAGGTTAATAGTAAAGCCGTAGAATTAAACTACTACGACATATACTATCCAATGACACCGTCATATACGGATAGTACTTTGAACGCCATGGTTTTCGATATGCAGAGCGGCAATCTGGAAGACACGGTGTCTTTTGTCGGGGCCTCATATTCATCGGTGATATATATGTCTGGTAATGCCATCTACATCGGCTATTCCTACTCCGAGAACGAGGTGCCATACATATTCGAGTTCTGCACCGAGACATGCCAGGGCATATTGCCCGAATCGGTAATAGCCAAGATTAACCAGTTGGAAGGTTATGACATCAGTAACGCAGCCAAGATGACCGAGATAGAGGTCATCATCAGTGAGTACCTGTATTCACTGAGCGGCGATGAAATGGTGCAGGTCGAGAATAACATAAGCAATGCGCTGCAGGAGTACTACTCCGAACACATGAGGGAACTGGAGAAAACCGGCATTGTAAAAATAGGGTTCGACAGCCTTGATATCACGGCAACGGGCAGCGTGCCGGGCAGCCTGCTGAACCAGTTCTCTATGGATGAGTATAACGGATACCTCAGGGTGGCGACGACCGTCGGCAACGGCTTCAGCACTTACTACTGGCTGTTCTGGGTCAGCGGTGAGAGCGCCAATGACATATATGTGCTGGATGGCGATCTAAACATCGTCGGTTCGGTACAGGGGCTGGGATTAACGGAGCAGATATATTCGGCCAGATTCATTGGTGACAAAGGATATATCGTCACGTTCAGACAGACCGATCCGTTCTATATATTAGACCTGTCCGATCCGTTGAACCCGCAGCTCAAGGGTGAACTGGAGATTCCGGGCTACTCGTCATATCTGCATCCGATAACAGGGGACAGGATGCTGGGTATCGGCCAAGAGGATTGGAAGGTAAAGATATCTCTGTTCGATGTGCAGAATCCGGAGCAGCCTGCCGAGTTGGATAAGTATATTCTGGAGGATTACTGGTCAGATATACTGAGCACACATCACGCCTTCTTGCTGGACGAGGCGCATGAAATATTCTTCCTGCCGGGAAGCGAAAGTGGTTACATATTTTCCTACGCAGGTAACAACTTAGAACTGGTAAAGGTTGTAAGCGATATCCAGGCACGGAGAGCAATTTACATCAACGACAGCCTGTATATAGTAGGCGATAACAAAATAGTCGTTGTGAATGAGCTGGACTGGCAGGTCGTGAACGAGCTTGAGTTCTAAAAGCATAGTCCAATAAAGAATCTGCAACAAAGCCCTTCGCAGTGTTAAGACCATAGAATAACTGCGAAGGGCTTTTCATATGTGTCGCTTAGAACTATTACTTTCGATCCGCTTTTTTCAAAACATCTTTCTGTTGCTGTATGCCCTTCAAGCTTTTCTCGCAGAATATCCTGTTGCCGGAGATATCCGTCTCACAATAGTACATGGCGGTTGAGATTGTGGAAGGGGTGGGTGTGAATATCTGGACCTGTTCAGGAATGAGTTTCAAGCCTGTAGATAAAAAGTCCCTCAATCTCTGCATGTGGCGCATAGTGCAGCCGGGATGCGCGGCTATGAGGTAATACGTTAGAAAATATCTTTTGCCCACCCTGGCACAGGTCTCATCAAACATGGCTTTAAATCTCATGAGCGATTTAATAGAAGGCTTATTCATAAGTGTAAGTACTTCGTTATCGTAATGCTCCGGCGCGAGTTTGATCTGTCCAGACACATGATGCTTTACCAGTTGCTCGATGTAACGTTCGCCGTGTTCCTTATCGGCGATGATCATATCATGGCGGATGCCGGAGGAGATGAAAACCTTTTTTACCTCCGGTATATTCGCGAGATTGCGGAGAAGACCTAATTGTTCTTTATGCCCGAACTTTAGATTTGGGCATATCTTTGGCATGAGGCAATGCTTTTCAGCACAACGCCAACCTTTTTCACACCCCGCGCCGTACATGTTTGCAGTGGGACCGCCGACGTCGTAAATGATGCCGTTGAATCCCGGTTGTTGTGAGATTCTTAACGCTTCATCTGTGATCGACTTTATGCTGCGAGAGACAACGCTTTGCCCCTGGTGGATTGCGATCGAGCAGAAGTTGCAGTTGCCGAAACAGCCTCTGTGTGTTGTTATCGACTGTTTTATGGTTTCAAGCGCCCTGACCTCTCCCGTTTTGTAGTACGGATGTACGTCGTATTCGAAGTTGAGGTCCGATATCTCGTCAAGGTCTTCTGTCGATATTAAAGGCTGGGGTGGGTTATGGATGAGGAATCGGTCGCCGTGTTTCTGTACGAAACCAGTATCAGCATCGTCGATTTTCTTATGAAATAGTTTTGTCATCTGCATGAATGATTCTTTGTTCGTCGAGACTTCCTCAAATGATGGCAGTTGAACGTATTGTTGTATGGAGAGAGCCGAAATGGTATTGTTCAACCCCCTTGATCCCCCACTCTTGGGGGAATTTTTAAAGCTGGGGGACACCCCCAGTTCCCCCGGTCCTTCCATTACTGGAAGGACACCTCTTTGTCGACAGTCGGATGGGGGAGTGCTGGAGATGTAGCAGATGCCTCTGAGCTGTTTCCAGTCGGAGCCTTCTTTCAACGCCTGTGCAAGCTCGACAATGGTTTTCTCCGCCATGCCATAGGCAAGGATATCGGCCTTGGAATCGAACAGGATCGAGCGTCGGATGGCGTCATCCCAATAATCGTAGTGGGCTATGCGGCGCAGGCTGGCCTCGATTCCTCCGATGGCTATCGGTCTGGTGTTCTTGAAGTGCTGTCTGATAAGGTTGGTATAGGCTATAGTTGCGCGGTTGGGTCGTATGTTGATGCCTCCCGGAGTGTAATCGTCCTGCCTGCGGAATTTCTTTACCGGCGTGTAGTTTGCCACCATTGAATCTATACATCCGGCTGTTACTCCCCAGAATAAACGCGGCTCCCCCAGTCGTTTGATATCATTGCCATTTGCTGTTGAGGGTTGGGCAATGATTGCGGTTTTGAAGCCGTGTTTAAGCAGATACTTTCCGATTACAGATACACCGATATACGGGCTATCGATATATGTATCTCCCGTGACAAGAATAACATCCGGCCTTTCCCAGCCGAGTGATGCGATTTCTTGTTCAGTAGTTGGCAAAAACATTAAAATGAATCCTAATTAAAAGGATAACCAAGTTGATAAACAATATCAAATGCTAGAGGTAAGTGTGTGTTTGCTGTAATGTTATATAATGTATTCATTCAACATTAGTTCACGTTAACGATTGTCGACCGCGTCATTTGTTATGCTTGATAATGATTATCATTTCATTTAAAGTATCGTAAAAGCATTCTGGTAGGGGTTTGGCATGCCTAAGAGGGAAGACTGGGATTGGTCCAGCTGGAAGAACAAGAGAAGCAGATTTCTCTGCCCGTATTGCGGTAATGACACTATCAATTATGATACCTTCAATAAATCCTGGAGATGCATGAAGTGCGAGGAGTCTTTCATACGTCCGCCAAAGCGTGCCCCGAGTTTCGTAAAGGTTTTGAGTGTTCTGATAGGATGGGTCATAACGATCGTCGGGGTTGTATACTTGATAAGAAGTGATCCTTACTGGATTGGAATCGGTCTCATAGCTGCAGGGGTATTGATAAGCGGTCTTGCACTGGCGCTGGTAACGCGCTGGCGTTAGATGGAGTTAATAAACTCTTTAAATAGAGGTGATTATGAACAAGAAAATCTATAGTAAGCTCGTAGAGGTGGCCAAGAAAGGCACGGTCGTTTATGAAAACGATGTTGCAAAAGTCGCCAGTATGAACATGAGTCTGCCTCACGAAAGACGTGAGTTAGACAGGCTGCTGGATGAGATCAACAGCTATGAGCGTGAGCAGGGCCATCCCGTGTTATCGGCAGTGGTAATTCAAAGAGATAGCCATATGCCAAATAGACACTTCTTTGAATTCTGCAGGGATATAGGCCTGCTTAAAGGTGAAGATGAAGACGAATTCTATATCAGGGAACTGCGCAATGTCTATGTATTCTGGGCGTTACACTAGCTATACACGGACTATGCCGGCTTCACAACTGTGATTGGGACATGGCCTGACACCGGTGCCGTCGCACACTCTGCAGGTCTCATCTGGCTGAGCACTTGGATCGATTAATTTATGAATAGTTCTTGTGCCTTTGCCGCCACAGAATCGGCAATTAATAACGCCTTTACCACCACAGTTTCCGCATGTGCAATGACCTAATCTTAATAATGACATATGATACCTCAGCTATTTTCTAGAATTTTCAAATTCGATGGAACAGAAAATTGAAGTAATTTACTACAACGTGGCGTATTTGTCAAGAGGCAACAGCGGGGGAAAAAGTATTTTACTGTTTTTATGTGGTGTGGAGAAAGTACAACTCAGCTTAGTCGCAATTAAAAAATGGCGTCCCTGGCGGGATTCGAACCCACGCCCCACTGCTTAGAAGGCTCGGCGGGCGAGTGGACCCTTCGAGGAGCTCTAATAGCTTTGCGGCGAGCTGTTCTACGGCGCTGGTTTCTGTCGAATCAGTTGGTCTTTTTTTCACATGATACCTCCTTCTTTTTCTAACGACTCTTTATGACTTTGCCATAGACTAAGATCAGATTTCAACATTCACATTACTATTGTGGCAATATTACCAGATTTGTCAATTCCATTCTTGGTGCCCCCAAGTGACGGGAGTTCGAACATTTGAGTCGTAGATGAGGTTGACCAACAGCCATCGAACCATAAGGATGACAAAGCAGCCGACTAAGGTTGAAGATTGCACCAATAGACTCACTAACAAAGGCATGGGTTATTGGATAGCTTGGAGATAGTCACAGGGGCAAATCAAATAGCGTCATCTAACTATGCCTGCCTCTTTTGCTCTTTCTTGGTGTGCTTTCTGAGTGAGAACACCTCGGCTATCTTTGCTGAGAGCACATCACGGCCAAAGGGTTTGGATACTACTCCATCAACGCCAACCAACTGCTCCTTTTTAATTTGCATTCCCCAACCTGTAATCAGAAGCACCGGCACATCCGGCTTTATCTTCTTCACCGCCCGTGCAATATCCCATCCTGAGACATCCGGCATTCCCAGGTCCGTGATCACCAGATCGTAGTCACCTTTCTTGAAGGCTTCGATCGCCTCCCTGCCATTCATAATCCCCTTCACCCGGTGACCCAGATGCTCCAGTGTGAGCCCCAGTACTTCTATTATCTCAGGATCATCATCTACCAAGAGTATAGTCGCGCGCTTGGCAGTAGCCCCAGGCGTGCTATTTTCTTGCACATTCTCTATAGCCTCGGCGGCTGCAGGTAGCTCGATGTAAAACGTGGTTCCCTTACCTACCTCGCTATCGAACTCGATGATCCCTCCGTGCCTGGTTACCATACCATAGGTCACACTCAGCCCAAGCCCAGAACCTTTCAATGTCTTAGTGGTGAAAAATGGCTCAAATATCCTATCCTTTATCCCATCAGGTATGCCTATCCCTGTGTCTTTCACCGATAACACTACCCAAGTACCCTTTTGTTCGCTCTTTGCCGTTATCTTCCCACCATTTGGCATAGCGTCCATGGCATTGAATAGTATGTTTATTAGAGCCTCCCTTAGCTCAGCGGCTTCTCCAGCTACCGGAGCCACCTCCCCTAGCTTCTCTTCTACTTTGATTACTATCCCCTTTGTCTGCTCAAGCTCGATCCGCCGTGACTCCACCATCTGGAGCGCACCTTGTATCACCTGGTTGATGCTCAAAGTTTCGAAGGCCCGGTCTGCTCGCACTCGCGAAAATTCCTGCAATCGCTTCACTGTCTTGGCAGCATCCAGCGCCGTTTGCTCTATTAGCTGAAGGTCCTTCTTTATCTTGTCATCTCTCACATCCTCAAGGGCTAGCTGCGCCCGACCAAGTATCACCGCCAGCACATTGTTGAAGTCATGCGCTACACCACTTGCCATTTCCCCCAATGCCCTGATCTTCATCGACTGCACCATGTGCTCATTTGCCGACTTTAGCTCCTTATATGCACGTTCTAGCTCGACTTCAGCCTTCTTACGCTCGGTTATGTCATTATAGAGCACCTGAAACTGTGTCTCGCCGTTCCACAGCACTTCCTTGTGGAATACCTCAAGGTGGCGGATTTCGCCATCCTTGCGTATGATGCTTATTTCATAATTTGACGGAACGTACTCACCCTGCTGCCTCTTTTCTTTTCTTACCTGGTGTTCGGCATAGCTCTCGGGGGTGTAGCGCTCTTTGGTGGAAGTCGTCTTTAGCTCTTCAATGCTGTCGTAGCCATATATATCCAACATCGCCTTGTTGGCGTAGAGTGTCTCACCATCGACGGTGACAATACGGATGCCCAGCGGGGAGTCATCCAGGGAGCTGCGGAAGTTCTCCTCGCCCTTCCGCAGCTCCTCCTCCGCCTTCTTTCGCTCTGTTGTATCACGAGCGATGCCTATGACCTCCACCTTGCCCGCTCTCGCCACTGGGAAACTAGTTATCTCCACAGGGATCCGTCTACCATCCCTCGCGATTAGCTCATATTCATCAGGTCCCGCCGGTTCGCCCTTCCTGTTCTTCTCCAACCCTTCCTGCGCCTTACGTATGTACTCCTCAGGTACCATGCCCGACTCAATGAAGTTCTTACCAATGATCTCTGAACGCCGATAGCCGGTCAGCTTGCCGCCTTTCCTGTTGCCATTTATAACGTTGCCATCCAGATCGTAGATAACAATAAGGTCCGGCGCATTATCGATAAACGCTCTTAGCCTTGCTTCGTTCTCCTTGGACTCCTCCTCCACACACCTGCGCTCAGCATCCATAGCCTTAAGTTCAGCCACTTGCTGTCGTAAACGCACCAGTTCGTCCATAAGCTGTTCTTTACCTTTCATCACTACACCCCACAAAACGGATTAGCCTACCCAAAGTAAAATGATGGTTCGGCTATAACAAGACAGGTACCTCTGACAAATAACCGCTACAAAAACACAAAAGCCTTTCCCCACGAGGAAAGGCTCGACCAGCAAAACGACTAACACCCCAGCCATCTCTGTGAGCCTTGCTCACATGGGCTGATAATCTTGTATTTTCCTGTCTTTCGGCGGTGTTGCTTTATTAATTTAAACTTATATTTTAGTGTATGATTATTTTGTATATCTACTGCAAGTATATATTATTATCACAATTTATCACAGAAGTCAACATAATGCATTGTTTTACCGAGATCGTTGTCACAAAACTCCCCTCATTTCGACAGCTTAATCGGCATGTCGGGCTCAGTCCATGACATTCTAAGAGGAAATCGTCAAGCAGTGGGACTTTTCGCGGTTTTTGCGTGGTGTGGGTCTGGTTCGCCTCAGCTATGTCGCAGATATAAATGGCGTCCCTGGCGGGATTCGAACCCACGACCCACTGCTTAGAAGGCAGTGATCGTTTTCCGGGCGGTCGAGGATGGCAATTAGCTTTGCGGCGAGCTGTTCAACGGCAGCGGTTTCTGGTAAAGCAGTGGGCCTATATTTCTTCTCCACATTTATACCTCCTTCTATTTCTCAATGCTCCTTACTTAATGGATTATACTAGTTCTTACGGAATTGCTCTTCGCTGCAATGTGCCCGACCGAGATAATCGTCCCAAGCAGAATCTTCGGACAGCATATATTTCATTCTGGCCTGTTTGATAGCATTAAGCTCCATTCTGTACAAGTTGGTTAATATTCCATCCATATGACTATAGTATGGGTCAGGATCATTCCTTTCCATGGCTTGGTTGACACAACGTTGGGCGACCTGTTCGGTTAAAACGATGTCTTCCTGCATAAGCTTATAGTGTACCTGCGCACGGCCTGAAAATGCTTCGGGATAGTCGGGATCCAAACGGATAGATTCCGTAAAGTCCTCCAGGGCGCATTCAAATTCACCCAGGGCTTCATAGCACATAGCGCGACCGTAATAACCCCATGCCGACTCATGATTTATCTGAATGGCCCTGTTGTATTCAGCTATAGCGTCGCTTTCTCTGTTCTCATGTGATAACACTAAAGCAACTGCCAGATGGTACCCCGCTACTTCCAGTCTAATCACATCCATGAAATCCTCCAACAATTATCAAAGGCATTGTAATGTTCATATTCCGATTATAAGCCCGACCCTGAAAATCTGGCAAAAAAACGGGTTTCGCGCGTTAGCGTTTTGAAAAACGTATATACGTTTTTCAAAATTATGAATATACATGCTGAAATTGGCTGAACAAAACAAGCTAATGTGCACTTTGGTGCCCCCAAGTGACGCGAGTTCGAACGTTGAAACTGTATTAAATTGCACAATCTGACGTTTTAGTTCGATTATGCCTAGTGACTGTTATATAATAATTGACTTT